>RCNH01001794.1_pt1 | contig 11674 bp, 10 predicted proteins | sample 2041161 | NCBI WGS metagenome assembly RCNH01 (sample SAMN09708215, study PRJNA481090) | Feces metagenome, whole genome shotgun sequencing project. | biome: feces | host: Leptonychotes weddellii | place: Antarctica: Sion Island | collected 2010-03-01
TCCTTCAATGCTTGGGTCTTAGCGAGAGATTCTTCTTGTTTTTCAGTAAAGATGTCCAAAAGATCATCAAGACCAAAGAGGCTCATAAGACTAAATGAGCTGCGATGGTTTACAACGTCAAGCTTAACAAAGTCAACGGTTTCGACATCCCGCTCGCTCATCTCTTCCTCTACCATGTCGATCGCCTTGTTTTGGGCATCCCTAAAATAACCAATGGCATCAGCAATGCCGTTAGTTACAGCCGTCGTACCTGCCCAGGTGAGGCCATTAGCAAGAGCACGTGCCTCGTCTTCGGTCAAGTGACGACCCTGGCGTACATTTTCAATAAAAGGTTCATTAATTTCTGTAATATAGGCCTGATAGTAGGCGCGTTCCTCTTCGGTTAAGGAACGATGATCATACAGGGCATCCTTGCTTGGGGCTGAGGTAAAGGCTTCCTTCCTAATGCCGAGCTTTTCATATAAGCCGGAAAGGTCAGTAACCTGCATAAGGGTGCCAATGGCACCAATGTCGGTGGTCTTACCTACCATAATATAGTCTGCCTGAGAAGAAATCTCGTAAGCAGCGCTTGCATTGATGGCCTGGCTTGAAACAATGACAGGCTTGTCAAAGGTGCGCAGCATGGCAGCCATTTCTTCACCAGCAGCAGCCATGCCACCACCAGAATTTACACGCAGGATAAGAGCAAGAATGTTGTCGTCATTGCTCGCCTGATCAAGAACATACTGAAATCCTTCGGGCGAATTAGTGCTGCCGTCATAGGAAATCATGCCATCGATGTCTACAACAGCAATGGCAGCCTTATTTGAAGAACCCGGATAGGTAATAAGCTCATAGTTTTGGACTTCGTCATCCAAAAGCGTCCCAATGCAGCCACCTGCAAAAAGAGTAAAGGGCAGCACAATCAAGAGCATTACGGCAGCTACAGCAAGACCAATATACAGCTTGCGCTTTTTGGCTTGTTTTGCAGCCTTTTCCTGAGGCATGCTAAAGCTTGAAGATGGGGCCTGGGGCGGCACTTCGCCCCGGCCGCCTTCTGCATCGAAGAAGGGGCTGTCATTTAGTTCTTCCTGAGACAGAGGAGCTCCTTCTGCAGAGGTACGAGGGGGCTGAGGGGCGCTCAGGGTGCTTTTTGAACGAGGCTTTTTGGGCTGTTCGTCTGTTTCAGACGCTGGCGCATCTAGGGCAGCATCAGCTTCTGCATGGCTCGCAGCTTGCATATCTTGTTGCGCAAGCTCGTCCCGTGCTAGGTCGTCACTACAGGACGTGCCTTCTGCACATTCTGACAAGCTAGAATCTAGATCAGCCATAGCTTGTTTTTCTGAGTCCTTCTTATTGTCGCAGGACTGTATGGGCTCCAGGGATGAAGCCTCGGGAGATGTATCCTCCCCTGTCTGCTTAAGGTCTTTATCTTCAGATCCCATGGATCCTCCTTTGCAGAGTAGATGAGTACGATGTAAGGGATTACCAAACAATATGCAGGCAATACATGGCTCATTATACTCTGTTTAACTCAAATTGCTCATATAACACTTCAACCCAGTTTCAAAAACTGGGTTGAAGGATGCTTAGAGACGAGTATCGTTTGATGACTCATCGCTGCGATGTTGCATTTTCTTTGCAGTACGCTGTAGGAATTCCTGGTTATTGCGCGTCTGACGCAGGGATTTAAGCAGGGTATCCATGGCACGCTCGGTATTGTTCATATTCGCTAAAATACGACGCGTGCCCCATACAAGAGGCGCCTGCTGTGGATCGAGAAGCAGATCTTCCTTACGAGTACCGGACTGAATAGGGTCAATGGCTGGGAACATACGACGATCAGCAAGATAGCGATCAAGTTTAAGTTCCATATTACCCGTACCCTTAAATTCCTCAAAGATAACTTCGTCCATCTTAGAACCCGTGTCGATAAGGGCAGAAGCCAAAATAGTAAGGCTGCCTCCCCCTTCGATATTACGTGCTGCACCTAAGAAGCGCTTAGGTGGATAGAGGGCAGAAGAATCAACGCCGCCACTTAAAATGCGGCCACTTGCTGGCTGAGCCAAATTGTAAGCACGAGCAAGACGTGTTAGGGAGTCTAGAAGAATTACAACATCTTCGCCACATTCAACGAGCCTTTTAGCACGCTCAATAACAAGCTCAGATACAGCAATGTGATTTTCACTAGGCATGTCAAAGGTAGAAGAAATAACCTCACCCTTAATAGAGCGCTGCATGTCTGTAACTTCTTCGGGACGTTCGTCAATCAAAAGGCACATAAGATGCACTTCAGGATTGTTAACCGAAATAGCAGCAGCTATGTCCTTAAGAATGGTAGTTTTACCAGCCTTGGGAGGAGAAACGATCAAGCCTCGCTGGCCCTTGCCAATAGGAGCCACCAAATCAATAACACGAGCGGTAAGACCCTGCTTACCGTGCTCCATAATAAGGCGCTCATTAGGGTAGACAGGAATTAAATCTGCAAAGCGAGGTCGACGCTCAAGGTTTTCAAAAGGAATACCGTTAACGCTGATGATGGTTTGCACAGCGCCATATTTTTCCTTTTCGCGTGCAGGGCGAATTTGCGCCTGTATTTTGTCACCCTTGCGCAGGTGGTTATATCGAATGGAAGGAAGGGAAACGTAGACGTCTGTTTCGCTGGGCAGATACCCCTGGGTACGCAGGAAGCCATAGCCGTCCGACATAATATCCAGAATACCTTCAACTTCAATAAAGCCTTCGGCGCGTACACTTTCAGCAAAGACAAGTTCGACAAGCTCTGCCTTGCGCAGACCCTTGATATCCAGTTCAAGCTCTTTCGCCTTTTCACGCAGCTCAACTACCTTAAGAGCAGCAAGTTCTTCTTTTGTCACACTTGGGGTAATTTCATGGGACTTAAGCTGATTATTGCGCGAGCGACGATTTTGAGACACAGTTTGCGTGCGAGAAGTCTTTGCATTCTTACCTCGTGAAAGAGTATGGGTCTCCCTTTGGCGGGGGCGCCTATGAGGGATTTCTTCTCGTGCATCACTGGACGCTTCCTCAGTGTGGGGAGCTGCAGCTGTGTGCTGAGCTTCTTCTGACTGAGGCTCGGTCGCTTCGGCTTCCTGAGGGGTGTCGAGCTTGGATGACGCGTTCGCTGCCTCTTCCAAGGTTTCTTGACTTGCTTGCAAGGTCGTATCTGAGCCTGTAACGACAAGATCTGTATCGGGCGTGGAAGCAGACTTGTTAGCCGTTGCCTGAGTATCCACAGCTTCCTCGGAAGGAGCGTTTTCTTCATTTATTTGAGCTTCGCGAGCTTTTGGCGAGGCGGCCTGAGTGGCACGTGCGCGTACACTGGAGTTTTCTGGTGCAGAAGAAGGCTTGTCAATTGATGCATCTGCAGCGGTCAGAGTATCTGCTCCATCCTTAGATGAATCTGTTTGATCTACAGGAGTGGAATCATTTGAGGGCTGATCAAGCGCAGACTTTTGTATCGAAGACGCGTCCCCAGCGCCTTTAGAAGGCACGTCTTGAGACGCAGAACTAGCTTTCGTAGGAGTCTCTTCTGGAAGGGGATTTTTACGAGGGCGTCCACGACGACGGCGTGGAGGCTCAGGAGTCTCTTCGGGAGTATCTATTACAGACACAGCTTGCATATCGCTTGAAGCTGCCTGGTTTGCATCCGTAGAAGCAGGCAATTCAGAAGCCATCTTATCGTTATTGGTAGTAGGCTCGTCTTTGCCCACAGCCGTCTTGCGACTGCGACTGCGCGTGGCCTTCTTGGGAGCGTGATCTGGTGTTGTTTGAGGAGAATTATCTGTAGGAGCAGATGTAGAAGCCAAGTCTTCAGCCTGGTCGGCAGGAAGATCAGCAGAATCCTGGGGTGCTTGATCCGAGGATACAGATGACTGCTCTGCTTCTTGTGCGCGAGCTATTACATCAGGAGCTTCGGTAGTTTTGTCTGCAGTGCTCGTATCTGGATCGGCAGGATCATCCGTAGATGTTTCGGCAGATGTGGCCTTAGGAGAAGGCGTCTTAGACGCAGTGCGCTTAGCTGAGGCCCTCGTCGTACGCTTCTTTGTTGTAGGAGCTTCTTCTGCGTTCGCTTCGTTGGAGCTTTTAGGCGTCTCTTCTTTATCAGAAGCTTGTGCCTCAGCTGCTAAAACTAGGGCTTCTGCAGCCTGAGCAGCTGCAACTTCACTCTTGCGAGGACGGCCACGGCGTCGTGCTGGCTTAGGCGCTTCTGCGCTTGGAGCTGTAGCTGCACCTTCTGTTGGAGCTGTGGCTGTTGTGTCAAGACCGCTCGCTCCACCATCAGAGCTGCTATGTTCTACTTCGGGGCTCGAAGCTGAAGGAGCTGCTTGTTGTTTTACGTGGACGACCTGGCCTTTTACGAGGTGACGCAGCCGTAAGAGACTGCGTCACATCTTCGCCTAAGGGCTTCTTTATATTCACCACAGCATCGTTGTTGGGTGTTTCACTCATGCGTTAAGAACCTTTTCCCAGTCCTTGTTAAAGGAATCGAGACCACGATCAGTAAGAGGATGCTTAATCATCTTCTTCAATACATCAAAAGGAACGGTAGCAATGTCAGCACCCATCAAAGCGCACTGGGTAACATGATTTGCGCTACGAATGGATGCAGCAATGATTTCGATCTGCTCGCCATTGACGGTTGCATCGCTAAAGTCATAGTTGCCAATAGCAGCAACAATCTGCTCAACCTGAGCAAGGCCGTCTTCAGAAATGTCATCAAAACGACCAACAAAAGGTGAAATGTAGCGAGCACCAGCACGAGCTGCCAAAATAGCCTGAGGAACCGTGAAGCACAGGGTCATATTTACAGGAATGCCTTCATCAGCCAAAACGCGGGTAGCAGCAAGGCCTTCAATGGTAGTAGGAACCTTGACTACAACGTTAGGAGCAATGGCTGCCAATTCACGACCGTCGCGAATAATGTCTTCGCGCTGGCTTGCAACACTTTCGGCAGATACAGGACCGTCAACGATGTCGCAGATGCGCTTGATGTGATTGTGAAAATCATCCAAGGTGCCACCAATGCGTGAATACAAGGTAGGGTTGGTAGTTACGCCGGCAAGGGCGCCCCAGCTTGCTGCTTCGGTAATTTCTTCTAAATCAGCGGTGTCTAAAAAGAATTTCACCTAGTCCTCCTTAAAGGCTGCCCCTGCACACGACATGCAAAGGCCTCTATGGCTTAAGCTCATTTGAGCTATGTTACTAACACTATGGGTTTGTGATAGGGATTAGACGTACATTTGATTACATGCTGCTCTATCGCCTGCATACCTGCAGACTAACACAAAGATATGTGCCGAGCATAGTTCATCTACCCCACCATATAGTAAGTTACCGAAAAAAATCAAGGCATATAGCTGCTCTTTTAGGTAAAAAACACAGGCTAGCTTAGAGTTGCATCATCGAGCAAGGTGCGCGCAAGAGCAAAGGAGTCGGAAGTTTGCTTGCCTGTAAGCATACGAGCAAGCTCTGCTACACGCCCTTCCTGATCAAGCAGCTCTATATGAGATTCAGGCTTACCGGGTGTGTCTTCTGTTTTATACACCCTATAGTGCCTATCTCCCACAACAGCCACCTGGGCTAGATGCGTAACAACAATCAACTGATGCGTTTGCGCAAGCTCTTGCAAGACCTGGGATAAGGCCACGGCAGCACTGCCACCTACACCAGAATCAAGCTCGTCAAATACAAGCGTGGTGCTTGCATCAGTCGCACCCAAGACTACCTTTATAGCAAGCATTACACGACTAAGCTCACCTCCCGAGGCAATACGAACCAAGGGTCGTGGCTCAAGCTGAGAACCTGCCTTGAAGAAAAACTCTATGCTATCAGGGAAGTTCTGGGTCCACTGCTCGTGGGCAAGAGGCGAAACCAAACACACAAGGCTGGCTGATCCCATTTCGAGTCGCTGCATTACCTGTGTTACACACTCAGAAAAATGCCGGGCTTCCTGGACGTGCAGGGATGTGAGTTCTTGACCTGCCTGGTCAAGCTTTGTAAAAGCCTGTTCGCAACGCTCGCGGGCCTGCTTAATAAGTGCCTCAGAATTATCCACATAGGCAAGGCGCTCACGAGCCTGATCTGCCAATGAAAGCATGTCTTCAAGAGACACAGTGCGCACAAGCCTGCGAGATAGCGTATCAAGGGCTTCATGATAGGCATCAAGGCGCGAGCGTACCTGGTCAAGGCGCCCTTCGTCATATTCAACCCGATGGGCATAGCTTCCAAGGCTGCGCGCAGCATCCTCGGCAAGATAAAGACATTCCTGAAGGCTTTCTAGCTGAGAGTGCATACTTGTATCTATGGCTGCAACAGAGCCAAGATCACTTACTGCCTGGGATAATGCATCAAGAGCGCCTCCATCTGCCTGCAAGGCCCGAACAGCTGATAGGGCATGCTGACAGAGAGATTCCCCATGCTCTAATAAGGGAAGGGAGCTTGTAAGCTCTCTAAATTCTTCAAGGCTTGGGTCCAGTTGGTCTACGAGCTCTAAAAGCATGCGCGACTCAAGTAATTTTGCAGCATCAGACTGAGCTTCTTCACGAATATGTGCAAGATCGGTCTGGGCATCCTTCCATGCCACAAAGGCATTTGTATAGACATCCTGTAGCCTGGAAGATTTTTCTGCTATCCAAGAAGTAAATAGATGCGCATGGGAGCGAGAATTCATCAGATCCTGACTTGCATGTTGGCTACAAAAATCAAGCTGGGGTGACACTGTAGCTGCAAGCTCCTTAATGCTTGCAAGCGAGCCGTTAATGTGGGCTCGTGAACGGCCATCTTTAGAAATACGCCGCGTGGCAACACAATCCTCTTCATCGGAAAAATAGCGTGCTGCAACTTCAAGCTCTTGAGCATCCGGGTGTATTGAGCGAACATCTCCCCTTTCGCCCCGGATAAGTTTTAAGGCCTGCAAAAAGGCTGACTTACCGGCACCACTTTCACCTGTGAGAACAGTGATACCGGGCGAAAAGTGAACACTGGCCTGATTGATAAGGGCGACGTGTTTGACCTGTAGTTCATCTAACATGACAGCGCTCCCAACACTTGTGCTAATCGTTAGCTTGAGTATACTACATTTTTCGTAGAAATGCGAACATTTGTTCTTGTTTCCATTTATAGAAATCTTTATACTCTTGCATCTAGACCCCGCCCTGTACTGGTCTTTTTAGGGTAAGATATGCAATACATGTATATCCCCTCCCAGAAAAGGAGTGCATCATGAGCCCCCAGGAAGAACATAAGCATCCTCATCCAGAACACCACTTTGAGGAGCTCCTCGATATTGCAGGTGACGCCCTGATTGGAGCTGTTGACAGTACAGGCCGCGCCCTTCAATATGCAGCAGCCCATGTGGCAGATGTTACAGGCGATGTTGTAGATGAAACAAGCACCTTTATTGATGACATTACTGAAGAAACCCCCCTTAAAGAATGGGGCGATCAGGTAGGCATACATGGACGTGAGCGTGCTGAAGAAATCGAACATCACGCTGATGAACTGGAAGACGACGATAACCCCACCTGCATCTAAGCTTACATACAAAAGAAAAATCCAAGCTATCTGCCCGTGTGAGCACACCTGCCAACACGTGATAGCTTGGATTTTTTCCTGGTAGAGGACTCGCTGGCGCAACGCCCCTACCTGCATGGTATGTCCCTCCCGGACTAGAAAACAGCATCGAATACAGGGCTTATTTCAGGTGCACAGCTGCCATGTGAGAGTTCTTCCAAAAAACGCAGAAGAGCCTCCTCCTCACCTTCAAGCATACGTACTTGGATGTGCACCTTGTCGCTAAACTGAGTATCGATAACACGCGCCCCTAAACTAGGGATGGCATGCATTAGGCGATCATACCAGCCATATTCACATGGAATGAAGATATCAATACAGCGCGACACTTCGATGGTTTCTGCAAGCTCAAGGGCTGCCTGAGCTGCCTGGGTATAGGCGCGCACCAAGCCCCCCGTACCTAAAAGCACGCCACCAAAGTAGCGTGTAGTAACCACTATGATGTCGGTCAGACCCGCATGCTGTAAAACTTCTAGGCTTGGAAGACCTGCCGTCTTTTGCGGCTCACCATCATCTGAATAGCGCAGACGATTACCCTCACGCAGTACATAGGCATACACATTATGGCGCGCCATGCGATGCTCGGCACGTACCTCTTCCAAAAATGCAAGAGCCTCTTCTTCCGTTTCCACATGGGCACACTGGGCGATAAAGCGCGACTTTTTTTCGACTATTTCTGCTTTAGCTCTCTGAGCTATAGTTACATATGCATTCATATTTTTTATACTATCCTAAACTCGCGGGCGCTCCTAAGGGGCTGCCTTATACACACCACTCTAAAGAAAGGCATGAGAAACGGCGCATGACTAACTTCATACTCGTAGCAGCAGGAGGAGGCCTGGGCGCCTGCCTGCGTTATGCAGCAGGACTTGCCGCTGGGGCACTTATTAAACCTGAACACAGCCTGTATGGATTTCCCATTCATACCATGCTTGTGAACATTCTTGGCTGCCTTATCATAGGCTTTGTTTCTCACTATATTACACAGGCAGAGCTCACCCATAAAGACAGCTTGCAACTTTTTACTATCACCGGCTGTTTGGGTGGTTTTACTACCTTTTCAAGCTTTAGTCTAGAAAGCATCAGCCTGCTTTCTGAAAAAGACTATCTTGCAAGCAGTATCTATATTATAGGCACCGTATGTCTGTGCTTAGCCGCTGCCCTAGTCGGCAGGCTTATCGCTCAGACCATCTGTAAATAGGAGGCAGCCATGAAAGCCCTTATCCAACGTGTTGAAGAAGCGAGCGTAACTGTTGATGGTGCAATCATAGGACAAATTGGACACGGCTACCTGATTTTTCTAGGAGTTGTCGAAGGCGATGGTCAGCAGGAAGCTGATTTGTTGTGGAATAAAATCTCAAAACTCCGTATTTTCGAAGACGAGCAGGGCAAAACAAATCTCTCACTAGCCGATGTAGAAGGAAGTGTCTTACTCGTATCGCAATTTACCCTGTGTGCCTCCTGTAAAAAGGGTAATCGCCCTAGTTTTACCCAGGCGGCAGATCCTCAAACAGCACGCAAGCTCTATGAGTATCTGATAGCCTGTGCACGCAAGAGCGTGCCCCAGGTAGAAACGGGTGCCTTTGGTGCTGACATGCGTGTAAGCCTTGTGAACCAAGGCCCTTTTACCATCTGGCTTGATACAAACGAGCTTTAAGCAAAGCCTTATTCCACCTGTGCACACCACACAGCTTTATACCCATTAGACACTACAGCAAAGCTTTATGCTCATTCGTACACACAAAGCCCATCCCTCGAAAGCCTGCATGCACGATGGAGCTATAATTTGATACACTTAAGCACTAGACTATGCAGGCCCTAAAGGAGTGTAATGGATACAAAATCCCTGAGACGTAAAAACCTTCAGCGTAATCGCTTTATTCTTTATTCCCTTGTTAGCAAGGATTTTAAACTTAAATATCGCCGCAGCGTATTAGGCATTCTTTGGTCTGTATTAAACCCGCTGCTCATGATGATTGTCTTGTCTGCCGTATTTAGCAACATGCTTAAATTTGGTGGCGGCATTGACAACTTCCCCCTATATTTAATCCTAGGTACTGTAATGTTTTCGCTTATGCAAAACTCTACGTCAGCTGCCATGTATTCGATCATCGATGCGGCACCTTTGATTAAGAAAATCCGCGTAGAAAAAATGCTCTTCCCTATTGAAAAAAGCGTGTTTGAACTTTTGAACTTTAGCATATCCCTGGTAGCTGTTGTTTTAGTTATGCTTTTCTTTAGGGTGGTTCCAACAATACACCTGCTGTTCTTACCCCTCCTGCTTGTGTATATCACATTGTTTTCAGCCGGCCTGGGCTTGCTACTTGCTGCCCTCGCAGTATTTTTCCGTGATATTTGCCACTTATGGAGCGTTGTTATTACTGCCTGGACCTATGCAACTCCTATTTTCTACCCTGTGCAGATCTTGCCTGACTGGATGAAAACAGTCATGGAGTTCAACCCCATGTATCACTACATTAGCTACTTCCGCGACATTGTTATGTGGAATACTCATCCAGGACTTACCGAAAACCTTATCTGCCTTCTTATGGCAGTGGGCACCTTTGCCCTTGGTTATGTCGTCTTCCGCAAAACAGAACGCAAGTTTATCTTGTATGTATAAAGGATAGATATGGAATCTCCTTCTTTAGAACCCACTGTGACACCTATGATTGAAGTGTCTCACGTGGACATGATTTTTAATATTGCCAATGAACAGCTCAATAGCCTCAAAGAATACTTTATTAGCCTTATGCGACACGAGTTATTTTTCCGTGAATTTAAGGCCCTCGAAGACATTAGCTTTACTGTTAATAAAGGTGAGGTCTATGGCATTGTTGGCACCAACGGCTCGGGCAAGTCTACCCTGCTTAAAATTATTGCCGGCGTACTTGAACCTTCACGTGGTAGTTGTCAGATTCATGGCACCATTGCTCCTTTGATTGAGCTTGGCGCTGGCTTTGACCTTGAGCTTACAGCACGAGAAAATATCTACCTTAACGGAGCCTTGCTGGGCTATAGCAAGAAGTTTATCGATGAAAACTTCGATGCAATTGTCGATTTTGCAGAAGTGCACAACTTTATCGATATGCCACTTAAGAACTATTCCAGCGGCATGGTGGCTCGTATTGCCTTTGCAATTGCCACCATTACCGAGCCTGACATCCTGGTTGTTGACGAGGCCCTGGCTGTAGGCGACTTTTTGTTCCAAGAAAAGTGTGAACGCCGTATTAACGAACTTGTAGAGCAACATGGCACTACCCTGCTATTTGTGTCTCACTCTATTGAACAGGTAGAACGCGTATGCCACCAGGCCCTTTGGATAGAAAAGGGTCATATGCGTATGCAAGGAAATGTAGAAGAGGTCTGTGCTGCCTATCGAGAGCTCCATGAATAGGCGTGATTCTTCTATGACAGAAACAGGTCCCCTTATCAGCATCATCATGCCCTGCTACAACACAGCTGACTATCTACCAGTGGCCCTCAAGGGCTTGTTGGAACAAAGCTACACACACTGGGAGCTTATTGCCGTAGACGATGCGAGCACAGATGGCACACAGCAGCTACTCGCACAGGCTGCTGTGCAAGATAAACGCATACACCTTGTGCAGCATCAAGAGAATCGTGGTGTTGCCCATGCTCGCAATACGGGCCTTACCTGGGCTCAGGGCGACTATATTTGGTTTGCAGATCCCGATGATAGCTACGAGCCAGAGCTCTTGTCTCGTGCCCTTACCTGCCTCGTACATGACCAGGCTGATATCTGCGTATTTGGGCACTGGGAGGACTACTACAGCCCCCAGGGTGGCTTTAGCTATAGCCGAGAAGTATGCCCCGAAGCGCAGCTGGCATCATGCAACTTGAACAGACTACTATCCTTGGCTACCCCTGGAATAAGCTCTATACGCGATCCCTTATTGATAACAATCAACTGCGTTTTGAACAGGTTGCTTTTATAGAAGATGTCTTGTTTAACATACAGGCATTTTTATGTGCTGAGCGCATAAGCTGCCTCGATAGCTCGCTATATCACTATGCCAAGCGTCAAGCTGGCAATCTAACTAACAAGGCTGAACAGGCCTACTACCCCACACATCGACGT
>RCNH01000832.1_pt1 | contig 11651 bp, 11 predicted proteins | sample 2041161 | NCBI WGS metagenome assembly RCNH01 (sample SAMN09708215, study PRJNA481090) | Feces metagenome, whole genome shotgun sequencing project. | biome: feces | host: Leptonychotes weddellii | place: Antarctica: Sion Island | collected 2010-03-01
ATTGTGAATTTCCACAATATGATAATTTTTTTTGGGAATACTCAGATTTTCCTTAAGACAGAAAGAAGGTAAGTATATGTTTAACAAAGCAAAAGAAATCGCAGTACTAAGCTTTTTACGAAGATTTAATGAAATCCCTTTTACGATTCGTATAAACGACAAAGACCATACTATCGGAGAAGGTGAGAGTCAATTTCTAGTAACAATTAATAACACCCTTTCTCTTAACAAACTAATACAAAGCACATCCCTCGCCTTAGGTGAAGCATATATGGACGGAGACATCATCATTCATGGCGATATCTACGAAGTACTTAAATCTATTTTAAAGCAAAAAGACCACTTCTCTCTAATTGATTCCGGTTATCTTTCTAGCATTCTTCATTCTAGTTCTTCTAAATCTAACCAATGCAAGCAAGTCCGTAGTCATTATGATATAGGGAATGACTTTTATAAAATGTGGTTAGATCAAACCATGTCATACTCTTGTGCCTACTTTAGTTCTTCCCAGGATAGTCTTCATCAAGCACAAATCAATAAAATTAACCATATATTGAAAAAATTACATCTAAAGCCAGATCAACACCTCCTAGATATTGGTTGCGGATGGGGCTGGCTTATCTTAAAAGCTGCTAAAGATTATGGAGTTCGAGCAACAGGCATCACACTCAGTCAAGAACAATACGATGAATGTCAACGTAGAATTAAAGAAGAAGGCCTCGAAGGGCAGGTAGATGTACAACTTATGGACTATAGAGACTTACCAAAATCTAACCTTTCATTTGATCGCATCGTAAGTGTTGGCATGCTAGAACATGTAGGGCGCGATAATTATGATTTATTTATCGATAGTATCAATAGTGTACTCAAACCTGGCGGTATGAGTCTAATTCATTACATCAGTTCAAAAACTGAAACGTTATCCGATCCATGGATTAGAAAATATATATTCCCGGGTGGGGAAATTCCTTCTCTTCGTGAAATCATCTCTCTCATGGCAGATGCAAATTTCGATATTATAGATGTTGAAAATTTACGTCGCCATTATGCAAAAACATTACTATGTTGGAATGACAATTTCCAAAAACATCGTGAAGAGGTTGTCACTATGTTTGATGAACGATTTGCTCGCATGTGGGAGCTTTACTTATTATCTTGCGCTGCTATGTTTTCTGTAGGACGTATTGATGTTCATCAAATCCTATCCGTTAAGGGATATTCCAATGAGTTGCCTCTAGTTCGTTGGTATTAACACACCATTAGACAACTATAAAAAGCTCTTTGCTTATAAGCAAAGAGCTTTTTTATATACTTTATGCAATTACTATAAATTACATTTTTTCTGGTGCACTAATGCCCAAGATGGAAAGACCATGAGCTAATACATACTGAACAGCTGTAATTAACGCAGCACGTGCTTGTTGTAATTCAGGGTTTACACCGAGAATTCGGTTTTGTTTATAGAAGCTATGGAATAAAGATGCTAATTCATACAAGTAGTTTGCTACGCGATGTGGTGCACGGTCTTCTGCCGCTTTAGCCACCATTTCTTTGTAGGCTGCTACTTTTTTAATGAGATCTAATTCACGTTCATCTTTTAATGCTGAAAGATCTACCTCGGAAACAGGAAGGATTTTAACACCTGCATCCTCTAATTGGCGATAGATACTGAAGATTCGAGCATGAGCGTATTGGATATAATACACAGGATTTTCACTAGACTGTGTTTTTGCAAGCTCAATATCAAAGTCAAGTTGGCTATCCAAAGAACGCATCAAGAAGAAGTATCTTGTTGCATCCACACCTACCTCGTCGATTAATTCATCCAAAGTAACCGCTTGGCCAGTACGTTTAGACATTTTTACGAGTTCGCCATTACGGAACAAGGCAACCATTTGGAGCAAGAGAATTTCCAATTTTTCAGGATCATTACCCAATGCTTCCATTGCTGCTTTTACACGAGTTACATAACCATGGTGGTCTGCCCCCCAAATATTGATCATTTTTTTGTAACCACGTTTATATTTGTCTTCATGGTATGCAATATCCGCTGCATAGTATGTAGGCACACCATTTTCACGAATAACTACACGGTCTTTATCATCGCCGTATTTTGTAGTATCTAACCATAATGTACCGTCTTGTTCGTAGATTTCGCCCATTTCTTTTAAACGTTCTACAGCTGCACGAATACTACCAGATTCATGTAAGGATCTTTCGCTATACCATTGATCAAAATCCACTTGGAATCTATGCAATGTTTTACGTAAAATACCTAATTTTTCAGCAAGTCCAAATTCGCGGAAGAAAGAAAGTCTTACAATATCTGGCAAGGCTACAAAAGCATCCCCACGGAAATCTACCAACTCTTTTGCCGTTTCTTTAATATCTTCCCCGTGATAGCCATCTTCTGGGAATTCACATGGAATATTCAACAATTCTAAATATCGAGCATTGATAGAACGAGCTAAATTATTAACTTGATTGCCGGCATCATTAATGTAGTATTCTGCATGAACATTGTAGCCTGCTGCTCGCAATAAATTTACTAATGCACTACCATAAGCAGCACCTCGACCATGACCTACATGAAGAGGCCCCGTTGGATTCGCACTTACATATTCTACTTGTACCGTATCTTCAACGCGTGTTTCTTCAGAACCATATTGACCTTTTGCTTCAACAACATGGCGTAAAGTATCATAAAGCATGTCAGATTTAATAAAGAAATTAATAAAACCTGCGCCAGCAATTTCTACGCGTTCTAACCATTCATATTCCATCTGTGCAACAATGGCTTCACCGATGGCACGAGGAGCTTTACGAGCCACACGAGCAGATTTCATCGCAATATTAGTAGAGAAGTCTCCCAAATCTTTTTGAGGTGGCACTTCCAACTCAATCTCAGGATATTCACCTTGTGGTAATTCTCCTGCTGCCATTGCTTTTTCCAAAGCTTCTTCTATACCTTTGCGAAGGATATCCTTCATTTCCATTATTTTTGCTCCTCCTGTATCTCGATTCTTACTTCATTATAAAGTTCCCATTGTCCAAATAGCGACGTATCATAGGAAAACATAATGTTTCCTATACCATTTTCTAAATCAATGTTAACTCGATCGGTCTTAATGATTATATCTATAACCCCTTCAGGCATATCAATCGAAATTGGTATTTCTTCGCCTTCTTGGTAAAATAGACGCATTTCTACAGTGCCTTTTCGAATTAAGGTCACTGTATTCTCAGCTTCATCCACCTTGATGGTTGTTCTTGTACCAGCCATTCCAGAAGCTTCTGTCTCATCGTATTTAAAATAATCTTTTCCATTTCGTCGATAGTGTTCCCCTATCGACTCGACAACCACGATAGACTCTTCTTCCTCTCGATTTCGCTGTATACTTTTAACTTTAATCCATACCGATTTCATTCTTCACCCAAAAGTTAATATTTTCCTGTTTATCTTCTAAAAATCATTTGCTAAAAATTTAGATTTTAGCGATTCGTTTAATAGCTTCTCTTTTTTTCGTTTCATGTTCTTCTACAATCACGCTATATGTAGGGTCTAATGTACGTAAAACGTCATGACAAAGTTTCTTCCATAAATTCTCATCTGAAGCTAATAAACGCAATTTATCACGTCTTGCCATACGTTTTAGACGATACTCTAACTTCTGTGCAATAACAGAGTCTAGACACCATGCTTGCCAAACAAGTTGTACGGGGCGATGCGCTCTCGTATATTTAGCTCCACCTGGCTTTTCGCCATTATGAGCCTTTACTCGTTCCTCTACATCAAATGTCCATCCCGTATATAAACTGCCATCCGAACAATGCAACATATATACATATGCTGGTTCCATACTTATAATTTCTCCTTCATTAATCCATTTTTTCTAACGTAATCGAATTAATAACCACTGGATCTAAAGGTTGATTATTTATAGCATTTGTTTTTACTTTGGAAATTTTTTCAACAACATCATAGCCTTTTACAACAGTGCCGAAGATTGTATAGTGTCCGTCCAACCATGGTGTTGGTGCCACCGTAATAAAGAACTGAGACCCGTTCGTATTCGGTCCACGATTAGCCATTGCCAATAATCCAGGACGGTCAAAATGCAGGTCTTTTTTTATTTCATCTGGGAATGTATACCCAGGGCCACCCGTTCCATCTCCGTTTGGATCGCCAGCTTGTACCATAAATCCATCTATTACACGATGGAATGTAAGGCCTGTATAAAACCCTTTATCAACAAGGTAATCAAAATTTCTTACAGTCATAGGTGCTTTAGTGCCATATAAACGCACTGTAAATTCACCTTTATTTGTCTTGAAAACAGCATAATGATCCGGTAGCGGCGTCGCCATCTGTTCTGTCGTCATCTGCGCTTTGTTAATTTCAAAAGCATTGTCTTTTGCTGGTTGGAATGCAGAGATCACTAAAGATACAACGGCTACACAAGCTACACCTAATGTTATTTTCACTATTTTTTTCATCTATATGCTCCATAAAAGAAAAAACCGCCCATATAGAGCGGTGTGTATACACAATGGATCCTATTCTAGTATCCACAACTTACTCTTATCATAATTTTAAAGCATTATTAAACTCTTATTACTCTAGTTATTATACCATAAAAGTAGTCGTTTCCACAACGAATTGTCCATTCTTTATTCACTTTTTTCGTCTTTTTTAGGGATCCATCCGAAATGAATGCAAGCTTTGTAAATTCCATCATTTTTACAAGAATCAGTCACGTAATCTGCTTTACTTTTCAGCTCTTCACAGCTATTCCCCATCGCAATATTCAACCATATCGGATGGAACATGCGTAAATCATTACGACCATCACCAAAGACAACTATATTCTCATACGGCATATCGAAATGATCCGCCATAAATTTAATACCTTTTGCCTTATCCATCGACTCAATGAGAATGCTCTCTTCACCATATCGTACATGGTCAAATTCGCCATAGTCGATTGCGTATTTCTTTTCGTCTTCTTCTGTTAAGTAGATGTAAATTTTATAAACCGCATCCAAAGCATCTATCGAAATATCTGGAGAGTATACGGTTTTAAAATGATCCCACGGAGCTACCTGCGCCGCCAAATCATCTCTTTTCGTATGTCTTTCTCTTTTGTTTTCAATCGTCACAGCCCATGGAACATTCCATTTCTCTAACTGATGCAAAAACCTTTTACACCCAACAATATCCAAAGATTCCATAGCAATAAGTGTGTTGCCAATAGTGATAGAATCACCACCATCGGCAACTACATCAGAAATTCCAAGTTCTTTCGCATACATCATCGCATCTACTTGAATTCTTCCCGTTGCAATAGCAACATGGTGTCCTTCCTCTTGCAATGCTTTAATCGCATATTTCGTAGACTCTGGCACGATGCCTTCTGGCCACATCAACAATGTATTATCTATATCAAAGAAAAACATTTTTTTGTGATTGTTTCTAAAGTCCTTGTACTTTTCCATCTTATACATCCTGAATGATTGCTAAAATCATAGGTCTTCTTCTTGTTTTTTCATAGAGGTAACGACCTAAATCCTCACGGATTTGTGTTTTGATGGCAGCCCATTCTTTCACATTATTCGCTGCACAACGATCTAAGACATTGTCTACACGACGTTTCGCTCCGTTCATTAAAGATTCTGAGTCTTTTACATAGATGAAGCCACGAGATACAAAATCTGGACCAGATACAATCTCACCTGTAGCTCTATCCATCGCCATTACAACAATCATCATGCCGTCTTGAGACAATTGTTGGCGATCGCGAATTACAATATTTCCTACGTCACCTACACCCAATCCGTCAACAAATACACGGCCCGCATTTACGCGGCCATTTTTTCGTCCTGTACGTGGTGTGAATTCGAACACGGTACCATTATCACCAATTAAAACATTCTTAGGGTTTACGCCCATCATTTTACCAAGTTCGCCATGTTTTACTAGCATGCGATATTCACCATGCACTGGAATAAAGTATTTTGGACGAACCAAATTCAACATGATTTTCAATTCTTCTTGGCTCGCATGTCCAGATACGTGAATGCCTTTGTCTTTACCGTAAACAACTTTTGCACCTAATTTCATAAGATTATCGATAGTACGACCTACCGCACCTTCATTACCAGGAATAGGTGTCGCAGAGATAATTACAGTATCAGATGGCATAATTTCTACCGTTCTATGGTTACTATTTGCCATACGAGATAATCCCGCCATTGGTTCGCCTTGGCTACCAGTTGTTAAAATTACAATTTGGTTATCACGATAACGATTCATTTCGTCATCACCGATAATTACATTTTTAGGCACTTTTAAATAGCCGCGTTCTTGGGCAATATTCGTTACATTAATCATGGAACGGCCCATCACGACTACTTTACGTTTATTGGCTACAGCAGCATCTACAGCTTGCTGAATTCTGGACACATTAGAGGCAAATGTCGCAATAACAACACGACCTTTTGCTTCCGATACCTCTTTCATCAACGCTGGACCTACAGAGGCTTCAGATTGTGTATAGCCAGGTTTTTCTACATTAGTAGAATCAGACATTAAAGCTAATACACCTTTATTACCTAATTCAGCGAATTTATGAACATCCATCATTTTTCCATCAACTGGTGTTTGGTCAATTTTAAAGTCACCAGTATGAACTACTGTTCCAATTGGTGTTTTAAAATATACTGCAGCCGCATCTGGAATGGAGTGATTTGTTTGAATAAATCCAACTTTAAAGCTAGCACCAACTTTAATTTCATCACCAGCTTGTACAACATGAAGATTTTTTGTACTCACTCGGTTTTCTTTTAATTTACCTTCAATTAAGCCACAAACTAAGTTCATAGCATATACCGGTACATTGATTTCTTTTAATAAATAAGACAAAGATCCGATATGGTCTTCATGGCCATGAGTAATAACTACTGCACGAACGCGATCTTTATTTTCTATTAAATAGGAAAAATCTGGTATTACAATATCTACACCTAACATATCGTCTTCTGGGAATGCTAAGCCAGCATCTAATACAACGATATCATTACCGTATTCAAACACGGTCATATTTTTACCAATTTCGCCTAAACCACCTAAGGGAATAATTTTCAATTTATCTTTTTTTGTTTTTGTTACCAAAGAAATTCCTCCTTTTTGGCGTGCCAAAAAGACCGACTCTCTTCTCGGTCATTTCACGCCCCATCTCTATATACTAATTTTCATTATCTGCTACGTTTTAGCCTTCATGTTTATACATGAATTGATACATCAAAAGAAAAGCGCACTCTCCTATTGCTTCAACTTCACTCCAAAAGCTATACCATGGCGCTTATATAGTCCTAATGCAATTGTAATCCGATCAGTAATGTTGTTTTTATTCTACACTATTTTCCTATTTATTACAAGAAAGGCGACGGTTACATACTTGCCGATTTTGCATGTATCAATCCCATCCTACAAAAGTAGTAGGATAATGCCTATTTGCAATTTTTATGCATAAAAAAAGCGACTCTTATGAGTCGCTCCATTTATATCGTGGTTTCCTTTTTATAAAAGGATAAAAAAATGGCGGAGAGAGAGGGATTTGAACCCTCGGTACGGTACAACCGCACACATGATTTCCAATCATGCTCCTTCAGCCGCTCGGACACCTCTCCGTAATCTCTTTAGCCTACGCTTAAGAGTACTTTGTCAGTATATATGAATTTAAAATTCTTGTCAACATTTTTTCTGTTTATATTAAAAGACACGGCAGATTAGATTTCCACCGTGTTTTTCTTTAAATATGTACATCTTCTTCTGTTATTTGACGTATTACTTTTGCAGGAATTCCTACAGCCGTACTATTGTCTGGGATATCTTTAACTACTACGGAATTGGCTCCAATTTTACAATAATGACCAATCGTAATATTTCCTAACAATTTAGCTCCAGAGCCTACCACAACATGGCTTCCCAAAGTAGGGTGACGTTTTGTTTTCGCCGTAGATGTTCCACCTAATGTAACACCGTGAAATAATACGCAATAATCTCCGACAATCGCCGTTTCACCGATAACCACGCCCATACCATGATCAATAAAAACATAGCGACCAATTTGTGCACCTGGATGAATTTCAATCCCCGTCATAAAACGGCCAAATTGAGAAACAAAACGGGCCATAAAAAACCATTTGTTTTTATATAGTCGATGTGCCAGTTGATGCATAATTATCGCGTGGACACCAGAGTATAACAAAAGCACTTCCCATCTATTTCTAGCTGCTGGATCATTCGCAATCACATAATCTAATTCTTCTCGTAACCATTTAAACATATCTCTATACTCGTCTCCCTACTTTACGATTTTTCCATATCTGTTACCGGTTTGTTCCCAAACTCATGACCATGTCTTCGCCATACTATAAAAGCTGTACAGAGCATAATCACACCAGAGAACACATACACGTCCTTCAGTCCTACTACATAGGTAACAGCACTTGCTAGAAGTGGTCCGACCATACTGCCCAATTGTTGACTTGTTGTTACTAATCCAAAAGCACGGCCTCTCGTTTCCGGAGTCGTACATAAAGTAATGGCCGCAGAAAGAGATGGCACTGTACCATAGGCTAATATCCCAATAAATGCTTGTAGTATTCCAAATACCCAAATATCAGGGAATATTCCTTGTAACCCAGTCAATGTGCCTCCACTAATCAATCCAATGCAAACAGCTAGGTAGTAGCCTTTCTGTTGACCAAATTTACCCCATAGTGGAGTCATCATAGCTCCTAGAGAGCCACCAATACTCAATATAATCCCTGTCGCCATGCCCGCATCATTAACAGAGCCTACCAATTCTCCTATATACAATGTTGCAACGGGTTGAAGCATAATAATCGAACCCTGAACAACAAAGAAAAGTATCAATAGTTCCATCAACTTTTTATTTTTCCATGCAATTTTCAAGTCTTCAATAATGGAAACATCACCAGAATTTTGAGTATCTAAAGAAGCTTTAGGCTCTTTAACCCATTTTACTACAACAACAGATACAGCCGTCATCACAGCACCCACGATGAAAAATGCAGGTCGCATGCCAAATAATTTAGCCATCGTACCACCAGCTAGTGGTCCTATAACCTGTCCAGCAATCATACCTGTCTGAAAAATCCCCAAAGCATACCCTACTTTTGCTGTAGGCACACTCGTTGTAATTAAAGTCATCGCCGCTGGTAAAAAACCATTTGCAAAGCCTTGCAAGGCTCTTACAATAAACAATTGCCATGCGGAATGAACAAAACCACCTAAGATATATGTAAAGCCCAAAGCAAAGCCCGCGCGGATGACCATTAATTTTCGCCCTCTTTTATCGGACATTTTCCCCCAGATAGGAGCCATAATCCCCGCTATTAGAAATGCAACTGAAAATACTAGACCTGACCACAGAGCAACATGAGCATCCGACACTCCTAATTCTAATAGATATATCGGCAAAAAGGGGATAACCATAGTATATCCCACAGACATCAAAAACATGCCGATGGTCAAAATCCACATATTTCGACGACTATCTCGTTCGTCCATTACAGAAGTTTCCGACTCTGCCATTTGCTATCATCACTTCCTTTTTATTTATTATCAAAAATCCCTGTTGAAATATATCGTTCGCCAGAATCTGGTAAAATCGCCACAATACGTTTCCCTTTAAATTCTGGTCTTTGCGCTACTGAATATGCACCGTATAAGGCTGCTCCTGAAGAAATACCGCATAGAATTCCTTCTTCTTTCGCAAGTAGTTTCGTCATTGCATATGCATCTTCGTCAGAAACGGCAATAATCTCATTATAAGCATTTTGATCTAAAATGTCAGGTATAAATCCTGCACCAATTCCTTGAATGCCATGCGGACCTGCAACGCCTGTCGACAATACGGCCGATCGTTTAGGTTCAATTGCCACTATATAAATGTTTGGATTTTTTTCTCGTAGTACCTTGCTTAAACCCGTAATAGTACCACCAGTCCCTACACCCGCAACAATTACATCTACCTGACCATCTGTATCTTCCCAGATTTCAGGAGCCGTTGTTTCAACATGTGCTTGCACGCATGCCTCATTTTCAAACTGCCCTGCCAAGATAGCATTATCTGACTCCGCCACGAGTTCTTTAGCTTTTGCAACAGCGCCTGCCATACCTTTAGTACCATCAGTTAGCACTAAAGTAGCACCATATGCCTGCATAAGATCGCGTCGTTCTTTAGTCATAGTCTCTGGCATAACGATGATCACTTTATATCCTAAAAAAGTGCCTAATGCCGTCAAACCAATTCCCGTATTTCCGCTTGTCGCCTCAATAATCGTCCCACCTGGTTTTAATTTTCCTTTAGCTTCTGCATCACGAATGATAGCTAATGCTACACGATCTTTAATGCTGCCTCCAGGGTTAAATCGTTCTAATTTGCCTAAAACTTCTGATTCTAGGTTCATTGCCGTTGCCCATTTCTTCAATTCCATTAATGGGGTATGGCCTACTAATTCAGTTACAGAGTGATATATCTTTTTCATACGTATCTTCTCCTGTCAAAAAAGCGAGTAGGAAACCTACTCGCTTTTACACTGTCGGTTTCAAAGAACCAATTCATACAAATTACTCTACCATTGTATTTTCAACATCAAGTGCTTTATAATCTCCGTCAATAATGTTTTGCAAGGTAACATTTTTTAGATAATTATGCACATAATTTTGCAATTGACACCAAAAAGCGACTGTTGAACATTCTTCGCCACGAGTACAATTATTGGAATCTAGACAGGCAACAATAGCCATGCTATCTTCTGTGGCAGACAGTATTTCAAACATCGTATATTCTTCAGCTGCTTTAGCCAATCGATACCCACCGTATTTACCACGTACGGATTGTACCAATCCGCTATGATGCAATTTTGCTATAATCCCTTCAAGGTATTTTTCAGAAATGTTTTGACGTTCTGCGATTTGTCTTACAGAGACATTACTTACTCCACTATGTTCTGCTAAATCTAATAATATTCTTAAGGCGTAACGACCCTTTGTTGAAATTTTCATTACTGCTCCTCCACTAACCAATTTGTTGATCCAAAACAATATAGTGAAGAATTAATTTCAAAACACTACACGTTGATAGGATTATTACATATTATAGTCTATCAATAGGATTTTGACAATGTGTAATCCGATATAAATTTATGCGTTTAATACACTATTAATCTATATTTTTAAAATGTCTATCATCATACTAGGATATTTGCCATTTTTGATAGTTTACATCCTAAATATTTCACACAATGTGACTTATTAGCCATTAACATTCACAGGAGATCGTCATTTTTTCGCGGCTACGCATATGAGTAAATCCTACTTCGTAAGCACGTAAAGAAAAACTATCTTCCATGGCTACGCCACCATACAATACATCCCCCAGTAATGGATGACCTTTATGAGCCATGGCCACACGAATTTGATGTGTTTTTCCTGTCAACAACTTTACATGGATTCTTGTATTGCCATTCGACGAATTCACGGCTTTATAAAACGTTTTAGTCATTTTCCCTTTTGGATCTACTATATACTCTATTCCACCTTCTTTTTTCATCATCGG
>RCNH01000833.1_pt1 | contig 11648 bp, 10 predicted proteins | sample 2041161 | NCBI WGS metagenome assembly RCNH01 (sample SAMN09708215, study PRJNA481090) | Feces metagenome, whole genome shotgun sequencing project. | biome: feces | host: Leptonychotes weddellii | place: Antarctica: Sion Island | collected 2010-03-01
CGTGCAAGCGCCCATCCGGGCCGCGGCACCCTGCGCATGATCCCGCTGGGCGGCATGTGCGAAATCGGCAAGAACATGACCGCGTATGAGTATGGCAATGACATCATCATCGTGGACTGCGGCCAGATTTTCCCGGACGAGACGATGCCGGGCGTCGATGCCGTCATCCCGGATTTCACTTATGTGCTTCAGAACCGCGACCGCGTGCGCGGCATCTTCGTGACGCACGGCCACGAAGACCACATCGGCGGCCTTCCGTACCTGCTGCGTGAATTCAAGGCGCCTGTGTACGGCGGACGAATGACCATTGAGCTGCTCAAGTACAAGCTGGACGACCGCGTTGCCGGCCTGACCAAGAGCTGTGAGCTGCGCGTGGTGGAGGCAGGCGAGACCATTAAGGCGGGCTGCTTCGCTGTCGAGTTCATTCATGTCAATCACTCTATCGCGGATGCGTTCATGTTTGCCATCCGCACGCCGGTCGGCATTGTCATGCACTCTGGCGACTTTAAGATTGACTATACGCCCATCAACGGCGAAATCATGGATTTGCAGCGCATTGCGCAGATTGGCAAAGAGGGTGTTCTGCTCTTCGTCTGCGAGTCCACGAACATCGAGGTGCCGGGCTTCTCCAAATCGGAGCGCCATGTTGGCGAGTCTATGGCGGACATGTTCAAGGACGCCAAGGGCCGCATCTTTGTGGCGACGTTCTCCTCGAACGTGTCCAGACTTCAGCAGATCTTCACGGCTGCCGAGCGTCATGGACGCAAGGTGGCGCTCGTTGGCCGCAGTATGCTCAATGTCTTTAACGCCGCCAACAATCTGGGCTACATCCAGAAGAAGCCGGATACGCTGATTGAAATTTCTCAGGTGGATCATTACCCGCCCGAGCAGGTGGTCATCCTGTCCACTGGCTCTCAGGGCGAGCCGCTGAGCGCGCTGACGCGGATTGCGTTTGCCAACCACCGCGAGATCGAGATTCAGCAGGGCGATACGGTCATCATCTCCGCGACGCCTATCCCCGGCAACGAAAAGCCGATTTACAAAGTCATCAACGAGCTATATCGCCGCGGCGCAAAGGTCTACTACTCTGCGCTGGCCGATGTGCATGTTTCCGGCCATGCGTCTCAGGAAGAGATCAAGCTGGTGCATAAGCTGATTCAGCCGAAGTTTTTCATCCCGGCACACGGCGAAACCCGTATGCTCTATCAGCATGCGGAACTGGCGCACAAGCTGGGCGTGCCGTTTGAGAATATCTTCATCCTTGCAAATGGCGATATTTTTGAAATCAGCAAGGGTTCCGCCCGCGTGGCAGGCTTCACCAATGGCGATGCCGTGCTGATCGACGGCGCATCCGTTGGAGAGGTGGACAACAGCGTGCTCAGGGAGCGCAAGATGCTCTCGGATGACGGCGTTGTGGCGATTTCTCTGGCGATCAGCAAAAAGACCGGCGACATGGCTGCGGCACCCGTCGTCAGCGCGATGGGCTTCCTCTACGACAGCGAACATGCCAAGATTGAGGCTGCCTGCCGTCAGCATGTGACCAATGCTGTACACCGCACGGTGAGCCAGGGCCGCAAGGTCAAGGAAGCGGTTTCTTCCGGACAGATGCAGGGTCAGCTGCGCTCCTTCCTGTATGAGCGCACCAAGCGCCGCCCGGTTGTGATGATTAACCTCATCGAAGTGGAATAAAAACAGACAGAAAATGGATTGGCCTGTCTGATTAGAAAATCTTAAAAAAACAGCACTGTTCTTAGATTGGACAGTGCTGTTTTTGGTATTATCAGATTTCTTACCCATGCTTCTTAAACTGTTTCTGGAAGAAAAGTATATTCAAAAAAGAAATCACGATGTTTTCGTTCTTCACGGAGGACAGAATCATAAAATAATGGGTGTACGATGAAGAAGCGCGGAAAAGGGCATGTGGAAATGTTGAAAAGATTTTAGGGCTGGGCTGAATCACAGAAATTTGAGATGAACGGGCATTCCAAATGCTGATTTTAAAAATTTTCCGAAATTTTGAAAGACATATCAGCTGAAAAAGAAGGTCAGAAGAGGCGTTGGATGAGTTTCACAAAAAATTTTTTTCTGGACATGTTCAGATGAAAAAAGCTCTTCAAGAATGGGGATTGACAAAATAACGCCATTCCTGCATAATAATGGCAAGTTTAAAATAAACAGCCAAAAGGGAGGCTCAGAGTATGTTGAAAAAGATGGCATGCCTGATTTCGGCACTGGCGCTGTGCGTCAGCACTGGAGCGGCTTTGGCAGACTGTACGCTGGAGAAAGTGAGCGACCTCGGACGCGGACGCTTCATTTATAACAGCAATCTGATTCGCACGGACGCCAAGGACGGTTACGCAGTCATGACGGTGGACGGCAAACAGGTGACCGACAAGACGTATGTGAACGTGGATTCTGGCTGCGGATATGTGATTGCAGCACAGCAGCCGGGCGTCAATACGACTGGCGCATTCGACGCTGAGGGCCGTCTCGTTGTGCCGTTTGAGTATGGCGACATCAAGTTCCTCACGCCGGAATGGGCGCTGTGCTACAAGCTGAAGGAAGCGACCGCCGATAACTATGACTACCAGTCGTTCGGCAAGGATACGCAGTATTTCCTGATTGACACGGTTGACGTGTACAACATGAAGACCGAAAAAATTGCGACGATGGAACGCGCAAACTTTAAGGACGCAGAAGTTGTCAACGGCATGATTAACATTGAAAATCGTGCAGACGGTACGGTTACGACTTATGATGCCGAGTTCAAGGAGCTGGGCACGGTCGATTACCTGTTCGATGACGACTTTGCTCCTTCTTATCCGGAGACGTTCAAAAAGAACGGTCAGGAAGGCCTGATGGACAAGGACGGAAACGTCATCATGGATCCGGCTTTCTACATGATTTACGACTTCAGCGGCGAGTATGCCGAAGTGTCTGACGGCGAGAATGAAGGCCTCATCGACAGACAGGGCAACGTGGTTGTTCCCGCGGAATACGAGAACGTTGAGCGCAGTTTCTATCTGCCCTATGACGCACAGCAGAACAACACCCGCGGCTACAAGGCGGCTGGTTATTTCGGCGTGCAGAAGGACGGCAAAGTCGGCTTCGTGAAGGAAGGCGGCGAGGTGACCTGCGAACCGAAGATTTCCAAGAAGGCTGTGGAATTCAACGGCGCGTCCGCTACTTACACCGATATGGAAGGCAAGACGCACATTCTCGCGGCTGACGGCGTGGATACCGTTCTGGATGACTACGAGAACATGTTCTGCTTGGACTACTCCTCCGGCCTTCTGTATAAGGTTTCGAACAAAGACCACAAGGCTGGCGTGATCGACTGGCACGGCAACGTCGTGATGCCCTGCGAGTACAACGGTTTCAGCATGTCCGCGGATGGTCAGTATCTGCTGGCTGAAGTGGACTGGGACAAGAGCGAACTCTATGCTGTGAAGCACAGCGAGGGCGGCTCTGCCGCTCCGGCCGCTGCCCCGGCTGCTGCGCAGGATGAAAACACCGTGCAGAATCAGCTGAAGGCTGGCGTTGACGCCAAGATGAGCGAGTATGCGCCGGAAGCCAAGGCTGAAGAGCCGAAGGCTGATGCGGGCAATGGCAATCAGGCGGTTGCGGCGCTTCTGGACAGCGCAGCCCTGCTCATTGATACCGATGCGGCTTCTGCCAAGACGGTTTTGGACAGCGCGGCGGCTCTGCTGGCGGCTGACCACCCGGCACAGACCATGCTGAAAAGCGCTGTGACGCTGCTTGAAGCAGATGCGGCGGCCAACGCGGCGTCTGTCAAGGCGCTTCTGGATGCTGCAAAACTGGCTCTGTAATGATCAAAGCAAATGCCCCGCTGCTGATGCAGCGGGGCATTTTTGTGTAGTTTTTGATGATTCAGTCGGAAAGAATCCCTGCGGGAAGGCGGATATCCTCTGTTTTGACATTTTTCCAGTCAAAGAGGCGAATCAGATTTTCCATTGTGACCGGCTTGTTTTCGGGAATCAGGCCCGCACTGAAAGCGAGCATCCCCAGAATTTCGTCGCGGGAGAAACGCTTGGAAAGCTGAGTTAAATCCAGATCACCGTCACGCTTGGCCAGCCGACGCCCGTCAGGGTCTTCCAAAAGCGGAATGTGTGCATAAGCTGGAGCAGGAAATTCAAGCAGGCGCTGCAAATAGAGCTGACGCGGAGTCGAAGGAAGAATGTCCCAGCCGCGCACAACTTCGTTCACCCCGGACAACGCATCGTCTACAACAACGGCCAGCTGATAGGCAAACAGCCCATCAGAACGCCGGATGATGAAGTCGCCGCAATCTGTTGGCATGTATTCCGCATAGGGGCCATAATGCAGATCGGTGAAGGAGATCGTTTCATCCGGGACGCGCAGACGCATAGCAGGGCGGCGCGTTTTCATGCGCACGGCGATTTCTTCCGGCGTCAGATGCGCACATGTTCCGGGATACACGGGAGCATTGTCGCCGCGATTGGGGGCAGAGGCGGCGTGAAGCTGCGCACGCGAACAGAAACAGGGGTACAATAGCCCCTGTTTTTTGATATGTTCAAAGCATTTCAGGTAGATGTCTGACCGTTCACTCTGAAAGAGCGGTTCCTCGTCCCAGGTGATGCCCAAAAAAGAAAGGTCATCCATGGCTTCTTTGGCCAGGCTGCGCGGACAGCGGGGAGCATCCAGATCCTCGATGCGCAAAAGAAAGCGCCCGCCCCTGCTGCGAACGGACAGATAAGCGATCAGCGCGCACAAAAGATTGCCCAGATGCAGGCGGCCGCTTGGCGTGGGCGCAAAACGCCCGGTCACGCTCACGCGTCTGTCAGCGGGGAACGGGGGCCGCTGTATTTTTTGTTTTCGCCCTGAGGGGTCAAAAGTTCGATTTCCAGCTTTTGGAAGGAAATAGGCTCAGTGAAGTGTTCCTTTGTATAGGATGTGCGCCCAAATTTTTCAAATTCGCGGTTGTGTTTGGGCAGCTGAAGCGGACGCTGCACGTCAAAGCGGCGGCAAAGTTCCAGAAAAGCGGCTTCAATATCGCCGTCTTCAATATCCACGGTTTCGTTTTTTTCGATGCGGTGCCTGTTGATGATCCGGCCCCACAGGCGGTAATTGTCCATGATTGTCTCCTTTACGAGGCGCGAAAGATGCGCTATAATAATAAAGATTGTAACGGATAGAGAGGAATTTGTAAAGCCATGCAATTGACACTTTGTCCGCTGTTTTCCGGTTCATCCGGAAACAGCGTTTATATTTCCTGCGGCGGAATGCGCCTTTTGGTGGATGCCGGGGTGAGCGCCGCGCGAATTACGGCAAATTTAAACGAAATTGGCGTAGATGTGCGCGATATTGATGCAATTCTTGTCACGCATGAGCATGTAGACCATGTGCGCGGGCTGGGTGTTCTGTGCAGAAAGTACGGCCTGCCGGTCTATGCCAACGAGGGAACTTGGCAGGGCATCCTTCAAAAAGAGACGGGCATTCCCGCACACTGCATGCGCACGTTCTATACGGGAGAAGATTTTTACATCGGGCCGGTCAATGTGACGCCGTTTGCCATTCCGCACGACGCACAGGAGCCGGTCGGATATGCATTTTCTTGTCAGGGACTTCGCTGCGGCGTTGCCACAGACTTGGGCCATATTGACGACGGCTGGATGAATGCGCTTTCCGGCTGTCAGGCTGTTGTCATCGAGGCCAATCATGATGTCGAAATGGTCGAGCGCGGGCCGTATCCGGTTCGCCTGAAAAAACGCATTTTGAGCAGACGCGGCCACTTGTGCAACGAGGACTGCGCCCGCGCTCTGTGCGAACTGGCGGCCAGAGGAACGAAAGCCGCCTTCCTGTCGCATCTTTCTACTGACAATAATTTACCAGAACTGGCATATAATACGGTATGCGAGGCGCTTTTGAATGCAGGTTTTGCGGTGGACAGCGAAATTCGCATCAGCGTGTCCCGCCGCGACCGCGTGTCAGATATGGTCGTCCTTCGGGAAGAAGCAGAGGAAAAACCGCTCTGCTGCGCCAGAATGGACTGAGAAGGGAGGACTTTGATGCAGAAAAACGTTCAGATGACGCTCAGACAGGATGTTTATGAGGATATTTTAGCGCTTGCGGATGAATTGAATTGCCCGCCGGAGGCAGCGGTATCCTATGCTGTGCGGATGATTACGGCCTGCATACAGGAAGGACTTTTGACGAATATGGACGAATGCCCGGAAGAAGAGGAGAAACTCACGGGCACAATGGGCAAAGTGATTGCTTTTCCAAGGAAAAAAGACTGAATAAATGCGCTCCTTTCTGCGCATCCTGCCGGTGTAGAAAGGAGTGAGGTTCATGGATCGTCTTTCGCTTATTCTGGTGATTATCGGCGCAGTCAACTGGGGGCTGATCGGGCTTTTCCAGTTTGATCTGGTGGCGTTCCTCTTTGGAGGACAGGGGGCAATGCTCTCGCGCATCATCTATACGATTGTGGGCGCGGCGGGAATTTGGAGCATTTCGCTTCTGTTTAACGGGCATGAGAATGTCCCCGCGCATAGTGCCGGCTGAAATTGAAACGATTATCCGCCCCGCTTCCCGGCTTTTTGGCAAAGATCGGGAGGCGGGGCAAAATTTTACTCAAATAACATTCGATCCCCCCTGTCTTTACGGAAACGGATGGTGTATAATAGGAACACATGATACAAGGAGGACGTGCCGTGAATGCAATCGGGGAGCAGATTTCTGCCATCCTATGGAATCTTTTAAACAGGCCGCGCTTGGTTGACCTGATTGATATAGCGCTTTTGACATTCATCCTCTATGAGATGCTGGTTCATGTGCGTCATACGCGCGTTTCCCAGACGATCAAAGGCATTTTTATTCTGCTGGTCGCCACATGGCTGAGTGACGCCTTGGGGATGCGTACCATTCATGCGCTTCTGGCATGGCTGATTAACGCCGGCCCGGTGCTTTTGATTGTGCTTTTCCAATCGGAAATCAGGCGCATTCTGGAGGAACTGGGCAATAATACGGTGTTCGATTCGCCTGCAAGCCGCCAAGCGATGGACAATGCAGAATTGGTTATTGATGAGATGATTCTGGCGCTGGAGCACATGTCCCGCCGCCGCGTGGGCGCGCTTATCGTCATTGAAAACAAAATTCGGCTGAACGATATCATCTCTACCGGCACGCAGGTGGATGGACTGGTCTCTCAGCCGCTTATCGAGAATATATTTGAACCCAACACCCCTCTGCATGACGGCGCAATCGTCGTGCGCGGCAATCGTGTTGTTTCGGCGGCCTGCCTGCTCAGGCTGTCGGATACGACGGGCGTGGGCCGCGATCTGGGCACACGTCACCGCGCGGGCCTGGGCATGAGTGAGGTTTCTGACGCGACCGTGTTCATCGTCTCGGAAGAGACGGGCATCATCTCCATGGCAGAGGGCGGCCATCTTGTGCGTCATCTCGACGAGGCGTCGCTGCGCCAGATTCTGCACGGCATTTATGACCGCGAGCAGAAGGAGAGCCGCACGTCGCTTCTCCATTTCAGGCAAAGGAGGAAAGACGCTCATGATGAACAGCAGGCCGACAAAAAGGCGTGAGGGCCGCGGCCCATTCAGAAAACTGAGAAAGATGCTTGAAGGGGCCATGTCCAATAAAGCGTTCATGATCGTTGTGGCCTTTTTGTCGGCGGTGACGATTTGGAGCGTTCTTGTGGCCTCGGACGGAACGCTGACGCGGCATAAAACATTCCCCAACGTGGCGACAAGCGTCGTGGGCGAAGCGACGCTCAAGAGCCGCGGCTATATCGTGATGGACGATTTGTCCGAACTGGTGCCGGCGGTTAAAATGACGGTTGAGGTGGCGCAGTCCAATTTCAACCGAGTCAGCGGCACGGCGTACAATCCGCACTTTGAACTGGCTCAGATCAAGGGCGAAGGCGAAAACAAGCTGTCCGTGATGTATTCTTCCCAGCTTTATGGCCCCGTGGTAGCCTGTGAACCGGATCATGTGACCGTTCATGTGGAACGCTACATCACCAAGCGCGTTCCCGTTGTGCTGGAAATCACGGGAAAGCTGCCGGAGGGGCTGTATCTGGACAATTATAAAACAGATCCTTCTACGCTGTCTGTCTCCGGCCCGCAGTCGCTGGTATCCAAAGCAGCCAGAATTGTGGTGCGGCTGGATCAGACGATGCTGAGCGCCGAACGCATGAACGACAAAACGGCGCTGGATATCGAAATTCAGGATGCCAAGGGCGAGAAAATCGAATCCAACAAAATCGAAGTGACGAACCAGTCGGTCATCACCAATGCGGTCATCGTGGAAACGGAGCTTTCACCGATGAAGTATGTGCCGCTGGACGCTAAAAACTTTGTGACCGGCGAGCCGGCAGAGGGATATGAGCTGTACAGCGTTGAACTGGCGGAAAAGGAGCTGCTTGTAGCGGCCCGCCGGGAAATGCTGGATACCATCATGACGCTGACAACCGATATGCCGCTGGACATTACCGGCGCCAACGGAGATAGAAGCGGGCAGGTGAAACTCAAGCGCCCGGCCGGTCTGGACAACACACTCCCCACAGAAATGGGTGTCATTGCGCGCATTCGGGAGAAGACTGTTGAACGCACATTTAAAAACGTCCTCATTGAAACGGAAGGCCTCAAAGAGGGCCAGACGGTCATGTTGTCTAACCAGCGCGTACATGCGCAGATCAAGGGCGGTTATCATTTTGTTAATGGCCTTGAGGAGGAAAACATTCATCTGTTTGTCGATCTTGAGGGGCTGGAAGATGGCACACATGTAGTGCCCGTTCAAATCCAAATTGATAATCCGAAAAAATTCACCTGCGCGCTCAGCGTGCCGCAGGTTGAGGCGACCATTGAAACGAAAACCCCCTGACGGGGCATATCGGGCCGCAGGGCTGCAAAGCGTTTTTCTTCATCCTCTGCGGACGAAAAAAGCGTTGAGCAGCTTTTTTTCTTACTGAAAAGCTGCGGAAAAAGAAAAAGGCGGAACAAACCCGCTGAATGGAGGCAATATGGGAACGCTGGCTGATTCATTATTCAATATACTGATGGGCTGGGTGCGGGCGCTGGTCAACGGCATATGGGCGCTGTTTGACACGGAACACACCACCATTTTGGAGTTTATCGGGAAAAACTGGCTGACCATCACCATTCTAATCGTGGCGATTGGGCTTGTGATGGACTGGCTTGTATGGCTTATTCGCTGGCGGCCCTATCACAGGGCGGCGAAGCGGGCGCGTCGGTTCCTGCATCTGGATGAAGAGGAGGAGCCGGTCGAAGGGCGCGCACATGCGGCGGTTCGCCGTGAGCCGACCCCGATGATGAAAGAGAAAACGGGGCCTGTGACGGAGAGACAGAAAGCGCCGGAAATCAGGACGGAAGATATCCCCGATGCGCACGCCTATCCGGGAATGCGCTACGGTACGCGGCCGACTGGCAATTTGGATGAAACACAGCGTTATGCTGCGGTGCATTCGGAAGGCCCGGGGGCTGCGGAAGTAGAACGCCGCCGCGCAGAGATTGATGCATGGCGCATTCAGATGGAGGAAGAGCGGCAGGCCGAAGCCCGTAAGGCGGCATATGAAGCGGAGCAGAAGAGGAAAGCTCAGGCGGCATATGAGGCAGAGCAGAAACGCAAGGCTCAGGCGGCATATGAGGCGGAGCAGAAACGCAAGGCTCAGGCGGCGTATGAAGCGGAGCAGAAGAGAAAGGCTCAGGCAGCATATGAAGCAGAGCAGAAGAGAAAAGCTCAGGCGGCATATAAAACCGAGCAGAAGCGCGAAGCACAGCCGGTTCAAGCTGGACAGAGGCGCAGGGCACAGACCGTGCAGCAGTCCGAACAGACGGCGGCATACAGTGCGCAGCAGGCAGAGTATGCGCGTCAGATGGCTGAATATGAAAAGAAAAAAGCGCAGTATGAGCAGGAAATGGCGGAATATCAGCGCAAGAAAGCGGCCTATGATGCCGAAATGCGCCGCCGCCAGAGACCGGTATACAGCGAATATGTGACGGGAGAGGCGGTGGACAAGCTGCCCGATCCGCCGAAGTGGCCCAAGATTCAGACAGAGGAAAAGGCGGCCAAGCCGAAAAGCAAATTGAAAGAACGCGTTGCTCAGATGATTGAGCCGGAGAATGAAGAAATTTCTCCGATCACTTCTTTGCCGCCGCGCGTTGACCCGAAAGACGCTTTCCATACGGCAAAAATGCCTGCTGTTAAGCTCCCACACCGCAAGAGGTAAACGCTGAATGGAAAAACTGGCTTCAGCTCTGTCCATTTTACTGATGGGTTTTTGCGGTGTGCAGCTTTTCGGGCGCTTCATCCGAACGCTGCGCGGACAGGAAGAGGAAAATCTGTGCGGACAGGCGAAGGGGTCACAGCTGGTGCTGGCGGCACTGTGCGCGCTGGCTTCGCGTCTTGTGATTTATCTTCTGGCATATGCGATGTATCGCATGGCGCAGGAGGAAACGCTTTCCTTTTTTAAGACGTTTGAGCCGCTCTGGGTGCATTGGGATGCCCGGCACTATCTGGGCATTGCGCAGGATGGCTACACGGCTGTCGGAGATGATCGGCTTCGGCTGGTCTTCTTTCCGCTGTATTCGGCGCTGATGCGGCTGTTTTCTCCGCTGTTTGGCGGGAATCTGTTTGTGTCCGGCACGGTGATTTCACTTTTGTGTGCATCCGGGGCGGCAGCGCTTTTATATGATCTTGCGTACAGCCTTTTCGGACAAAAGACGGCACGGCTCGCGCTGGCGTACTTCCTTTTCAATCCGATGAGCGTCTTTTTAGGATGCGTGTACACGGAATCCCTGTTCATTTTTCTGACGCTGGCGGCTATCTGTTTGCTCAGACGGGAAAAACCGTGGCTTGCGGCGCTGTGCGGGATGCTCAGCGCGCTGACGCGAATGCCCGGCGCGATTGTATCGGGGCTGTTCATCATTGCGCTGCTTGAAAAGATCCCGAAGAAGGCGTTTTCTGCGCGTGCGGTGTTTGCCTGCCTGGGACAGGTGCTGATCGTGTTTTCTGGGCTGTTCATCTATTGGGGCATCAATTACATCGTGACCGGCGATCCGATGATGTACCTGACCTATCAGCGGGAAAACTGGTTTCAGCAGCCCGGATCGTTCTGGCAGTCCACAGCCAATACGACCAGCTATGTCCTGAGCACAGTGGGGGAAGAGGACTGGCTGTTTACATGGGGCTTTCAGCTGGCGGCCATGTTCTATGTCTATGGACTGCTGGCTTTCGGACAGAAAAAACTGCCGTTTCATCTGGCGGCATACAGCTTCGTATATACAGCGGCTGTCCTTGCCCCGACATGGCTTCTGTCGGGAGCGCGCTATCTCTTTGGACTATGCGTTCTGCCGCTTCTTCAGGCGCGGACGCATCGCAGGCACGGTTTCGTTCTTGCAGTCAGCGCCGGACTGCTTGCAGTTTTTGTGTTTGGATACACCGTGCTGGGATTGGTTTTCTAAAATTGCATATTCAAAGGCGGGCATTGCCTGCTTTTTTTGTTATTCTCACAGGATTTTAACAGATTTTGCAAATTCCTTATACGACGCTCACCTCTTTTCTGATAAAATAAGATGTGCAGGGGGAAAACGATAAAGTATACGGCAGTTGTGATTATTTTATTTTTTACA
>RCNH01000834.1_pt1 | contig 11647 bp, 7 predicted proteins | sample 2041161 | NCBI WGS metagenome assembly RCNH01 (sample SAMN09708215, study PRJNA481090) | Feces metagenome, whole genome shotgun sequencing project. | biome: feces | host: Leptonychotes weddellii | place: Antarctica: Sion Island | collected 2010-03-01
GTGCAGATCCAGAACGAGTGATCGAGGAGATTGAAGATGTTATTGGAATTGAAGCGGAAGATGCGCCCCGTATTTCTGCAAAGACAGGGTTGAATATTGAAGATGTATTGGAGCAAATTGTGTCAAAAATTCCGGCACCAACAGGAGAACCGGATGCTCCACTTCAGGCATTGATTTTTGATTCCCTGTATGACTCTTATAAAGGTGTTATTGTGTTTTGTCGTATCAAAGAAGGTATAGTGAAAAAGGGCACAACGATTCAAATGATGGCGACGGGAGCGAAGGCTGAAGTTGTTGAAGTCGGGTATTTTGGAGCAGGACAGTTCATTCCATGTGAGGAACTCAGTGCGGGAATGGTTGGCTATATTACCGCGAGCCTAAAGAATGTGAAGGATACTCGCGTGGGTGATACGGTGACGGATGCGGACAGACCTTGTAAAGAGCCACTTCCGGGATATAAAAAAGTACAGCCGATGGTATATTGTGGACTCTATCCGGCAGATGGGGCAAAATATCAGGATCTGCGAGATGCATTGGAAAAACTGCAGCTCAATGATGCGGCACTTCAGTTTGAGCCAGAGACATCGATTGCGCTTGGATTTGGTTTTCGATGCGGATTTTTAGGACTTTTGCATTTGGAGATTATACAGGAACGTTTGGAAAGAGAGTATAATCTGGATCTTGTGACAACGGCTCCTGGTGTTGTCTATAAAGTGTATAAGACAAATGGAGAGATTATAGAACTGACCAACCCGTCAAACCTTCCAGATCCGGCTGAGATTGATTACATGGAAGAGCCGATTGTAAAGGCTGAGATTATGGTTACATCTGAATTTATCGGAGCGATTATGGATCTTTGCCAGGAACGACGTGGAATTTATCAAGGAATGGAATATATTGAAGAAACGAGAGCAGTACTTCGCTATATTTTACCTTTGAATGAGATTATTTATGATTTCTTTGATGCACTTAAATCACGTTCCAGAGGGTATGCGTCTTTTGATTATGAGATGGCAGGCTATGAGAGATCAGAGCTTGTAAAATTGGATATTCTTATTAATAAGGAAGAAGTCGATGCATTATCGTTCATTGTCCACAGTGGAACTGCCTATGAGCGTGGACGTAAAATGTGTGAAAAATTAAAAGAAGAGATTCCAAGACAGCTGTTTGAGATACCGATTCAGGCAGCAATCGGAAGTAAAGTCATCGCACGAGAGACGGTAAAGGCGATGCGTAAGGACGTGCTGGCAAAATGCTATGGTGGTGATATTTCCCGTAAGAGAAAGCTTTTGGAAAAGCAAAAGGAAGGGAAGAAGAGAATGCGTCAGGTTGGAAACGTGGAGATTCCACAAAAAGCATTCATGAGTGTGTTAAAATTAGATGATAAATAGCAATTTGGGGACGTAGTAAAATTCAATTTTACCGCGTCCCCAATTGATGATTTTGGAGGTGGATGATGAAAAAGGAACTGCAACTTTACATTCATATTCCGTTTTGTGTAAGGAAGTGCGCATATTGTGATTTTCTTTCAGGACCAGATCATGAGGAAACGATAGAGTCGTATGTACAGGCGTTGACGGAAGAGATTCGGTCATACGCAGAAATGGCTCCAAATTATTTTGTATCGACCATTTTTCTAGGTGGGGGAACTCCCTCTATATTGAGTGGCAACCAGATGGAACAGATTTTTCAAGCACTGAGAAAGACGTTCGATATTTTAGATACTGCAGAGATTACTGTGGAGACGAATCCTGGAACTGTGTCAGCATGCAAGCTCACGGCTTACCGAAGTCTTGGTATCAATCGCTTGAGCTTCGGACTTCAGTCAGCCGATAATACAGAATTGGTAAGATTGGGACGCATCCATACTTTTGAGGAGTTTTTGGAAAGTTATGAGATGGCAAGGACATGTGGGTTTCAAAATATCAATGTAGATTTGATCTCTGCTATTCCAAAACAGACAGTGAAACAGTTTGAACAGACATTGGAAAAAATAGCGACACTTCAACCAGAACACGTTTCGGTTTACAGTCTTATTATTGAAGAGGGAACCCCATTTGCAAGGCTTTATGGGGAAGGCGGATCACTGAAACAAGATCTTCCGAGCGAGGAAGAAGAACGCCTCATGTATCAAAAGACTGAGGAGATATTGAGTGCGTATGGATATCATCATTACGAGATATCGAATTATGCCAAAGAAGGAATGGAATGTCGTCATAACATGGGATATTGGGAACGGAAAAACTATCTGGGAATGGGACTTGGAGCAGCGTCTTTGATTGAGAATGTAAGATTTTGTAATACAGACGATAAAAAAGAGTACATAAAGAGTGCAAACAACATCCAGACAATTCGGAAAAATGAAGAGATTCTGACTGTGGAAGAGCAGATGGAAGAGTTTATCTTTCTTGGACTTCGTAAGCTGAAGGGAATTTCGGAACAGAGTTTCCAGGAGTGTTTTCAAAAAACAATCTGGATTTGTTATGGAGATAATATAAAAAAAATAATGGAAAAAGGACTTTTAAAGCGACAGGACGGATATCTATATCTGACGAAAAGAGGAATTGATGTCAGCAACTATGTGTTTACAGAAATACTATATCATTAAGGGGGAACAAAGGGTGACATATGAAGAATTATTAAAAAAGGCAAGACCAGAGATGGGAAAATATTGTAAGGCATGTCTGATATGTGATGGAAGGGTCTGCAAGAATCAGATTCCAGGACCAGGAGCAAAAGGAGTGGGAGATACAGCGATCCGTAATTATGAAAAATGGAAAGATATACGCATTCAGATGGATACGTTATGTTTGAATAAAAAAGTGGATACTAGATTGCATTTGTTTGGAAAAACATTTGCATATCCTTTTTTTGCGGGTCCGGTGGGGGCAGTAAATCTGCACTATGGAGAAAAATATAATGATGCCTCCTACAATGAAATACTGGTTTCAGCCTGCGCAGAGGCAGGGATTGCGGCTATGACTGGTGATGGAGTTAATGAAGAGGTCATGAAATATGCAACAGAGGCTATTAAAAAAGCAAAGGGAATCGGAATTCCGACGGTGAAGCCTTGGAATCTTGAGACAGTAAAAGCAAAGATGAAACTGGTAGAAGCATCCGGCGCGTTTGCTGTTGCGATGGATGTGGATGCTGCAGGACTTCCGTTTTTGAAAAATATGACTCCGCCAGCAGGAAGAAAATCGGTGGAAGAATTACATAACATTGCAGCATCTACACGTGTTCCGTTTATTGTAAAAGGGATCATGACAGTAAGAGGAGCATTGAAAGCAGAAGCAGCGGGAGCAGATGCGATTGTCGTATCGAATCACGGTGGACGTGTATTAGATCAATGTCCATCCACCGCGGAAGTTCTAGAAGCGATTGTAGATGCAGTGAGAGGGAAAATGAAGATTTTTGTGGATGGAGGAATTCGATCTGGTGCGGATGTATTGAAGGCATTGGCACTTGGTGCAGATGGTGTGATGATTTGCCGTCCGTTTGTAACAGCTTTGTATGGAGGAGGTTCAGAAGGCGTGCAGTTATATATAGAAAAAATCGGTTCAGAACTTGCGGATGCGATGGCAATGTGTGGTGCAAATTCGCTAAAAGAAATTACAAAGGATATGATATGGAGATGAAAAAGACAACGTTAATGACGGAGGGAAAGATTTGGAAACAGATTTTGCTTTTTTCACTTCCGCTGATTTTTGGGAATTTGCTTCAACAGCTTTATAATACTGCGGATTCTATTATTGTAGGCAATTTTGTGGGAAGTGAGGCACTGGCAGCGGTTGGCTCTAGTGGTTCTCTGATTAATCTTTTGATTTCTTTTTGCATGGGAGCATCGGCGGGTGCTGGAGTAGTTATTGCTCAGTATTATGGAGCAAGTGATAAGCAAAGAGTGCAAGATGCAGTACATACGACATTGGCGATTGCAGTGGTGGCAGGAGCAATCATTTCAATCGTTGGAATGTCGGCAAGCCCTGTGTTGTTACGGTGGATGGGAACACCTGGGGAAGTCATGCCCAATTCAGTTCTGTATCTGCGAATCTTTTTTGGGGGACTTGTTTTTAATGTGATTTACAACATGGCTGCAGGAATTTTGAATGCAGTCGGTAATTCCAAACGTTCCTTGATTTATCTAGCAATTGCATCGGGTTCCAATATCATATTGGACTTGGTATTTGTTGTTGGATTGAAGATGGGGGTGGCAGGTGTTGCGATTGCAACAGATATCAGCCAGGTGCTGTCCAGTATTTTTATCCTGCGGTTTTTAATTCGTGTAGATGAGGTATACCGTGCAGACTTAAAAAAAGTCAGATGGAATTCAATGATGGCAAAACGAATCATTAAAATCGGTTTGCCAACCGGAATTCAGAATATGGTCATCTCGTTTTCGAATGTGTTGATTCAGTCCAGTGTTAATGGATTTGGAGCAAAAGCAATGGCTGGATTTGCTGCTTATATCAAAGTGGATGGATTTAATATTCTTCCAGTGATGAGTTTTAGTATGGCTGCTACGACGTTCACCGGACAAAATATTGGAGCAGGAAAGATTGATCGTGTAAAGAGAGGAATGTGGGTGACTTTGATCATGGGAATCATTTATACGATTATGACAGGAATCTTACTACTTAGTTTTTCTCATCAGATTATTGGAGTGTTTACAAAAGATGTGGATGTTATTTATTATGGAACGCTGGCGATGTGGTATTTCTGTCCGTTCTACTATTTGCTAAATGTGATGCATGCATTGGCAGGAACAGTTCGAGGAACAGGAAAGACGATTCCACCGATGGCAATTATTCTATTTTCACTTTGTATTTACAGAGTAATCTGGGTACGATTCGTGGTTCCGCACGTCGACAGTATTCGAGGTGTGTATACGGTGTATCCAACTTCCTGGGCAATTGGAGCTGCTTTGATGGTTTTGTATGTATGGAAGGGAAAGTGGATTCCACATACTACAACAGTGAGTCATAATAAAAATGTAAAAAAAATATAAACTAGGTTGACAAACGAAAATCAGAGTGTTATCTTAATAATCGTAAGGTGTTAGCACTCGAAAGAATAGAGTGCTAATAAGAAAAACCGAGAAGGAGGGGGAACATGAAATCGAATCATGAATTAGATGATCGTAAGATGAAGATTTTGCAGACGATCATTCAGACATATTTGGAGACAGGTGATCCGGTTGGTTCCAGAACAATTTCTAAATATACAGATCTGAATTTGAGTTCAGCAACCATTCGTAATGAGATGGCAGATTTAGAAGATTTGGGATATATCATGCAGCCTCACACATCGGCAGGTCGTATTCCATCAGACAAAGGATACAGATTGTATGTAGATATGCTGATGGAAGAAAAAGAGCAGGAAGTTACAGAGATGAAGGAACAGATGCTTGTGAAGGCAGACAAGATGGATCAGCTGTTAAAGCAGGCAGCAAAGGTTCTTGCAGCGAACACGAATTACGCAACAATGATTTCCGCTCCGACATATAATAGGAACAAATTAAAATTCATTCAGTTATCTCAGGTTGATGAGAATCAGATTATTGCCGTCATTGTCATGGAGGGGAACATCATAAAGAACAAGATTGTAACTGTTTCAGAAGCACTCAGCAATGAGACATTATTAAAGCTTAATATGCTTCTTAATACGAATCTCAATGGAATGGCGATTGAAGAGATCAACTTGGGGATGATCGCAAGACTAAAAGAACAGGCAGGTATTCACAGTGAAGTGATCAGTGATGTTCTTGATGCGGTGGCAAATACCATTCAGCTTGACAATGATTTGGAGATTTATACGAGTGGGGCGACGAATATTTTTAAGTATCCAGAGCTCAGTGATAACCAAAGTGCACAGGAGATTATAAGTGCCTTTGAAGAAAAGCAACAGCTTGTAGAACTTGTAACACAGACACTTTCCAGTCAGGAGAGCAAAGGAATTCAAGTCTATATCGGAAATGAAACACCGGTACAGACTATGAAAGATTGTAGTGTTGTGACTGCGACCTATGAATTAGGAGAGGGAATGCAGGGCACGATAGGAATTATTGGACCAAAGAGAATGGATTATGAGAATGTAATGACAACGTTGAAGACTCTCATGGTAGAGTTAGATACAATATTCCATAAAGAACATTAGAAAGGTGGAAGATCCATTGGAAAAAGAATTTAGCAAAGAAGACATGGTAAAAGAAGCCGTGGAGGAAGCGAAGAAAGCAGCGGAAGCGCAACAGGCGGATACGGAAGAAGAATCAAAAGAGATGCCTGAGGAAGAACTTGTGGAAGAAGATTCAGAATCAGAAGCAGGAGAAAATGATGGAGAAAAGAAAGACAAGAAGTTATTCAAGCGCAAACCGAAAAAGGACAAAAAGGATGAGCAGATTGAAGAACTTACTGATAAACTGACAAGACAGATGGCAGAATTTGATAATTTCCGTAAGCGTACAGAAAAAGAGAAATCTGCAATGTATGAAGTAGGAGCAAAGGATATCATCGAAAAAATATTGCCAGTGATTGATAACTTTGAAAGAGGGCTTGGTGCAGTGCCTGAGGAACAAAAAGACGATTCTTTTGTGACAGGGATGGAGATGATTTACAAACAGATCATGACAACGCTTGAAGGAGTCGGAGTAAAAGTAATTGAGGCAGTAGGACAGGAATTCAATCCAGATCTTCACAATGCAGTGATGCATGTAGAAGATGAGGAAGCAGGTGAGAATATCATTGTGGAAGAATTCCAAAAAGGATACACTTATAGAGACGGTGTCGTAAGACATAGTATGGTAAAAGTAGCAAATTAATTTAGGAGGATATTTATCATGGGAAAAATTATTGGTATTGATTTAGGAACAACAAACAGCTGTGTAGCAGTTATGGAAGGTGGACAGCCAACTGTTATCGCCAATACAGAAGGAGCAAGAACAACTCCATCTGTAGTAGCATTCACAAAGACAGGGGAACGTCTGGTAGGAGAACCAGCAAAACGTCAGGCAGTTACAAATGCAGACAAAACAATCTCTTCTATCAAAAGAGAGATGGGTACAGATTATAAAGTAGCTATTGACGATAAAAAGTACTCTCCACAGGAGATTTCAGCAATGATTCTTCAAAAATTAAAAGCAGATGCCGAAGGATACCTTGGAGAAAAAGTATCAGAAGCAGTGATTACAGTACCGGCTTACTTTAATGATGCTCAACGTCAGGCGACAAAAGATGCAGGTAAGATTGCGGGTCTTGATGTAAAACGTATTATCAACGAACCAACAGCAGCAGCACTTGCTTATGGACTTGACAATGAAAAAGAACAGAAAATCATGGTATATGACCTTGGTGGTGGTACATTCGATGTATCTATTATCGAGATCGGTGATGGTGTTATCGAAGTGTTATCTACAGCAGGAGATAACAGACTTGGTGGAGACGATTTTGACCAGAAGATTACAGACTACATGTTAGCAGAATTCAAACGTATGGAAGGTGTAGATCTTTCCACAGATAAGATGGCACTTCAGAGATTAAAAGAAGCGGCAGAAAAAGCGAAAAAAGAACTTTCATCTGCTACAACAACAAACATCAACTTGCCATTTATCACAGCTACAGCAGAAGGTCCAAAACACTTTGATATGAACCTTACAAGAGCAAAATTTGATGAATTGACACACGACTTGGTAGAAAGAACAGCGGAACCTGTTAAGAGAGCATTATCAGATGCAGGACTTACAGCTTCTGAATTAGGTCAGGTATTATTAGTAGGTGGTTCTACACGTATCCCGGCAGTACAGGATAAAGTAAAACAGTTGACGGGAAAAGAACCAAGTAAATCTTTGAATCCAGACGAATGTGTTGCCTTAGGAGCTTCTGTTCAGGGTGGTAAATTAGCAGGAGATGCTGGCGCAGGTGATATCCTTTTACTTGATGTAACTCCACTTTCATTATCCATTGAGACAATGGGAGGTGTTGCTACAAGATTGATTGAAAGAAACACAACAATTCCTACAAAGAAGAGTCAGATTTTCTCTACAGCGGCAGATAATCAGTCAGCAGTAGATATTAATGTTGTGCAAGGGGAAAGACAGTTTGCAAGAGATAACAAATCTCTCGGACAATTCAGACTTGATGGTATTGCACCAGCTCCACGTGGAATCCCTCAGATTGAAGTTACATTCGATATCGATGCAAATGGTATTGTAAATGTATCTGCAAAAGATTTGGGAACAGGAAAAGAACAGCACATTACAATTACAGCAGGTTCCAATATGTCAGATGCTGACATTGATAAAGCTGTGAAAGAAGCTGCTGAATTCGAGGCGCAAGATAAAAAACGTAAAGAATCAATTGATGCAAGAAACGATGCAGATGCAATGATCTTCCAGACAGAAAAAGCACTTTCTGAAGTTGGCGATAAGATTGATGCAACAGAAAAAGCAACTGTAGAAGCAGATATTCAGGCATTGAAAGACACTTTGGCAAAATCAAATCCAGAAGAGATGTCAGATGCGCAGGTAGAAGAAATCAAAGCTGGTAAAGAAAAATTGATGGCAAGTGCACAGCAGTTATTTACAAAGATGTATGAACAGGCTGGAGCCGCAGCAGGAGCAGGTGCTCAGGGAGGACCAGCACCAGAGGCAGGTCCAGCACCAGAAGGATTCAACGGAGACGATGTCGTAGACGGAGATTACAAAGAAGTCTAGAACGTTTAGCAAGGTAAATATAGTTCTGCGGAATTTGAGTAAATTCAAATTTCGCAGAACTTCCTTATGAAAAACAGAAAGGTTAAAAAGTTATGGCTGAAACGAAGAGAGATTATTATGAAGTGCTTGGTGTTGACAGAAATGCAGATGATGCGGCACTAAAAAAAGCGTACCGAGCATTAGCCAAAAAGTATCATCCAGATATGAATCCTGGAGATAAGGAAGCGGAAAAGAAATTCAAAGAGGCATCAGAAGCGTATGCCGTACTTAGTGATGCAGAAAAGCGTCGTCAATATGATCAGTTTGGTCATGCAGCATTTGAAGGTGGAGCAGGCGGAGGCGGAGGCTTCGGAGGCTTTGATTTCAATGGTGCAGATTTTGGAGATATCTTTGGAGATATTTTTGGGGACCTATTCGGTGGTGGTCGCCGTGGTGGTCGTGCGGGCAATGGCCCAATGCAGGGAGCCAATATTCGAAAAGGTGTAAGAATTACATTTGAAGAAGCAGTATTTGGCTGTGAGAAAGAATTGGAAGTGGTCATCAAAGATCCATGTGGAACATGTAATGGCACAGGTGCGAAACCAGGAACAGCTCCGGAGACTTGTTCAAAATGTGGTGGAAAAGGTCAAGTTGTATATACTTCTCAATCTTTCTTTGGAACTGTGCAGAATGTGCAGACTTGTCCAGAGTGTCATGGATCAGGTAAAATTATCAAGGAGAAATGTTCAGGTTGTGCGGGAACAGGTTATGTGGCTAGCAAGAAAAAAATTCAGGTGTCAATCCCGGCGGGTATCGACAATGGACAGAGTATCCGCATCAGAGGAAAAGGAGAACCGGGAACCAATGGTGGTCCACGAGGTGATCTGCTTGTAGAAGTAACGGTGTCAAGACATCCTGTGTTTGGTCGTCAAGATATGCATATTTTCTCTACTGCACCGATCTCATTTGCGCAGGCAGCATTGGGTGGAGATGTGCGCATTAAAACTGTGGATGGAGATGTCTTGTACAATGTAAAACCGGGAACAAAGACGGACACAAAAGTACGTCTGAAAGGAAAAGGAGTACCATCACTTCGTAACAAACAGGTTCGAGGAGATCATTATGTGACACTCGTCATTCAGACTCCAGAGAAACTGAGCGCGGAAGCAAAAGAAGCACTTCGCGAATTTGATGCACTTACTGGAAATACACTGAATCAGGACGTAGAAGCAGATAAAACAGAGAAGAAAAAAGGCAAGAAAAAAGGATTTATGGATAAATTAAAAGAATCCTTTGAAGATTAGCAGGGAGATGCGAAAGCATCTCCCTGCTCTAATGAACAGTCAGGACGACAACTGAGCGTGCTCCAATGAGATAATCGTTGCCGACGTGATGCATTTGTTCTTGTTCAAATGTACATCCGCTGGCGTCTGAAAGTGCGGTGTCCACGGCGAGATACCATTGCAGTGTCTTGGGAAGTTTTGGAAGATGTATAAGAACAGATTCCCAGTACGGATTGATGGCAAGGTAGACAATGTCTTCCAGGTCATGTTTCGTGTCGTATCCTGCGAACATGGTGCAGACAACCTTTGAATCTTGTGTAAAATCATCATCCCACGGTGTGACACCATGCTGGCTGATTGGCGGAAATCCACAGTGGCTTTGTTCTATGTTTTTTCGTATGGTTGGATGACTGTGTCGAAAATGAATCATATATTTACAAAATTCAAACATATCCTGGTGCTTGTCAAGCAATTTCCAATCAAGCCAGGAAGTTAGATTGTCCTGACAGTATGGATTGTTGTTGCCAAAGCGAGTATCACAGAATTCGTCACCTGATAGGAACATTGGAGTTCCTCGGCTACACATCAGTACGGCAAAGGCGTTTTTGATCATACGGTATCGAAGCTTTAATATTAAAGGATCTTTCGTGTCACCCTCCACACCACAATTCCAACTCCGGTTATCATCGCTGCCATCCGTGTTGTTCCAACCATTTGCTTCGTTGTGTTTATGATTGTATGAATACAGATCGTAAAGTGTGAAACCATCATGACAGGTGATGAAGTTGATAGAAGCGTTTGTTCCGCGCTCAAAAGGGTTATATAGATCAGTGGAACCAGAAATTCGAAGTGCGGCTTCTGGAGCTTTCCAGTAACCTCCTTTTAGAAAGTCACGCAAATCATCTCGATATTTTCCATTCCATTCAGACCAACGTTTCCAAGAAGGAAAATTCCCTACCTGATAGAGACCACCGGCATCCCAAGCTTCCGCAATTAATTTTACATCTCCGAGAATAGGATCAAAGGCAAGCGTCTGTAACAGAGGAGGTTTATCCATTGGAGTTCCATCTTCGTTGCGACCAAGAATGGAAGCAAGATCAAAACGAAAACCGTCGACACGGTATGTGGTGACCCAATAACGAAGGCATTCCACAATCATCTGCTGGACAACCGGGTGATTGCAGTTGACTGTATTTCCACATCCACTGAAATTGTAATAATTTCCATCTGGAGTAAGCATGTAGTACACGTTATTATCAATGCCCTTGAAAGAGAAAAATGGACCCTCTTCATTGCCCTCAGCAGTGTGGTTGAATACGACATCCAAGATTACCTCAATACCGTTTTCTTTGAGTGTTTTGATTAGCTGCTTTAGCTCCATGCCTACATGATTATATTCTCTGTCAGATGCATAGCTTGTATTTGGAGCAAAAAAACTGATGGTATTATATCCCCAATAATCAATCAGTTCTCTGTTGTCGATGACGCGGTAATCGCGCATTTCGTCAAATTCAAAAATTGGCATTAGTTCGACTGCGTTGATTCCAAGTTCTTTCAAATATGGTATTTTTTCCATGATTCCATGAAAGGTACCGGGATGTGTTACGCCAGAAGATGGATCTTTGGTAAAACCACGCACATGCATTTCATAAATGATTAAATCTTCCATAGGGATGATGGA
>RCNH01000947.1_pt1 | contig 11626 bp, 8 predicted proteins | sample 2041161 | NCBI WGS metagenome assembly RCNH01 (sample SAMN09708215, study PRJNA481090) | Feces metagenome, whole genome shotgun sequencing project. | biome: feces | host: Leptonychotes weddellii | place: Antarctica: Sion Island | collected 2010-03-01
ACTTTTATAATAGCACAGGAGTTTTTGCTTACATCTAAAGATTTTTTCCACCACCTGCATAGCAGGTGGTTTATTTTATTGTTACACAACAAAAAGTCCTGTTCCGCAGAACTTCTGCAGAACAGGACTTTTTTTCTCGTCCGAACACATTTATAACATTATTTTGTTAATGGAATTACTCCTCTGTTTTTCCGTAAAGAGTAACCAGTTTATTTAAGTAATCGTATCTAGCCTTAGCTTCAGATTCATTCTTAGCGAACAGTCTAGCAGCTTTTTCTGGGTTAGAACGTTTCAAAGAATTGTAACGAACTTCTCCATCAAGGAATGCCTGATAATCTTCTGTTGGAGCTTTAGAATCCAGAGAGAATTTGTTTTCTGCTGCTGGATTGAAGCGGAAGTTATGCCAGTATCCACATTTAACTGCTAATTCTTCTTCTGTCTGAGCTTTGCTCATACCTTTCTTAATACCATGGTTAATACATGGAGCGTAAGCAATAATCAGAGATGGTCCCGGATATGCTTCAGCTTCAGCGATTGCTTTTACAGTCTGGTTGAAGTCTGCACCCATAGCGATCTGAGCAACGTATACATAACCATAGCTCATTGCGATAGAAGCCATATCTTTCTTCTTAACTTCTTTACCACCAGCAGCAAACTGTGCAATAGCACCTGTTGGTGTAGATTTAGAAGACTGTCCACCTGTGTTAGAGTAAACTTCTGTATCGAATACCATTACGTTGATATCCTGTCCGGAAGCTAATACGTGGTCAACACCACCGAAACCGATGTCGTATGCCCAACCGTCACCACCGAAAATCCACTGAGATTTCTTAGCTAAGAAGTCTTTATTCTTAACGATGTCTTTGCAAACATCACAGTCAATTCCATCTAATGCTGCAACTAATTTATCTGTAGCTGCACCGTTTGTAATGCCGCTTCCGAATGTGTCTAACCATTCTTTACAAGCTGCTTTTACTTCTTCAGATGCGTTTTCATTAGCCATTACAGACTCAACTTTTTCTTTTAATCCACCACGGATAGCTTTCTGAGCTAATAACATACCGTATCCGAATTCAGCGTTATCTTCAAACAGAGAGTTAGACCAAGCCGGTCCCTGTCCTTTTGCATTTACAGTATATGGTGTAGATGGTGAGGAGTTACCCCAGATAGAAGAACATCCTGTTGCATTTGCAATGTACATTCTGTCACCAAATAACTGTGTGATTAATTTAGCGTAAGGTGTTTCTCCACAACCTGCACAAGCTCCTGAGAACTCAAGTAATGGCTGTTTGAACTGAGAACCTTTTACTGTATTTTCTTTAAATTTAGCGATAACATCTTCTTTAACTGGTAATGTTACACCGTAATCGAAGAATTTCTGTTCTCCTGCATTTTCTTCCATGTTTGCCATAACAAGAGCTTTTGCACCCTTCTTACCTGGGCAGACATTTACACAAGAACCACATCCTGTACAGTCATAAGCAGATACAGTCATAACGAATTTGTAATCAGTCATACCTGTCATAGGTAATGTCTTCATTCCTTCCGGAGCTGCTGCTACTTCAGCATCTGTCATAGCAACCGGACGGATAACTGCATGAGGACAAACGTATGCACAACGGTTACACTGGATACAGTTTTCTGACTGCCATACTGGGATATCTACTGCGATACCACGTTTTTCATAAGCAGAAGAACCAGATGGTGTTGTACCATCAACATAATCTTTAAATGTAGATACAGGTAATGTATTACCTTCCTGAGCATTTACTTTAGCCTGAACATTGTTTACGAAATCAACAACATCCTGACGTCCGCCTTCAGCATGAGCCATGAATAAACCTTCATCAGCACAGTCTTTCCAGCTTTCAGGTACCTGAATTTCAACAACCTGTTTAGCACCTGCATCGATAGCGTCATAGTTCATCTGAACAATAGCGTCACCTTTTCTTCCGTAAGTAGCTTTAGCAGCAGCTTTCATTAATTCGATAGCCTGTTCTTCCGGAATGATGCTAGCCAGTTTGAAGAATGCAGACTGAAGAACTGTATTGATACGTCCGCCAAGTCCGATTTCTTTACCAATTTTAATACCATCAATTACATAGAATTTGATGTTGTGGTTAGCGATGAAAGCTTTTACCTGTCCTGGTAAATGTTTTTCAAGGCCTTCCATATCCCATGGACAGTTTAATAAGAATGTACCGCCGTCAACTAATTCCTGAACCATGTTATATTTGTTAACATAGGAAGGATTGTGACAAGCAACGAAGTTAGCCTGTTTAATCAGGTATGTAGATTTGATTGGGCTCTTACCGAAACGAAGGTGAGACATTGTAACACCACCGGATTTTTTAGAGTCGTAATCAAAGTATGCCTGTGCATACATATCTGTGTTATCACCGATAATCTTGATGGAGTTTTTGTTAGCACCAACAGTACCGTCAGCACCTAATCCCCAGAATTTGCAGTTGATTGTTCCTTCTGGTGTTGTAACAAGAGGAGCTCCAACTTCCAGAGATAAGTTTGTAACATCATCAACAATACCGATAGTGAATTTTTCTTTTGTTGTGTTTTCGTATACAGCAACAATCTGAGCTGGTGTTGTATCTTTGGAACCTAATCCGTAACGTCCGCTGAAAATTGGTGTATCGTTGAATTTTGTGCCTTTTAATGCAGCAACAACGTCTAAGTATAATGGTTCACCAAGAGCACCTGGTTCTTTTGTTCTGTCTAATACAGAAATCTGTTTTACAGTTTCTGGAATAGCATTTACTAATGCTTCAGCGCAGAATGGTCTGTAAAGACGAACTGTAACAAGACCAACTTTTTTGCCTGCTGCCATTAAGTAATCGATTGTTTCTTCAATTGTTTCACATGCAGAACCCATAGCGATAATAACGTGTTCAGCATCTTCAGCACCATAGTAGTTGAATAATTTGTAGTTTGTGCCGATTTTTTCATTTACTTTGTCCATGTATTCCTGTACTAATGCTGGTAATGCATCGTAATATGGGTTACATGCTTCTCTTGCCTGGAAGAAGATGTCTGGGTTCTGAGCGGAACCTCTCTGACATGGGTGATTTGGATTTAATGCATGTTTACGGAATTCGTCAACAGCGTCCATATCTACCATATCTTTTAAATCTTCGTAATCCCATGTTTCAATTTTCTGAATTTCATGAGATGTACGGAATCCATCGAAGAAGTTGATGAACGGAACTTTACCTTTGATTGCAGAGCAATGAGCAACTGGTGTTAAGTCCATAACTTCCTGTACGGAAGATTCACATAACATTGCACATCCTGTCTGACGACATGCATATACGTCAGAGTGATCACCGAAGATTGACAGTGCATGGCTTGCTAAAGCACGAGCAGAAACGTTGATAACACCTGGTAACTGCTCACCGGCAATTTTATAAAGGTTTGGAATCATTAACAAAAGTCCCTGAGATGCTGTATATGTTGTAGTCAGGGCACCTGCTGCCAGGGAACCGTGAACAGCACCTGCTGCACCTGCTTCAGACTGCATTTCAGTAACCTGTACTTCCTGTCCGAAAATGTTCTTTCTTCCCTGTGTTGCCCATTCGTCTGTTGCTTCTGCCATTACAGATGACGGGGTGATAGGATAGATAGCCGCTACATCAGAATATGCATAAGAAGCATGAGCTGCTGCATGGTTACCATCCATGGTTTTCATCTTTCTAGCCATTTAATTTTCCTCCTTAGAAAATTGTTTTCAACAATATTTCACTTCGATCCCGAAGTCTATTTCAAATTATAGCACGATTTCAAGGGCATGTCTATTTCTAAAACCAAAGAAAGCATAATGTTTTTCTAAAAAAACAAATCCATTTCATTATTCCTTTTCCAGTCCGACAATCTCCGCAATAGAATGTGCTTTTAATTCCGATAATAAAATCTGCTGTACTCTCTCCAACTCTCTATGTACAGCACAGCCGCAGTCAGATTGATTATGAATACAAGGTTTTTGAGGATTCATACATTCAATCATATAAAATTCCGGATCTACTGCCAGATAAATATCCAGTAATGTCAGCTCCTTTACAGAGCTTTTCAACGCATATCCCCCGTTGCTTCCACGGAAAGATTTTACAATTTCTTTCTTTTCTAATTTCTTTAAAATTTTATAGACAAAAGCAGGTGTTAAGTCCTCCTGCTCACATATTTGGTGTACACACATTTTATCACCAGCTGCCAGTGCTCTGATAATCCGCACACCATAATCACATTCTCTTGTAATTAACATGGAATATTTCCCCTCTTTATTTTTATCTTTGTATTTCTTCATTATTATTAAGTAATTATTCTTATTCAGATTATTATTATATCAATCTGTACTCCTTTAATCAAGTATTTTTCGTAAGAAACACTTGCAAATTCCCTATTTTCAGGTACAATAAAAGAGATTACGCAGAAATCGTAAAAATTGTTTTATAAAATAAGCGAGGGAAAATTAAAACATGATTGCAGCAAATAATGTTACTTTACGAATTGGAAAGAAAGCACTGTTTGAAGATGTTAATATTAAATTTACAGAAGGCAACTGCTATGGTTTGATAGGTGCCAACGGTGCAGGTAAATCTACTTTTTTAAAAATTCTGTCAGGACAGTTAGAAACTACCAATGGTAATATTACCATCACTCCGGGACAGCGTTTGTCTTTTTTACAACAGGACCACTTTAAATATGACTCCTATCCTGTTCTGGATACTGTTATTATGGGAAATCAGCGTCTTTATGACATCATGAAGGAAAAAGAAGCAATTTATTCTAAAGAGGATTTCACAGATGAAGACGGTATCCGTGCCAGCGAATTAGAGGGCGAATTTGCAGAAATGAACGGCTGGGAAGCTGAATCTGACGCAGCTATGCTTTTAAACGGATTGGGAATTGATACAAATTTACACTATGCCCTTATGTCTGATTTAAAGGGAAGTGAAAAGGTTAAGGTACTTCTTGCGCAGGCACTTTTTGGAAATCCTGATATCCTGCTTCTTGACGAGCCTACCAACCACCTTGATTTAGATGCTATTGAATGGCTTGAGGAGTTCCTTATTAACTTCGAAAATACCGTTATTGTGGTATCTCATGACCGTTACTTCCTGAATAAAGTGTGTACACATACTGCTGATATTGACTACGGTAAAATCCAGCTCTATGCCGGAAACTATGATTTCTGGTATGAGTCCAGCCAGCTTTTAATTAAACAGATGAAGGAAGCCAACCGTAAGAAAGAAGAAAAAATCAAAGAACTTCAAGAATTTATTTCCCGATTTTCCGCTAACGCTTCTAAATCTAAACAGGCAACTTCCAGAAAACGTGCTCTGGAAAAAATCCAGTTAGATGATATGCGTCCATCCAGCCGTAAATATCCTTATATTGACTTCCGTCCAAACCGTGAAATCGGAAACGAAGTCTTAATGGTAGAGGGACTTTCTAAAACTATCGACGGCGTAAAAGTTTTAGACAATATCACTTTCACTTTAGGTCATGATGACAAAGTTGCTTTTGTAGGCGGAAATGAACGTGCCAAAACTGTCCTCTTCCAGATTTTAATGGGTGAAATGGAACCGGATGAAGGTACTTATAAATGGGGAATTACTACTTCTCAGGCATATTTCCCGAAAGACAGCACAAAAGAATTTGATAACGATTTAACTATTGCAGACTGGCTTACCGGCTACTCTGAAATTAAGGATGCAACTTATGTACGTGGTTTCCTTGGACGTATGCTCTTCCCCGGTGAAGACGGAGTGAAAAAGGTTCGCGTACTCTCCGGTGGTGAAAAAGTAAGATGTCTCCTTTCCAAAATGATGATTTCCGGTGCCAATATCTTAATTTTAGATGAGCCTACCAACCACCTGGATATGGAATCCATTACTGCTTTAAATAATGGTATGATTAAATTCCCTGGTGTCCTGCTTTTTGCATCTCACGACCACCAAATTGTCCAGACAACTGCAAACCGTATTATGGAAATCCTTCCAAACGGAATTTTAATCGATAAAATTACAACTTACGATGAATACCTGGCAAGTGACGAAATGGCAAGAAAACGTCAGGTATACACCATGACAGAAGAAGATAACTAGAACAAATACTTAAAAAAATTTTCAATACCCCAAAATACAAAAGAGAAACTAAAACTGTGGCAAAAACAGCATTCAAAATATTTATATATTTCTGATATGCGTTTCATGTAACAATTCTAGTTTCTCTTTTATTCTTTTCAAAGGCTTTTACATCAAAGGTGTCCCCTGAAATTAAAATCAAATCCGCATCTAACTTATTGACTTTTTCTATGATTTTCTGTAACTGTTTTTCCTCGACAAAAGAACCTATCTGAATGTCGCTTAACAGAACCGCTAAAATTAAAAACACAGCTATATAAGCGTTTACAGAAAAAAGATACTCCACAATATTTCCTATTTTTATTGTCCGATAAAAGAGCATAGAAAAGCTCTTTCCTCTGGAAAAAGATACACCTCATAATAGAAATGTGTATGATTTTCCCCATTGTTCACGTTTTTATCATTATAATAACAAATTTTGTAGTCTTTCATTTCGCTTACCTTGTTTTTTATATTGAAATTATTGTGATACAGAACCACAACTTTTACAACATACACAACAATCTTATGAATTTGTATTTTTTTCAATATTTTTATAATACTAACTATAAAGTACACAAAAAGAGAGGAACTCAGATTATGGAAATGACAATGCGATGGTATGGCCAAAAACACGATACAGTCACTTTGGAACAAATTCGCCAGATTTGTTATGTAAAAGGCATTATTACAACACTTTATGAAAAGCTGCCCGGTGAAATCTGGACTTTTAACGAAATTCTGTCCATGAAAAAAGAAGTGGAGGATGCCGGTCTTCATCTGGCAGGAATTGAAAGTGTCAATGTTAGTGATGCCATTAAAACAGGTTCGCCAAATAGGGACAAAGATATTGAGGCTTATGTAAAAACACTGGAAAATCTGGGAAAAGCTGATATTCACACTGTATGCTACAATTTCATGCCAGTATTTGATTGGACACGAACAGAACTTGACAGAAAGCGGGCAGACGGCACTACGGTTCTGGCTTACAGTCAGACGCAAATTGACAAATTAGAGCCTGAGAAAATGTTTGAAGCAATTAAAAATGATATGAACGGAACTGTTATGCCGGGGTGGGAGCCGGAACGCATGGAAAAGGTAAAAGAGCTCTTTGCACTGTACAAAAATATTGACGAAGAACAGCTTTTTGCCAACTTAAAATACTTCCTTGATGCTATTATGCCTGTGTGTGACAAATACGACATCAATATGGCTATTCATCCCGATGATCCCTCATGGAGTGTCTTTGGCCTCCCTCGTATTATTTCCAGCCAGGAAAAACTGAAACGAATGATGGATATGGTTCCCAATAAACACAACGGCATTACCTTCTGTACCGGCTCCTATGGAACAAACTTAGATAATGATTTAATTGATACCATTCACATGCTAAAAGGCAGAATTCACTTTGCTCACGTAAGAAACCTCCGCTTTAATAACGGTATGCATGATTTCGAAGAAAGCGCTCATTTAAGCTCTGACGGAACTTTTAATATATATGCAATTATGAAAGCCCTTCACGATACAGGATTCGAAGGGCCAATCCGACCGGACCACGGCAGGATGATATGGGGTGAAAAAGCCATGCCCGGATACGGACTATATGACAGAGCACTGGGTGCTGCGTATCTGTGCGGTTTATGGGAAGCCATTGAAAAAAAGGAGAAATAAAATATGAACTTAACATTAGAAGGTATTCAAAAAAAACAGGATTGGAGCGCTGCGAATATTGCACTTCCATCTTACCCTATAGAAAAAGTCAGAAAAAACACAAAGGAAAAACCTATATGGGTACATTTCGGAGCAGGTAATATCTTCCGTATTTTTATCGGCGGGCTGGCTGATACACTGCTGTCTATGAAAGAAATGCAGTCAGGAATTACTTGTGTGGAAACCTTTGACTTTGATGTAATTGATAAAATTTACAAACCTTATGACAATCTGGTTCTGGCTGTCACTTTAAAAGCAGATGGTTCTACAGACAAAAAAGTACTGGGTTCTCTTTCAGAAGCTTACAAAGCCGGATCTGATTTTCCAGAGGAATGGAATCGCTTAGAAGAAATTTTTATAAATCCCTCTTTGCAGATGGTTTCCTTTACCATTACAGAAAAGGGCTATGCCTTAAAAGGAACAGATGGCAATTATCTTCCTTTTATTCAGGCAGATATTAACAATGGTCCGAAAAAAGCAAGTTCTGCCATAGCCATTGTATGTGCTTTGCTCCATGAACGTTATAAAGCAAATCAAACACCAATTGCTGTTGTATCTATGGATAACTGTTCTCATAATGGAGAAAAACTGCAGACAGCTATTTTGACTATTGCAAAGGAATGGATGAAAAAGGGCTTTGTGGATAAATGCTTTGTTTCCTATCTTTCTAATGAAAATCAAGTATCCTTCCCTTGGTCCATGATTGACAAAATTACCCCCAGACCTGCAGACTCTGTCTATGAAGATTTAAAACACAGCGGTGTAGCAAAAATGGAGCCCCTAATCACCTCCAAAAAAACGTATATTGCCCCCTTTGTAAATGCAGAAGCTCCTCAATATCTGGTTATTGAGGATAAATTCCCAAACGGACGTCCGGCTTTGGAAAAGGCAGGAGTTTATCTCACAGACAAAGAAACTGTAAATAAAGTAGAACGAATGAAAGTTACTACCTGTCTAAACCCTCTGCATACTGCTTTAGCTGTATATGGCTGCCTTTTGGGCTACACTTTAATCGCAGATGAAATGAAAGACCGCGAATTAAACAGGCTGATTTATGAAATCGGACTTGTGGAGGGTATGCCTGTGGTAACAAATCCCGGTATCCTATCTCCTTCTGCCTTTGTGGAGGAAGTTATTCATATACGGTTCCCCAATCCTTTTATGCCGGATACTCCTCAGCGTATTGCAACTGACACCTCACAAAAAGTGGGCATTCGCTATGGTGAAACCATCAAAGCTTATGTTGCAAAATATGGAGATGCAAAAAAACTGACAGCAATCCCTCTGGCTATTGCAGGCTGGTGCCGATATCTCATAGGTGTTGATGATGATGGAAATCCCTTCGAGCTTTCTCCCGATCCCCTGCTTTCAAATCTTACCCGATCACTTAGAGGCATTGAAATAGGCAATCCAAGCTCTTATTCGAGACAATTAAAAAATATTCTCTCCAATACCGCTGTCTTTGGAATAGATTTATATGAAGCAGGAATTGGAGAAAAAATTGAACAAATATTTTTGGAAGAAGTTGCCGGAACCGGAGCTGTAAGAAGAACTTTGAAAAAATATCTAAACACTTAAAAAGAAAATCTTGCATACCGGGAATATTTCTGTATTTTTGCAAAGTGTGCCGGACAAATTTGCCAAATATAGAAATATTCCCAATGCTTTTTAATTAGTCATTTGCCTATCTATGATTTTAAACTCTTTCCACATAAACCACGCAGAAAATACCGCTGCAATTCCGTCTGCCACCGGTGCAGAATACATAACACCGTCAATTCCCATGAAAATCGGAAGGATAATCAATAAAGGTAAAAAGAAAATAATCTGTCTTGTAAGGGACAGGAACACACCTTTTCCTGATTTTCCAATGGATGTAAAGGTATTTGCTGTAATAGGCTGTATTCCATTAATAAAGGTAAAAAACAGATAAATACGAAAAAATTTCTCCGCAAAAATAAAGTATTCTTCACTTCCTGAACCGAAAATGAAGATAATCTGTCTTGGGAAAAACTGGAATAAGAAAAACGCCACCGTAGAAATAATAATCGCTGATATAAGAGCTTTTTTATAAGTTTCTTTCACTCGTTTTCCATTTCCCGCACCATAATTAAAGCTGATAATGGGCTGTATTCCCTGAGAAATTCCAATGACAATAGCAAAGAAAATCATACCTACTTTAGATATAATTCCCACACATGCCATAGGGATTTCGCTTCCATAAGAGGATTGTCCGCCATAATAAGTCAGTGTATTATTCATGACAATCTGTACAATCATCATTGCCATCTGATTAAAAAACGGGGCAATTCCAAGAGTTAAAATAGGAAACCAAGAAGCCTTGGAAGGTAGCAGAGATTTCAAAGAAATATGTACAGTTTTAAATCTTGTAAGATAACCTAAAACCATAATACCGGAAACTACCTGTCCGATAATAGTTGCCCATGCTGCACCTGCCATTCCCATATCAAAAGTAAAAATAAACAGCGGATCTAAAATCGTATTGATAATCGCACCGGTCAAAGTACAAAGCATGGAATACTTAGGGCTTCCGTCTGCTCTTATAAGATTGCATCCCCCCGTAGTTACAATGAGAAAAGGAAATCCCAAAGAAGTAATTCCCGTATAAGTCAGCGCATAATCCAACACGCTGTCGGTTGCTCCAAAAGCAATCATCATAGGCTTTAAAAACAGAACTACAGCAATTGTCAATACCACACCTGCAAGAAGCATCATTGCAATAGCTCCGCCTGCAAAAGAAACTGCCTTTTCTTTCTCCTTCCTTCCCATGGCCAAATTGAAATTAGCTGCACCGCCAATTCCACATAAAAGCGCCAGTGCCGTACAAGTAATGGTAAGCGGAAACGCAACATTTGTGGCCGCATTTCCCAGTATTCCCACACTTCGTCCGATAAAAAACTGATCTACAATATTGTAAAGGGAGCTTACCAGCATAGCAATGATGCTGGGAATTGCAAACTTCATCAGCAAACTCCCGATTTTCTCTGTTCCCAGAGGATTGGTATTTCTATTTTCCATACTCTATACCTCTATTCTATGTCTTTTAAAACACATTCTGACTGTGCTGCCATTTTTTCAAGACTTGACAGCAGAATGTCCTTTTCTTCTCCTGTTAAACATTGGGTGACCTGACTCCACCATTGGAACAAAAATGCTCTTAGTTTTGGAACTGTATCCACCCCTTTTTCCGTAAGATGGATTTCGTAACATCTTCCATTTTTCTCGGATTTCTTGCGAACAATAAACCCCTTTTCTTCCAGCCGCTTCATGGTTCTTACTGCCAGCGCCTCATCCACTGCCAGTGCTTCACACATTTCCTTCTGGCTGCTGCCTGAATGTATTTCCAAATAAAACAGAAAATTATAACCTGAATAACCAATACCCAGCTCTTTCATTTTATAAATCATATACTTCTGTTCCCTGCGATGCAAAATGGCAATGCTCTTACCTAATGCTCTATGTTCCATAATCCGCTCCTTTCTTGATAAGTCAACTGGTATTTTAGTTTTTCATAATTGATTTGTCAAGTATATATAAAAAAGAAAAGACTGCTAAAAGCAGTCTTCTCATACGCATTTCTTATTTTCTTCTTGTTTCTAATTCCTGATTGATTTCCAGCATATACTGATCATTCAGTTTATATTTCTTTTTATACACCACGTACGCAGCCAGCATACTTACTGCCGGAATAATACACATTAACAGACGAATAAAGTTCATAGTCAGCATGCTCTGCTCTTGTCCCGGAATATAGCCGGTTA
>RCNH01000836.1_pt1 | contig 11618 bp, 11 predicted proteins | sample 2041161 | NCBI WGS metagenome assembly RCNH01 (sample SAMN09708215, study PRJNA481090) | Feces metagenome, whole genome shotgun sequencing project. | biome: feces | host: Leptonychotes weddellii | place: Antarctica: Sion Island | collected 2010-03-01
GTTTTTATTTTGTGAGTCTCCCGCGGAGAGACCTGAGGGTATGCTCGTAGGCCTCCTGCTCGTGGGGCAGGCGGGGCAGCTCTGAGGGCAGCTCCCAGCCCTTGGCGGTGAAGCTGCGGCGGATCAGGAGGTCCGTCAGCTCCGGATCCTTCACAAGGACGGGGCCTGCCAGATGGGTAGAAAGGATGTTCTCGGTGACATAGCCCTCGGGGCCGCCCTGTTTTTCGTTGCCGAAGCCCATGGCAAGGCTCTCGAAGAGGGGCGTCTCCACGCCCACGGTGGTGGAGCACTTGTTCATAAAGCCTACGACCTCGCCCTGAAGGAGGGAGCTTGCGGCGATCACGTCGCCTACGATGCGCTTCTCCCCCTCGGTGGAGGTGAAGGAGGCAAGGCCCAGGCAGGGGTAGCTCTGCCCTTGGGCGTCGTTGACAGACTGGCCCAGGACCTCCATGGCGCTGCCGGTGAAGAACAGCTGGGCGCCCTTCTCCATGGCGGCAAGAAGGCTCTCCTTGGCGGGGAGCAGGGACTTTAGGATGGCCTTCTGGTCCGGCTCGGTGCCGGCTCCCATGTAGATGAGATCCATTCCGGTAAAGTCGATGGGGGTATCGCCGTCGGCGGCAGTGAGCTTGACGGTGACGCCCAGAGCCTCCAAATGGCGGCGGAGGACAGACAGGTTGGCGTACTCCCCATAGAGGTCCATCTGGTGGGGATAGAGGTGCAGGATGTTCAGTTCCATGGTGTTCCCTCCTTTTTTTCACAGATACTTTTATTTTAGGGCCCACAGTGCCAATTGTCAAGTCATCACTTGACGTGTTTCCCTGGTTAGCGTACAATAACTTTATTAAAAAAGGAGAAATTGCCTATGTCTATTCGTATGGCTGTACAGGCGGATCTGCCTCAGATTCTGTCTATTTACGGCCCTTATATTACAGATACCCCCTTCAGCTTTGAATATACTATCCCTACCCTGGAGGAATTTACCGCCCGATTCCGGGCCATTACCGCCCAGTTCCCCTGGCTTGTGTGGGAAGAGGAGGGGAATATTCTGGGCTATGCCTACGCAAGCGCCCCCTTTGAGCGTGCCGCCTACCAGTGGTGTGCGGAAGATTCCATTTATCTGCGCCCGGAGGCCCGGGGCCGCGGGATCGGCAAAAAGCTCCACGAGGCACTGGAGCAGCTGCTGACGATGCAGGGGTATCGCAAACTATATGCGATTATCACATCCGAAAATCGGGACTCCCTGGCCTTTCACGATGCCATGGGATACAAATTTATCGCCAATTTTTCAGAATGTGGCTATAAATTTGGAAAAAAATATGGTACTATTTGGATGGAAAAAACTTTGAATTATGGCACTTTCACCAATAAGCCGCCAACTTCCGCATCTATAATTGTAGAGAATAACAGAATCCCTCTGTAGATTTTATACATAATTCCCCTTTTTTATTCACTTAAAATGTGGTATGTTAGGTGTGGAAATTCATAACCTCTTTCTTTTCCAGGCGTTGCTGACTAGACGCCTTTCCACTATCTATTTTAAGGAGTTGTGACCATGTACTCTCAGAAAAAACGCTGTATTGCCATGCTTCTGGCCGGCGGACAAGGCAGCCGCCTCAAAGTTCTGACGGAGAATACCGCCAAGCCAGCTGTGCCTTTTGGTGGTAAATACCGCATCATCGACTTTCCCCTGTCCAACTGTGTAAATTCCGGCATCGATACGGTGGGTATCCTCACCCAGTATCAGCCTTTGGAGCTGAATGAATACATAGGCAACGGACAACCCTGGGGCCTTAACAAATCTCGCAGCAGTGCACAGATTCTGCCGCCCTATGAGCGCCACGATAAGAAAAGCGGCTGGTACAAAGGCACCGCCAATGCCATCTACCAGAATATCGCCTTTATCGAGCGCTACAATCCGGAGTACGTGCTCGTTTTGTCCGGCGACCACATCTATAAGATGAACTATGCCGCCATGATCGACTACCATGAGAAAAACCAGGCCGACTGCACCATCGCCGTGAGAGATGTCCCCCTGTCTGAGGCCTGCCGGTTCGGTATTCTGAACACCAATCCCGACCACTCCATCTATGAGTTTGAGGAGAAGCCCAAGCACCCCAAGTCCACCAATGCCTCCATGGGTATCTACGTATTCAACTGGAAAATCCTCCGGGAGTATCTGATTGCGGATGAGGAAGACCCCCACTCCAGCAACGACTTCGGCAAAAATATCATCCCCAGTCTGCTGAGAGATGACCACAAGCTGATGGCCTACACCTTCAACGGCTACTGGAAGGATGTGGGAACCATCAACTCCCTGTGGGAGGCCAACATGGATCTTTTGGGCAAAGAGCCTGCATTCGATCTGCGGGGTGACGACCGGAACAAGATTTCCGCCAGAAACAACGCTCTGCCATCCTCCTATATTGACCGCAACGCCCGGACCGTCAACTGCTTCATCGCAGAAGGCTCCGAGGTTTACGGCATTGTGCAGCACTCCATCATCTCCATCGGCTGCTTCGTAGGCGAGGGCGCTCTTGTAGAGGACTCCGTGGTAATGCCCGGTGTTACCATCGAGCCGGGTGCCATCGTGCGCCATGCCATTCTGGGCGAAAATTCCAGAGTGTGTCAGAACGCCGTTGTGGGCGGTGCCTTTGGCCCCAATGAAAAAAAAGCCATCAGCGTGACCTCCAAGGGTGCTGTTGTGGAAGCCAACACCGTGCTGCTGCCCGGTGAGATGATGTAAGGAGGGATTGTGTTATGAACGTAATGGGTATTATTTTCGCCAATGACACATCCATCGGCGAGCTTACCAATACACGGACCATGGGAAGTCTTCCCTTCGGCGGCCGCTATCGCCAGATCGACTTCCATCTGTCCAATATGGCAAACGCCGGTATCCGGCACATCGGTGTCTTCTCCCGGCAGAATTACCAGTCCCTCATGAACCACATCGGCTCCGGCGAGGAGTGGAACCTGGAGCTGGGACAGGGCGATCTGGAGTTTCTCACTCCCTTCGCCATGAGCACCTCCCACAGCTACCGGGGCAAGCTGGAAAATCTGTACTTTGCCATGGCCTTTTTGGAGTACGGGCCCGATGATGAATATGTGATTATGGCCGATGCGGCTATTTTAAGCAACATTGACCTTACGAAGGTCCTCTCCTCCCACATCGCCAGCGGCAAGGACATTACCGTTGTCACCAAGGCCGGTATCGCCAACGGCGTAAAGGTACTGGATCTGGCTATCCGGCTGGACGAGACCGGTGAAGTGGCCGATATGGCTGTAGACTACGCCGCCTCCTCCGAGTACTTGGCCTCCATGGACATTTTTGTGCTGTCCAAGAAGTTCCTGCGCCAGCAGGTCAAAAAGTGCATCGCCCACAATCTCTACCACATGGATCGGGACCTGGTGATGGGCCTGTGGCAGAAGGGCGCCATCACCGTCAATGTCTATCCCTTTGATGGGATCGCCATGTACAACGAGTCCATTGAAGAGTACTATCAGAACAGTCTGTCTCTTATCAATGCGGATGTCCGCCACCATATGTTTGGCGGAAATCACCCCATTTATACCAAAGTAAGAGACCGGGTTCCCACCTACTACGGAGATGCCTGCCATGTTGACGACTGCATCGTGGCAGACGGCTGTGTGCTGGAGGGCTACGCCCACAACTCCGTGATCTTCCGCCAGGTAACCGTAAAAGAGGGTGCCACCATCGAGAGCAGCCTCATCATGAACGATGCGGTGATCGGAGAGAACTGTGAGCTGCAGTATGTTATTTTGGATAAAGACGTTGTGGTGCGCCCCGGCTCCAAGCTGATCGGCACCCCCAACCATCCCATTATCATTAAGCGAGGAGAAATCGTATGAAAATTGCCATTCTGGCATCGGAAGGAGCGCCCTACATCAAGTCCGGCGGTCTGGGGGATGTGATGGAGGCGCTGCCCTCCGCACTGGCCCGTATTGACGGCAACGAAGTGGTGCTTCTGCTGCCCTATTACAAAAAGATACGAAACAATCCTGCCTACGAAGTGGAGCAGGTGGCTCAGTTCAATGTGGCGCTGGGCTGGCGGCAGCAGTATGCCGGAATCTACGCCCTCAAAAACCGCACAGACGGTGTGCAGGTCTATTTTATCGACAGTCTCTACTATTTCGGCGCCCGGGACGGTGCCATTTACGGAGATCTGGACGACGGGGAGCGCTTTGCCTACTTCTCAAAGGCCTGCCTGGATACGCTGGTCTGTCTGAATTTCATCCCCGATGTGATCCAGTGCAACGACTGGCAGACGGCTCTGGTGCCTGTGTTCTTAAAGGCCCAGTACTCCCCCCTGTTCCCCCACACTAGGTGTATGTTCACCATCCACAATGTGGAATACCAGGGCTGGGCCTCCGGGGACTTCTTCGATGATGTGCTGCGGCTGCCCTGGGAGTATCGGGAGCGTCTGGACATGAGCGGTGCCGTAAACATGATGAAAGGTGCCATTGAAACCGCCGATCTGGTCACCACCGTCTCGGAGAGCTACGCCCAGGAGCTTATGTATCCCTACTATGCCCACGGTCTTGACTCCGTCCTGTCCGGCAACGCCTGGAAGCTGACGGGCATCACCAACGGCATTGACGTATCCACCTTCAATCCGGAAACCGACCCCGCTCTGCCTGCCCACTACAACGCCGATACCTTTGTTGACGGGAAGGCCCTGTGCAAGGCAAAGCTCCAGGAAGAGGTGGGTCTGCCTGTGAAGCCCGATGTCCCCCTTATGGTCATGGTCACAAGACTGGCCGGACACAAGGGTCTGGATCTGCTGTGCTACATTGCACGGCAGCTTCTGTGGGAAGAGGAGTGCCAGCTGCTGATCCTGGGTACCGGAGAGCCTCAGTTTGAGAACTTCTTCCGTGACCTTGCCCTGGAGTTCCCGGATCGGGTAGCTGCGAAAATCACCTTCAATCTGGCGCTGGCCTCCCGGATCTACGCAGGCGGCGACATCTACCTGATGCCCTCCAAGTCGGAGCCCTGCGGCCTCAGCCAGATGAATGCCATGCGCTACGGTACGGTTCCTGTGGTTCACGCTACCGGCGGTCTTAAGGATACGGTTCCCCCTGTGGACGAAAACGGAGAGGGCGGCCTTGGCTTTACCTTCCAGAGCTACAATGCAGATGATTTCCTGGAAGCCATCAAGCGCTGTCTGCACCTGTATCACGATGACAGAGATCGTTTCCGCGCCCTGCAGCGTACCGATATGCAGCAGGATTTCAGCTGGAACAAACCTGCCGGACGGTACATGGAGCTGTTCTACCGAATGCTGAATCGATAAATCCAGAATACCGGGGTGGGAAATCCACCCCGGTTTCTTCTTGACGGAACCGGGGAAATATACTATCCTATTACTGGTACTATAACTTTTAGGAGTAGATACATGCGTATACTGTTTGATTCAAAACAACGGATTTACAAAGACCCCTTCGGCACTCTGGTGCCGGGTCAGGACTGCACCTTGCATATTCACATTCCCAGTTCCGTAGGCACGGTCTCGGCAGAGTGTATTTTCTGTCCCGACGGCGGCGGCCAGGAGCTGGCTTTTCCGCTGTCCTTCCAGGACAAAAAAGGTGCCTACGATATCTTCTCCGGAACCTTTTCTCTGTCAGATCCGGGTCTTTATTTTTATTATTTCAGAATTCACAAGAAAGACAGCTCCTTCCGCCTGTTTAAGCAGGGCTACAGTGACACCAACATGGAGGCCGGAGACTGCTGGCAGCTGAGCTGTGTCCCCGGGGACTTTACCACCCCCGACTGGGCCAAGGGTGCTACCATTTATCAGGTTTTTCCCGACCGTTTCTCCCAAGAGGGTACCTGTGACCTCACCGGAAAGCTGGAGCCTTACACCGTCCACAAGGACTGGAACGAGGAGGTTCACTGGCAGCCTACACCAGAGGGTGAGGTGCTCAACAACGACTTTTACGGAGGTAATTTCCAGGGCATTATTCAGAAAATGGACTATATTGCCTCTCTGGGGACTACTATCTTATATCTGAATCCCATCAGTAAGAGCTTTTCCAGCCACCGCTACGACACCGGGGACTATAAAACCCCCGATCCCATGCTGGGTACCACCCAGGACTTTTCCGCCCTGTGTGAGGCGGCCCACGCCCGTGGGATCAAGGTGATTCTGGACGGGGTCTTCTCCCACACCGGCTCCAACAGCCTGTATTTCGACAAGTACGGCACCTTCGGCGGAAACGGCGCCTACTGCTCTAAGGAATCCCCCTACTACCCCTGGTACACCTTCCACCATTACCCCGATACTTACAACAGCTGGTGGGGCTTTGACACCCTGCCAACCGTCAACAAAATGGAGCCATCCTTCCTAGACTACATTATCACCGGGCAGGACTCGGTGGTGGCCCACTGGCTGAAGCTGGGCTGTGACGGGTTCCGGCTGGACGTGGTGGACGAGCTGCCCAACGAATTCGTGCATCTGCTGAAGCAGCGCATCCGGCAGATCCGTCCCGACGCCCTGCTCATCGGTGAGGTGTGGGAGGATGCCTCCAACAAAGAGGCCTACGGCATCCGCCGCCGCTACTTTGTGGACGGGGTTCTGGACTCCTGTATGAATTACCCCTTCCGCACCGCTATCCTCAATTTCCTCCACGGCTGGGACGACGGCCGCCAGTTCCAGGAGACCGTCATGACCCTTGCGGAGAATTATCCCCCCCAGGTATTTCTGTGTAACATGAACCTGCTGGGCACCCACGACACCCCCCGTATCCTCACGACCCTTGTGGATACCTTTGAGGGCAGCCGGGAGGAATGCGCCAATCGGCACCTGTCCCGCTCCCGCCGGGATGTGGCCCAGGATCGGCTGCTGATGGCATCGTTCCTTCAGTATATGCTCCCCGGCGCTCCTAGTGTGTACTACGGAGACGAGGCCGGTATGGAGGGGCACAAGGATCCCTTCAACCGCCGTCCCTTCCCCTGGGGCCGGGAGGATCCGGAGCTGCTGGCCCACTACCGCCATCTGGGCTTCCTGCGGAAGCATGAGCCTGCCCTGCGGCTGGGTGATATCTCCTTCTTCCAGGCCGGTGACCGAAAGCTGGGCTTCTGCCGCACCTACAAGGGCAGAAAGCTCCGGGTGTATCTTAACCGCAGCCCAGAGCCATGGGAGGTGTCTGCCGGGCGGATCCTCTTCGGCCATGAGCTGTACACCGTGGCACAAACCTGGCTGTCCCTGGCACCCATGGGCTTCTGCGTAACGGAGGATTTGTAACATGGAACAGGAATTCTTTTTCAGCGGCTACTGCCGCACCGTAGATGACAGCCGTATGGTGACAGTAGAGGTGGACAGCGGCCGCCTTCTGGAGGTGGACTGCTGCTACGAGCACTGCGTCTACACCGCCAACTGCACCATTGCCCAGAAAATCCAGGAGCTGACCGCTCCCCAATAGCTCTCCTGCACCGCTTTGCAACGTCTGCAGAGCGGTGCTTTTCTCTGCCGGAATGTGCCGGCTGAAACTTCTGATTGCGAGGAACTTTTATGAAATATATCAAACAATTTCTCATTATTTTGCTGTTTTGCCTCATGGGAGAGCTTCTGTCTCTGCTGCCCCTTCCCATTCCGGCGGCAGTCTACGGGCTTGTTCTGCTGCTCATCGCCCTGTGTACAGGGTTACTGAAGCCCCAGGCCATTGCAGACACCGCCCACTTTCTCATCGCCGTCATGCCCCTTCTGTTTGTGGCACCTGCTGTAGATATTCTGGCCCACTGGGGGGTCATCGCCCCCAATCTGGTGCCAATTACCGTTATCATTGTGGTATCCACAGCGCTTGTATTTGCGGTGAGCGGATGGGTCACAAAGCTCTGCATGAAAAAAAAGAAAGAGGGCAGTGAAAATGGCTGAATTTTTAACTTCTGTCTCCTGGTTTCCTCTGGTACTTACCATCGGCGCCTTTCAGGTGGGACTGTGGTTTCAGCGGAAATTCAAATCCCCCGTCTGCAATCCCATTCTGATTGCAGTAATCCTCATTGTAGCCGTGCTGCTTCTCACAGGCCTTCCCGTGGATGTTTACGCAGGCGGCACCCAGAGCCTCTCCTGGCTTCTGACCCCTGCAACCGTGTGCCTGGCTCTGCCCCTATACGAGCAGATCAAGATCCTTAAGAAAAATCTGTGGGCCATTCTGGCAGGGGTGGTGGCAGGCACTGTCACAAGCCTGGCTGTGCTGGTCCTGCTGTGCAGACTCTTTAGGCTTGATAATGCGATCAGCGTGTCCCTGCTGCCCAAGAGCATCACAACCGCCATGGGCATCGTACTGGCGGAGCAAAACGGCGGCATCGCCGCTCTCACCACTCCGGCTATTTTGGTCACCGGAATTCTGGGCAGTCTGACAGGCTCCGTCCTCTGTAAGATCCTGCATCTGGACGATCCCATCTCCCAGGGTGTGGGCTTCGGCACTGCCTCCCATGTGGTCGGCACCTCCCGGGCCACGGAATTATCCCCCCTGTCCGGCGCTGTGAGCAGTCTTTCGCTGACGGTTTCCGGCATATTGACCGCCCTTTTGTTCCCCATCGCATGCAGTCTTTTATAATCTAAATTGGCAGCGCTCTCCCCCGGCGGGAGCGCTGCCATTTCTGTTTTCACCAGGGATAAAACCCCGTTTTCCGCCATTTGAGAGACGTATTTCTTTCAATTATCAAATACTCTAAAATCCCCCCAGAGGGGTTGCCGTTTTAACGTCGAATTGTGGGCAAATCCACAATTGACTTTCCCGGCCCCAGAGAGTAAAATATTGTTGATACACTATGTGCCCGTACGGGTGCGTATGGGTACGCAATTATGTATATAGGAGGAAATCACATTGAAGGATTGGGCATCTTTAACTACTGTTGAGGAGATGGAAGCTGCCACCAACTCTCTGCTGGAAAACGGCAAGAAGGTGGGCGCTGACACTTGGCAGCAGCGTGTCAAGAACCAGACCCCCCATTGCGGCTTTGGCGAGGCTGGTACTTGCTGCCGTATCTGTTCCATGGGTCCATGTCGTATTACTCCCAAGAGCCCCCGGGGCATCTGTGGCTGCGACGTCCATGGTATCGTTGCTCGTAACTATCTGCGTTTCACCGTCGGCGGTACTGCATCTCACTCCGATCACGGCCGTGAGATCATGCACACCCTGCATCAGACCAAGGAAGGCGGCAACTATCAGGTGAAGGACCCTGAAAAGCTGATCCGCATCGCTAAGGAGTGGGGCGTTGAAACTGAGGGCAAGGACATTTATGACCTGGCTCACGAAATGGCTGAAGTAGGCCTCATGGAGTACGGCTTCCCCTTCGGTACTCAGAAGTTTGCCAAGCGTGCACCTCAGCACACCCAGGATCTGTGGGATGCTGCTGAAATCACTCCCCGTGCAATCGACCGTGAAGTTGCAACTGCAATGCACATGACTCACATGGGCTGTTCTTCTCTGGCAGAAGCACTCATCCGTCAGTCTCTGCGTGCAGGTCTGTCCGACGGCTGGGGCGGTTCCATGATGGGCACCGAGTTCTCCGACGTTATGTTCGGCACTCCCAAGCCTGTGGATACCACCGCTAACATCGGCGTTATGGAAAAGGACATGGTCAACGTGATCGTCCACGGTCATGATCCCTCTCTGTCCGAAATGATCGTACATTATGCCAACGATCCCGAGATGATCGAGCTGGCAAAGGCACAGGGCGCAAAGGGCATTAACGTTGCCGGTGTGTGTTGTACCTCCAACGAAGTGGCTATGCGTCACGGCATCCCCATGGCCGGTAACTTCCTCAACCAGGAGAACGTAGTTCTCACCGGTGCATGTGAAGCAATCGTCGTTGACGTGCAGTGTATCTTCCCCGCACTGGGACCCCTGTCCAAGTGCTTCCATACCAAGTTCATCACCACCTCCCCCATCGCCCGTATGCCCGACTCCGAGTTCATCCAGTTCTCCGCTGAGACTGCTGCTGAAAACGCAAAGGCAATCGTGAAGATGGCTATCGAGAACTTCAAGAACCGTACTCCTGAGCTGGTCAACATCCCCAACCAGAAGCAGAATGCCCGTGTTGGTTACTCTGTTGAGGCCATCAAGAAGGTTCTGGATACCGTTGCCAACTCTCAGGTTGACGAGTTCGGCACCACTAAGCCCCTCATCGAGTGCGTACACTCCGGTGTCCTCCGCGGCGCAGTGGCAATGGTCGGCTGTAACAACCCCAAGGTTCGTCCCGACTCCGCTCACATCGGCCTCATGAAGAAGATGCTGGAGAATGATATCATCCTCATCGTCACCGGTTGTTCCGCACAGGCTGCCGCTAAGGCCGGTCTTATGGATCCCGAAAAGGCCAAGGAGTACTGCGGCGCAGGTCTGAAGCGTGTTTGCGAACTGGCAAACATTCCTCCCGTTCTGCACATGGGCTCCTGTGTTGATATCTCCCGTATGATGGTTCTGGCTTCTGACATTGCCAAGGACTGGGGCATTAACATCTCCCAGGTTCCTGTTGTCGGTTGTGCTCCTGAATGGATGTCCGAGAAGGCTGTTTCTATCGGTAACTACGTTGTCGCTACCGGTATCGAGACCTTCCTGGGTGTTGATCCCTACTCCAAGGGTTCTACCGAGGTCACCGAGCTGCTGCAGGGCGAGCACGGCATCAATGATTGGGTCGAGGCAAAGTTCGTCGTTGACACCGACATCGACGCACTGGGCGACAAGATGATCGCCTGTATCGAAGCCAAGCGTGCCGCACTGGGCATCTAAAGAAAGGCTTTTCCAATGAAAGTAGCGATTACCGGTAAGGGCGGCGTGGGCAAAACCACCCTGTCCTCCACCCTGGCAAGACTCTATGCCGACGAAGGCAGAACGGTTCTTGCTGCCGATGTGGATCCTGATGCAAATCTGGGACTGGCCTTGGGCCTGTCTCAGGAAGAAGTAGACGAGATCATCCCCATCTCCAAAATGCGTACCCTTGTAGAAGAGCGCACCGGTGCCAACGATGCCAACAAGTTTTTTAAGCTCAATCCCTATGTGGCAGATATCCCGGAGAAATACTCCAAGGATATTAACGGCGTAAAACTTCTGGTCATGGGCACTGTGGACGTGGGCGGCAGCGGCTGTGTCTGCCCGGAACACGTGATGCTCAAGGCCATCCTCTCCAACCTCACCTATCGGAAAAACGATGTGGTGATTATGGATATGGAGGCAGGACTGGAGCATCTGGGCCGTGGCACGGCAGCCAATATGGATCAGTTTATCGTGGTTATCGAACCCGGCAGCCGTTCTGTGCAGACCTACCGCAATGTGAAGCGTCTGGCAAACGATCTGGGTGTCAAGCGTGTCCGGGTGGTAGCCAACAAGGTCCGCGATCAGCAGGACGAGGATTTCGTCCGCGCTTCTATCCCGGCAGAGGATCTGCTGGGCTGTATCCACTACAATACCGAAGTGATTGATGCTGACCGACAGGGAAAATCTCCCTACGACTTCAGCCCCACGGCAATCGAAGAGATTCGGAAAATCAAGGCGATCCTGGATCGTGATGAAATTTAGGAGGAAATACCGTGACACTTTTTGATAGAGTATTTGGCGGTAACGATTATAACTACGATCGCACCGTAGCCGCCATTGAC
>RCNH01000837.1_pt1 | contig 11606 bp, 8 predicted proteins | sample 2041161 | NCBI WGS metagenome assembly RCNH01 (sample SAMN09708215, study PRJNA481090) | Feces metagenome, whole genome shotgun sequencing project. | biome: feces | host: Leptonychotes weddellii | place: Antarctica: Sion Island | collected 2010-03-01
AGAAACTACCGTAGTAATGATGAGCTTTTCCGGCTTCATTTCCAGCAGCAACAATGGAGTGAAGTCCTCGGTAATTATCGGCAATGGCAAGCATAGAGTCAACAGGAGAAACGCCAGCATGCGGTCCCTGATTAGTACCCAGACCCAAACAGAGCACAAGGGGCTTTTCCAGTTCTTCTGCTAATAAAGTGAGGTAACGAATTCCCATCATAATATCCGAGCTCTGATAGGCGGGCATTTCTCCGGTAGCAAAAAAAAGAGACTTTAAATACTGCTTTGCTTCTTTTAATTTCACCACAGCCAGCATACTTTCAGGAGCGGCGCCGTTAAAATCAAACTGAGGAAGGGTGCTTCCCCCTGCTACACCGGCGAGAAAAGTACCGTGTCCATTGCTATCTTCACTGGGAATGACAGAAAGAGGATTTTCAGCAGCCAGTGCAGCATTTAAGTCTTCATTGCTGTAAGCGCTTCCGTATCCTAAATCGAAGGGAGGAGTGCCCTCTTGAACGGTTTGATCCCAAAGTCCGTAAATTCTGCTGCTTCCGTCTGTTCTTCGAAAAGCAGGGTGGGTGTAATCAATGCCGGTATCAATAAATCCCAGAAGAACATCCTTTCCTTTTAAGTTTAAAACAGGCTGCCTCTGTACTGTGGTAATGCCAGAGACATCCAGACTTACTGTGTCAAGGAGGGTGTACAGCTTTGGTACAGTGTTGTAAAAAAATCCGTATTCATAATAATCCGGGTAGAGTTCTTTGTCCAGCGGATAGTGGATCATTCCATAATAGCGATTGAAAAGCTGTGCACCCCATTTCGCGTATTCTTCTAAAAAATCAGAATATATGGGAAGGATAATATCCGCGTATTTTTCCGAAAGAATAAATTCTTTTTTAGATGGCATAAACAACTCCATAAGACTTTTCTTTTAATTTATGAGCAGGGAAAAGAAAACTTGACTGGAACCCTCATTCTTTTCAAAGAATATGATATAGAAAAGAGAAAACAGGTTTTTAAAATGCAAAAGGAATTAACAGGAAAAGGAATTGGTGTTGCTGTACTGGATACAGGAGCATTTCCACATATAGATTTCGATAATCGGATTTGGAGCTTTCAGGATTTTGTCAATGGACGCACCAATCCTTATGATGACAATGGACATGGAACCCATGTATTGGGGATTATTGGAGGAAGCGGTGCTGCAGGAAAGGGGAAAATTCAGGGAATTGCTCCAAAATGCGGTCTTATTCCTATTAAGGTTCTGGATAAAAAAGGGAATGGAAGTAAGGAAAAGGTGCTGCGAGCTTTTCAATGGATTTTAAAAAACAGGGAAAATTATAATATCCGCATTGTAAATATTTCCGTAGGCACTACTAGACGGGAAGGGCACGAGGATTTAATTCAGGCAGTGGAAGAAGTCTGGGATGCAGGGCTTGTGGTAGTGGCTGCAGCCGGAAATATGGGACCAGGAAGATGTAGCATTACAGCTCCCGGAAGCAGTCGAAAAATCATTACCGTGGGTTCTTCTGATATGTTGACGAGAAACCATGGAATTTCAGGGAGAGGTCCTACAAAAGACTGTATCAGTAAACCGGATATTGTAGCACCGGGAAATGAAATTATGTCTTGTACTAACTCAGACAGTTTGTTTCCTTATATAGCAAGAAGCGGCACATCTATGTCCACCCCCATTGTGTCAGGAGGCATTGCCCTTTTGCTGGAAAAATATCCTGAAATGACTAATTTAGCAGTGAAAAAGAGACTCTGGGAAACAGCAAAAGACTTAGGGTATGAGCATAATCTTCAGGGCTGGGGATTGTTTGATTTGCATAAATTTTGCAATAACTCTTGACAAATAGCCTTTTTGTCTATTAAAATGTACAAGATAGTTTAATGAAACGCAGTGATAGTTTAAGAAAGTAAGAGGCGGAAGATATGGGAAAAATACAAATGGAAATACCTTTAGTAGAGATGGACGGAGATGAAATGACAAGAATTTTATGGGGGTGGATAAAAGAGGAACTCCTTTTTCCTTTTCTTGACTTAAATACAGAATATTATGATTTAGGGCTAAAGTATAGGGACGCTACAAATGACGAAGTGACTTTGGCTGCCGCTGAAGCAATCAAAAAATATAAGGTGGGTGTAAAATGTGCAACTATTACACCAAACGCAGCCAGAGTAGAAGAATACCATTTAAAGGAAATGTATAAAAGCCCTAATGCCACCATTCGTTCCTGTTTAGATGGTACGGTTTTCCGCACTCCTGTTTTAGTAAAAGGAATTGAACCTTGTGTAAAAAACTGGAAAAAACCCATTACCATAGCAAGACATGCTTATGGCGATGTATATAAAAATGCCGAAATGAAAATTCCGGGAGCAGGTAAGGTAGAATTGGTCTATACAAACGATAAAGGAGAAGAAACAAGAGAGTTAGTACAGGAGTTTCAGGAGTCGGGCATTGTGCAGGGAATACATAATTTGACTTCCTCCATTGAAAGTTTTGCAAGGTCTTGTTTTTCCTATGCGTTGGATTGTCATGAGGATTTATGGTTTTCTTCTAAAGATACCATTTCCAAAAAATACGACCATACTTTCAAAGATATTTTTCAGGAAGTTTACGAAAAAGAATATAAAGAGAAATTTGAGAAAGAAAATCTCACCTATTTTTACACCTTAATTGATGATGCAGTAGCCCGAATTATGAAAGCAGAAGGGGGCTTTATATGGGCATGTAAAAATTATGACGGAGATGTAATGAGCGATATGATTTCCTCTGCCTTTGGCTCTCTTGCTATGATGACTTCTGTTTTAGTATCTCCCAAAGGATATTTTGAATACGAGGCTGCCCATGGCACAGTACAGCGTCATTATTATCAATATCTGAAAGGAAAACAGACTTCTACCAACCCGGTAGCAACCATCTTTGCATGGAGCGGAGCTTTGAAAAAGAGGGGAGAGCTGGATAACAATCTGGAATTAGAGCAATTTGCAGAAAGATTGGAGCTGGCTGTTTTGAAAGTCATTGAATCAGGAAAAATGACAAAAGATTTGGCTGCAATTACTACAGAAACATCTGTGACTGTATTGAATAGTCTGGATTTTATAAAGGAAATTCGAAAAGAATTAGAAGTCCTTTAAATTGTCAAATAGAAATTCCGTCTGGAGCAGAAGCTATTTTCTGTAACAGACGGAATTTTTTATTTCATAGGAAATTTTTCTTATTACTGTGCCAGTTCTTCCCACTTTTCATAGAGTTCTTCCAGCTTTTGGGAAATCTCGGCTTTTTCTTTAGAAAGGCGCACACATTCCGCTACATTGGTAGCAATCTCCGGTTTTGCCATTTCTTCGTCAATTTTACTGTCTCTCGTTTCCAGCTCTTCAATCATGGCTTCTGTTTTCTTTAAATCATTTTCTTTTTTGCGAAGACGTGCCTGCTCCTCTTTTTGCTGTTTCCAGTCCAGTTTTACTGCAGAAGACTTTGTTTCGGAAGTAGCTTCCTGCATTTGCGGTGCATAAATTTGTGTTAATTCTTCCTTTTTTTCTAAATAATAGTCGTAATTTCCAATATAATTTACCAGTTTGTGATTAGTTAAATCTAAAATTCTGCTTGCTGTTTTATTGATAAAATAACGGTCGTGAGATACATATAAAACCGTTCCTTCGTAATTGCTTAAAGCTTCCTCCAGAATTTCTTTTGAGGTAATATCCAAATGGTTGGTAGGCTCATCCAGAATTAAGAAATTTGCTTCCGAAAGCATAAGCTTTGCCAGAGAAACACGCCCTTTTTCCCCGCCGCTTAAAGCCTGAATAGGTTTAAATACGTCATCTCCTGTAAACAAAAACGCTGCCAGAAGGTTACGGATTTCCGTATTGGTGAGTTTTGGAAAATCATCTGAAATTTCTTCAAAAATGGTCTTTTCACCATGTAAAACATGGTGCTCCTGATCGTAATAACCGATGTGGACTTTACTTCCTAAATGGAAACATCCTGTATCTGGCGGTACAATCTGATTTAAAATTTTTAAAATCGTAGTCTTTCCGGTGCCATTATTTCCGATAATAGCAACGCGTTCTCCTCTTTTGATGGAAAAGTTCAAATCCTCAAAGAGTGTGAGAGGAGGGAAGGATTTTCCCAATCCTTCTACAGTCAGAACATCATTTCCGCTGGTGATTCTGGGCTTTAAAGTGATTTTCATGGAATTGTCAATTTCCATTGGCTTTTCCAGCACTTCCATTTTATCTAACAGTTTTTCTCTGCTTTCTGCTCTGCGAATGGATTTTTCTCTGTTAAAGGATTTCAGCTTTGCAATGACTTCTTCCTGATGTTTGATTTCCTGTTGCTGATTTAAGTATGCCTGATAAGCTGCCTTTCGAAGAATAGCCTTTTTCTCACTGTAAGCACTGTAATTACCGGTAAAAGAAGTCACTTTTCTATTGTCGATTTCTACGATTTTGGTAGCAACTTTATCCAGAAAATAACGGTCATGGGAGACAATAAAAACAGCTCCCGGATAATTTAAAAGATACGTTTCCAGCCAGGCAATGGAGTCCATATCTAAATGGTTGGTAGGCTCATCCAGCAGGATAATATCCGGTTTGGAAAGGAGCAGACGACCAAGTGCCACTCTTGTTTTCTGCCCTCCGGAAAGAGTGGAAACTTGCTTTTTAAAATCTACTTCCTGAAAACCAAGTCCCTTTAAGACACCGGTCAGTTCACTTTTGTAGGCATATCCGTTTTCCAGTTCAAATTCATGGGTAAGACGGGAGTAGCTGTCCATCAGCTTTGTTAAAGCTTCTCCCGTGGTATGTTTCATTTCTTCTTCCATTTCCCGCATACGGATTTCCATATCCAAAATATGCTGTTTGACCTGTAAGAGGCAGTCATAAATCGTAAGCTGGTTTTCCATTTCCTGATGCTGTGCCAGATATCCCAGCGTCTTTCCTTTTGCGAGAATGACCTGTCCGTTATCGGGAGCAAGTTCTCCTACGATAATACGAAAAAGTGTAGATTTACCTGCACCGTTAATGCCCACAAGGGCAGCTTTTTCTCTTTCTTCTATGTGAAAACTGGCATCTTGCAAAATGGTGACGCCATCAAAAGATTTTTCTATGTTTTGACACGCTAATATCATGTGAATATCTCCTTTGTAAGTATAGTACCTTCATTTTATTATAGCGGAAAAAATATATTTGACAACAGATAAATGAATTATGATTGACTTTAATTTAACAATTTTATATAATAATTTTAAGAAATGTGTATTTTGAATACAGGAGGGTTCGCCGTGGAGGAAAAAAGCATTTCAAAAGCAGTAATTAAACGACTGCCTCGATATTACAGATATTTAGATGAACTTATGGAGGAGGGAATAGAAAGAATTTCGTCCAATGAGTTAAGTGCAAAAATGTGTGTCACTGCTTCTCAAATTCGCCAGGACTTAAATAATTTCGGAGGTTTTGGACAGCAAGGATACGGATATAATGTACCATATCTGTATGAGGAAATCGGAAAAATTCTGGGGTTGGATAAAACCCATCATATGATTATTATAGGAGCGGGAAATCTAGGACAGGCTCTTGCAAATTATGTGAAGTTTGAAAAAAGAGGATTTAAAATTGTAGGTATTTTTGACATTAATCCGGTTTTAAAAGGAATTTCAATCAGGGGAAATGAAATTCGTATGATGAGCGAGCTGCCGGATTTTCTGCAAAAAGAAGATGTACAGATTGCAACATTGACCGTGCCAAAAAGCAGTGCTACGGAAATTGCAGAGCTTCTGGTACAAAACGGAATTAAAGCCATTTGGAATTTTGCTCATTTGGACTTAAATGTTCCTAAAGATGTTATTGTGGAGAACGTTCATCTTTCAGAAAGCCTGATGCGTTTATCCTACAATTTGAATTGTTCTGTTGCGGAGCAGAAGAAAGAGAAATAAAGGAGAGGGCTGCTGTGAAAGAAATTTTGCAGCAGTCTTTTTTCATAATACAAGGAGACATAAAAATGGAGAGAATTGTAACAGGCAGACAGATGAAGCTTTTAGACAGATATACCATAGAACAAATGGGCGTTCCTTCTTTGGTACTTATGGAAAGAGCCGGACTTTCTGTTTTTGAAACAATAAAAAAAGAGGGATTTTCTCTTGAAAAAGTCTTGATTTTATGCGGAAGCGGAAATAATGGGGCGGATGGTGTAGTACTTGCACGTCTGCTTCACCTTGCAGGACACCGCACAGATGTCTGTATTTTAGGAAAGCCGGAGAATTTTACAAAAGAAATGCAAAAACAGATAGATATTGGAAGAAATTATGGAATTTCCTTTGTCAAGAGTTTTCATATTTCTGAATATACTGTTATCGTAGATGCTGTTTTAGGAGTGGGGCTTTCCAGAGAAATTACAGGAAGTCTGAAAGAAATCATACAGGAATTACATAATTTTCATGGAAAAGTAGTAGCTGTAGACATTCCTTCAGGCATTTGCAGCCATACGGGAAAGGTATTAGGCTGTGCTGTAAAAGCAGATTTAACCGTCACATTTGGATATCGAAAGGCAGGACTTTGCCTTTATCCCGGTGCAGATTATGCAGGGAAAGTTGTTACTGCTGATATCGGCATTTATGCTTCTCCAAAACTTTTGCTTCAGCCTGAAATCTTTACTTATACAAAAGAAGATTTGAAGAAAATCCAGAGAAAACAGGATGGAAACAAAGGAAACTTTGGAAAAATTCTTTTAATTGCAGGAAGCAAAGATATTTTCGGCGCTGCATATTTAAGCGGAATGGCAGCCATGAGAACCGGTGCAGGTATGTTGAAAATCTGTACTCATAGAGAAAATAAAAAGCTTTTTTCCTGCTTTCCGGAAGCTATGCTGCTGTGCTATGAGGATAATCAGGATATTACAAAAGAGCTTTTAGAAAGCTTTGCATGGGCAGACGTTATTGGAATTGGACCGGGTATTGGTCTTGAAAAACAGGCGGAAAAGCTTTTGGATACAGTGCTTCTTCATGGAGCAAAGTCTCTTGTTATTGATGCAGATGCCATTGGAATGTTAAAAGAACGAGAAGAACAGTTAAAAAACTATCCCAAGGAAGTGATTTTAACTCCTCATCTGGGGGAATTTTCACGTCTTACAGGGATTTCCATAGAAAAATGGAAAGAAAATCCCATAAAAATCACACAGGAAATTGCAAAAACCCTTTCTGTTGTGTTAGTATGTAAAGATGCCAGAACAGTTATCAGTAAAGGAAACGAAAGCATATACTTAAATTTATCCGGAAATGACGGTATGGCAAGTGCAGGAAGTGGTGATGTTCTGACGGGAATAATTTTGGGTCTTCTGGCGCAGGGAAAAGAAGCGCAGGAAGCAGCCTGTCTGGGTGTTTATCTTCATGGCGCGGCAGGAGATTTGACAGCACAAAGAAAAGGCCGTGCAGCTATGCTGGCAGGAGATTTAATTGAAGCAGCAGGACAAATTCTGGGTGAAGTTTAAAAAGGGAGAGATGAGAAAGGCATGAGAATACAAAGCAGAATTCAGGCACATATTAATCTAGATGCAATCGATTACAACCTGAAAAATATGCATGATTATATGGGAGAAGACATACCGATTATTGCAGTGTTAAAGGCAGATGGATACGGACACGGAGCCGCTCCCATTGCAAAGGAAATTCAGGATTATCCTTATATATGGGGAATTGCGGTTGCCACTGTTGAGGAAGGCAGAGAGCTTCGAAAAGCTGGGATTAAAAAACCGATTTTAATTTTAGGTTATACATACGAGGAAGATTATGACCGAATTGTAAAAGAAGATTTTCAACCTACGGTGTTTAAGCTTTCTATGGCAGAACAGCTTTCAAAGGCAGCCGTAAAAGCCAATAAGACTTTAAAAATACATATAAAATTAGACACAGGTATGACACGTATCGGTTATCGCCATATACAGGATGCAATACCGGAAATTGTGGAAATCTCCAAATTGCCGGGCATTGAATTGGAAGGGATTTTCACCCATTTTGCCAGAGCAGATGAGATTGATATTGCACCGGCATATCAGCAGTTAGAGAGATATCAGGCATTTTTAAATGCACTGGAAAAGGAAGGAATTTCTATACCGGTAAAACACTGTTCCAACAGTGCGGCGATTATGCGAATGCAGGATGCCTATTTTGATGCAGTACGTGCGGGAATTATTCTTTATGGGATGTATCCTTCCAATGAGGTGGAGCGGGATAAAATTCTTTTAAAACCGGCAATGGAATTAAAAAGTCATATTGCATACATAAAAGAAGTTGAACCGGGAGTGGAAATCAGCTACGGTGGAACTTTTACAACGGAAAAAGTAACCAGAGTTGCTACTATACCGGTAGGATATGCAGACGGCTATTCCCGGGGACTTTCCAATAAAGGAAGTGTTTTAATTCGGGGAAAAAGAGCAAAAATTCTTGGGAAAGTATGTATGGATCAGTTTATGGTGGATGTGACGGGAATTCCGGAAGCAGAAGAATTAGACGAAGTAACCCTTCTTGGAAAAGATGGCACAGACTGCATTACCATGGAGGAATTAGGAGAATTGTCAGGCAGATTTAATTATGAGTTTGCCTGCTGTATTAGCAAAAGAGTTCCAAGAGTATATTATAAAAACGGACAAGTAAAGGAATAGAGAATTCTGGAAAACAGAATTCTTCGCCTGCGGATAATACATGAATACACACGAAAAAAATGGGTAAAATCATAAAAAACATAAAATCGGAGTGTGAAATGTGTGGTTATCAAACGCGGAGATATTTTTTATGCAGACCTGCGGCCGGTAGTAGGCAGCGAGCAGGGAGGTATCAGACCAGTTCTGATTATACAAAATGATATTGGGAATAAACATAGTCCAACAGTCATCTGTGCAGCCATTACCTCAAGAATGAATAAGGCAAAGCTTCCTACGCATATTGAAATTGATGCACAGTCGTATGCCATTGTAAAAGATTCGGTAATTCTGCTGGAACAGTTAAGAACCATTGATAAACGAAGGCTGAAAGATAAAGTCTGTCATTTAGATGCAGAAATATTGAAGAAAGTCAACCATGCGCTGTGTGTCAGTCTGGAACTTCCTACATAGTTTTCTGTGGAAATCTTGACGAAAGATATGGAAAATGGTATTTTATTCATGATGTATTTTTTTATTTCATAGGAAATTCCGTTTCATGAAATAAAAACGCTTTGAAAAACGTAAGAAAAAGGAAGGAAATAAAATAATTTATGGATGATGGGAGTAGTCTTATAGGGGCTCTGATAGTATTTGTTGCATTTATTCTGGTAAACGGTGGGTTGTACGGCTTTGGCGCTGCAATTCAAAAGATGAACGAAGCAGATGTGGAGAAAAAAGCCAATGAGCAAAATGACAGGAAATCTCAATGGATTTTAGAGATTATGGAAAATCCTGTTGCGATTATCAATACCATTTTGACTACAGCAACGCTTTTAAGTATTTTAATCGGTTACATTGGAATTCATTCTATGACCCCGTATGTTTATACATGGATAGAAGAACTTTCAAAAGCTGCCGGTATGGAAATACCGCATTATATAGGGGCAGGGATTTCCATTGTATTGGTGCTGGTGTTCTTTTTGATTACGCTGATATCTTTTGGTGTGATTTCAGCGAAGAAGGTGTTTAATCATAATCCGGATAAATGGGTTTACCGCACTGCAGGTATGGTTCGGCTTTTGGTGACTATCTTTAAGCCTATTACCTTTCTGATTATGAAACTTTCCAATGTGATTGTGAGGCTGTTTGGTGTAGATCCTCATAAGCAGGAAGATGATGTGACAGAAGAAGAAATTATTTCCATGGTGGATGATGCACATGAACAGGGTGTTATTGAAGAAAATGAAGCGGAAATGATTCAGAATATTATGGAGTTTTCTGAGACAGAAACTCAGGATATTATGACACACCGTAAAAATCTTCATGCCATAGAAGAAAATACACTGTTAAAGGATGCTTTGTCCTATATGTTGGACAATAGTAATTCCCGCTATCCGGTATACAGGGAAGATATTGATAATATTATCGGTATTCTGCATTTGAAAGATGTTATGAGACAGATTACACTGCCTGCATGTGAAAATCTTCCCATTGGCTCTATTCCCAATCTAATCAGGGAAGCGGTGTATGTTCCGGAGACAAGAAGTATCAATGATTTGTTTAAGTGTATGCAGGCAAAAAAAATTCATTTAGTTGTAGTAGTAGATGAATACGGACAGACTTCAGGAATTGTGACAATGGAAGATATTTTAGAGGAGATTGTAGGAAATATCTTAGATGAGTACGATGAAGATGAAAACTTTATTCAGCTTCAGAATGATCAGTCTTTAGTGATGAATGGTCTTACCCCTCTAGAACAGGTAGACGATGTATTGAATTCTGATTTTGACGAAGAAGAATTACGTCCGTATTTCGAATTGAGTAAAGTTAAAGCAGGCGTCTTCGGATTAGCGACTCGTTTGTATGGCATTACTTTCCACGAAAACAAAGACATTCCAGTATATCATCCTGACGTTGATGCATATGAAGTGCATGACAAGGACGGCAGCTATCTTGGTATAATTTATACCGATTTTTACCCTCGTAAGGGTAAACGTTCAGGAGCTTGGATGACTTGCTTTAAGGAACAGTGGATTGAAGATGACGGAACTAATAGCCGTCCACATGTTTCGGTAACGATGAACTTTACAAAACCAACAGCCGATAAACCTGCACTGCTGACTTTCTCTGAAGTTAACACATTCTTGCATGAATTTGGTCATTCTCTACATGGCTTATTCGCGAATACGCGCTTTGAAAGTATGAGCGGTACTAATGTGTATTGGGATTTCGTAGAACTTCCTTCACAGTTTATGGAGAACTTCGCTATCGAAAAAGAATTTTTGAATACATTCGCTTGTCATTATCAGACTGGTGAACCATTACCTGAACGACTGATTCAACGTATCGTAGAAGCGCGCAACTTCAACGAAGCCTATGCATGTATCCGTCAATTGAACTTTGGCTTGCTAGATATGGCGTGGTATTCACGTAACACCAACTTCGACGGAGATGTAAAGGCCTATGAAAAGAAAGTATGGGAACGTACTCAGTTGCTACCGCAGCTAGATGAAACGTGTATGAGTGTACAATTCGGTCACATTATGTCTGGTGGATATGCCGCTGGATATTATAGCTACAAATGGGCCGAAGTCTTGGATGCTGATGCATTCTCTTTGTTTAAGGAAAAGGGTATTTTCAACCAAGAGGTAGCACAATCTTTCAGAGACAATGTACTTTCTAAAGGCGGGACCGAACATCCAGCTAAACTTTATCGCCGTTTCCGCGGACAGGAACCAAGCATTGACGCTCTCTTGAAGCGAACTGGAATTAAGTAACTAATCCACCGTACTGCTTCAATTAGTCGATATACGAAAAAGGTATCGAATTTCAATTAAAAGATGAAAGAGTAAAGCAGACTTATGCATTAATGATTTTACAAATATAAAAAATATGATTAAAAGAATAATCCGTAGCCTAACACTATTGTTGGTGTGCCCTCTCCTATTCTGTGGATGTAACCAAGAAATGGGTA
>RCNH01000838.1_pt1 | contig 11604 bp, 5 predicted proteins | sample 2041161 | NCBI WGS metagenome assembly RCNH01 (sample SAMN09708215, study PRJNA481090) | Feces metagenome, whole genome shotgun sequencing project. | biome: feces | host: Leptonychotes weddellii | place: Antarctica: Sion Island | collected 2010-03-01
CTGATGACTGATATTCGATTAATGAGAACCATTCTCAGATTATTTTTGTAACTTAAACTTTTATTCAACTTTGATGTTATCAATTCTATAAGCAGCTTCTGATCCTGTGTATCTGAACGCGATATATACATTCTGCTCTTTTGAGTAATCATTCAAGGAAATGACTTCCATATTTTTGTCTGGTGCTCCATACCCGGGTTCAGCAGTTGTTACATCCTTAAGAACATTCCACGTCGCTTTGAAGGTATCTCCATTATAATCGGTTGAAGCTACTATTTCCAGTTTACCGTCTTTATGGTTGTTGCTATTTCCTGGTCCCCAAGTATAGCTGAAGACCTTCTTTGCAAGACCGGATACATTGATCGGTGAGGAAATCATCACATAAGCATTGATATATCCACTATATTGGTAAAGAAGTCCAGCTCTGTAATCTTCAGATACCCATCCATAGAAGAACCTTGAATCATCTTCCGTAGTGATTACCCAATTCTCATGTTCTATCCATGAGTCATCCACGATATAGTCGAAGGTTTCATTGAAAGATGTGATTGCAGGCTTAGGTATGAAGTTCTTGGCCTGTTTGATTGGAATCTCAATCTTGAATTCAGAGAAACCATCGACTGTTTCCAAAGTGAGAAGCGCTTCCCTCTTCGGACCGTTATTGGCTTTGACATTCACTACAAGGTCTTTTTCGACAAGAGGATTCCCGACTCTTTCAAAAGATTTCGGGCTCAGTTCAATCCACTCCTCAGCACCTTCAGAAAGAGTGCATTTTACTTCATAGTTGTAAGAGACCGGAATCGTATAGGTGTCTCCCAACTGCGACACATTGAGTTTCTTGAATTTCGTAGGAATGATGATTTCAGAAGAATCGGTCACTTCCTGTATGATCAGTAACGAGTCTTTCAGGTAATTGTCTTTGAAGAAAGCTTCAACATAAAGGTATCCTGATCTGGCAGCTTCTGTTCTGTTGGATACGAGGTTCACTTTGACAGAGTCTGTTATGTTGTTGCCATGTTCCCTGGCAGGAACAATCCATTCTTCTCCTGGAGTGAGCTTCCATGCTGACGGACAGTCAGCCTTCATGTAAAAGAAGTGTTGTGTCCCGACATTGATTTCATCCTGATACAGATTGAGACGCGGAGTCTCATAATAGACATCCATATAGTTCTTGTCACAGGAGATAAAAGCGGCAAGGACCATTGCGAGCAATCCGAAGCAGAGAAATCTGTTCATTTTTATTTTAATCATGATATTTGTTTCTATTAAGTTCTACTAAAGTGAAAGATTATTCGGTGCCATTGGCCGATGCATTCGCAGCTATAGGCCAGCCAGGGTTCTGATAAAGGACAGAATTGCTGATGTTGCCGTCTGGTGAGGTGAGTTGGAATTCCCTGAACGGTAACGGTTCCAGGTAATTGGCTGTGGTCCAGTTATATCCATCCCATACCAGATTGTTGTTTTTTGATATCTGATAAGGGGCGATATACGTACCGCTCATTTCTTTTGAAGAAACATTGGCAATCTTTCCTGGTGTTCCATAAGGAATGAGCATCTGGTCTTCACCGACGTTGCCCTCATATAATTTTTCAAGTTCACCTCCCCAGAGGTTGAATCCTTGGATCTTGTAATTGTGTACCTTGTCCAGTGAACGCCATCTGCGAAGGTCGTCCATTCTGAATCCTTCAGCCATGAGTTCAAGTCTTCTCTCTTTCCTTATATTGAACAACGTCTCGTCGACAGGTTCTTCACCGGACCACTTGCCCCAATCATCCTCTTGTGAAAGATCTGTATTGTCAATGGTCAACTGATAGTCTGGATTTACGTTTGCTCTCTTTCTGATGGCTTTCCAGTACTCATCGGCTTTCGCATCTATGTATCCGTTTTTCATGTAAGAAGCCTCGATGTAATTCAGATATGCTTCGGCAGCACGGAAAACGATACAGCCGTAATAATTGACAAGTCCATAAGTATATGACTGGTCCGGATCGTAGGTCATAAATTTCCTGACGCCATATCCTGTCGGAACGCTTGATCCTCCGACAATATAAGGAGCTTCAAAAAGTAAGGTCTCACTCTTCTCGAACAATCTGACATCTGTCGGTGAAGGAACGAAAAGCTGAAGTCTCAGGTCTCGTCCATCCTTGACGTCCTCTATGGTGAGGTCACCGGAATATCCGCATCCATGACAATATATCGGAAGGCCGTTCTGCATCAGAAATGCATCGATCATTCCTTTAGTGAATCCCGTATCTGCACCACCTCCGGAGAGGTAAGAGGTCACACCGTGAGTGATATCCATCTCTCTGAGGTATGAACGCCACATCAGGACTTCTTCATAAGGTTCCATGTCAACAGCACAGAACATGTCGAAATACGGATTCCATTTGTCGAAGGCACCGGCAGTTGGATTGGTAACATTCGTTGAAGGGGTAAGTTGTACGGCATCAGCGACCTCCGCGGATGCTTCCATAGATTCAGTGAGGAAGAAATCTACTTCCTGATTAAGATCGGTCGAGAAGTTCGCATTGTAATCTTTTGCTGCTCCCGGCCATTCGGCTGTTCCCGGAACGAATGCTGTGCCGCTGTGATACCGCAACCAAGAAGCTTCAAAAAGAGCTACCCTTGATTTGAGAAGCATCGCGACCTTTCTGGTGAGCCTGTTCTTTCCATAAGGAGTATCATCTGACATCATGGAGATGGCATTGTCCAAATCAGACAAAATAAAGCGTGCAACCTCGTTTCTAGGGCGTCTCTTGCTGGCCTCGATCAGTTTCTCACTGTCGTCGGGCAGAACTTCCGTAATGATCGGATAGTCACCATAAGCTTTCAGTTTCTTGAAATACTCCCAAGCTCTCAAACAATACGCTTCTCCGATGAGGTGTGAAACGAGAACTTGATCTCCTTGGATTTCCTTTCTTTCGTATTTCGGCAATACCTGTTCGAAGAAATAATTCAGGTTTCTGATGGTTGTTATGTCAAGGGCATAGCTTGATTCGGGGACTCTTTTTTGCCCCGGAGCCCATCTGTCGTTATCAGGGTTCCTTGCTGCCTGGTTGTCAGTTCCGTTGTCTGTCAGGATATCGCCAAGATTGTATCCTTCATAAGTTACAAAAGAATACTGCTGTATGGTATAAGCCTCAAGGTCGCCAACGGTATTGAAATATGTTTCCGGCGAAACAGATGACAACGGTGGCCTGTTCAAGAACTTATCGCATGAAACTGAACATAAAAGAACAGCTAGACAGACAGTTAGATATATGATTTTTTTCTTCATGACGTTCTATTTAAAAATTAAGATTCATACCGAATGAGACTACTTTTGACAAAGGATATGCTTTTCCTGTTCCCCATGAGCCGTCCAAGACTTCCGGATCGTATACTGGACTGAGTTTCGTTACAGTAGCCATGTTTTCGAGAGAAAGGTAGAAACGGAGTCGGCTCACATGTATTTTCGACATGAGTTTTGATGGAAGCGTATATCCGAACTGGACATTCTTGAGTCGCATGTAAGATGCATCTTGCAGATATCGTGTCTGGGCCTGTTGGTTCTTGCTCGTTCCGACAATCGGACGTGGATAATAGGCATCGAGATTTGCTCCTGCCGGATGTCCCTCCGGGCGGAAATAATCGAAGTGAGGTTTCAAGGAAGTTCCCTGGTACTGATTATCTACTGTTCCCCAGAAGATTGCGCCTGAATCGGCATACGGAGGCATGAAATCTCTCTTGCCGACACCCTGCAGGAAAATCATGACATCAAAGCCTTTATACTCTGCGTCAAGGGTAATACCGTAATTGAATCTTGGAGTAGTATTACCGATAATGACAAGGTCACCATGATCATCGATCGTATTGGCGCCACTGCTGATCTCACCATCACCGTTTACGTCTCTATACATAATATCTCCGGCTCTCCAATCCGTTCCCAGACGATTCTGGCCTCCGTTAGGAAGTGAAAGCAGATGTTCGGTCATATCGGCCTGACTTTTAGCGATACCGATGGTTTCATATCCCCAGATCTCGCCCATATACTGGCCTTCTCTCCATGTCGTCAATGTTCCGGATTCGTTGGAATACCTCAGGATCTGCTGTCTTGAATCGGACAGATTGAACTTGATTCCATAATTGAAGTCCTTGATGTTGTCTCTCCAGCTCAGTTCGAGTTCAAATCCCTTCGACATCATATCTGCGTTGTTTATCATAGGTACGTATGCACCCAGAACATGTGGCAATTCAGGCGCAGGACCGACCATGTCCAGGGTCTTCCTGATGAAGTAGTCGAACTGACCTGTCAATCTATTGTTGAAAAATCCCCAATCCAATGCGATATTGGTAGTCTGTACCTTTTCCCAAGTCAGGAGAGCACTGATCATATCAGGAGCATTCGATACATTGGTCTTGTTACCATTGACCAGCCAGGTTCCTGATTTGATACCGAGATTCATGGTCTCATAGAATGGATAGTAAGAATAAGTATTCTGGTTACCCAACTCTCCGAAAGATACACGGAACTTGAGGTTGTTGACATATTTCTGCGCACTCTTCATCCAAGGTTCCTTGGCAATGTTCCAACCTGCTGAGAAAGAAGAGAATACATTCCAGCGCTTGTCAGTTCTGAATCTGGATGTACCATCATAACGGACATTGCCTTCCAGAAGGTATCTTTCCTTGTAGTTGTAGTTGAGCCTTCCAAAAAAACCGGCTGTAGTCCAATGGTCATAACCACCGGAAACCTTGTCGTTTTCTGTAGCAGTATCAAGTGTAGGAACAGAAGGTGTGATAAGACTTGTCCTGTTTCCATGAAGGCTTCTTGCTTTCTCCAATTCTGCATTGAATCCGAACAGGACCTTGAAATAATTACCCTTAAAATCAATGGAATAATCGGAGAAGAGGTTTGTACTGTAGTAATCAGTATGCCAGTTGTCTTCTGTGATTTCAGTATAACCTGGTGTACTGCTTCCGCTGGTATATTTTACGATATAAGGTTGTCCTTCAATGTCATGGCAATATACGGGAAGAATTTCATTGTGATGATAATCCGTACTGTTTCTCATCGTTCCTTCCAGGTTGATGTTCCAGTTCTTCACAGGTGTGAAGACCATCTTCAACATCTGCGTCAATGCCTGACCGGATTCGCGGTATCGGCCACCCTGCTGCAATTGTGGAATCATGGAGAATTCCGTATAGTATCCGTTGTTGTCGACTACAGAATAAATAGGCCAGTTCCTGAGAATCTCATGATACATGAGACCTCCGTTACGGACTGCGTAAGAAGGAGCTTCGTAATCTGTACGTACCCAATTCGTGCTGTAGGCAATCTTGAAGAACTTGCTGACATTCGAGTTGATCTTTGCAGTGAGATTGTAACGCATCAGACCATCATCTCCGAATCTGAGGAGACCTTCCTGATCCATGACATTACCGGACAGGTAGAAAGAGAATTTGTCTGTTCCTCCCTTGATGCTCAAACTGTGGTCCTGCGAAAGTACCCAGGATTTATAATGTACCTTATACCAGTCCACGGCGGCATTTGATGTCGAGAACCATCTTCCGGTTTTTTCAGAGAAACCGGCATAAAGGCCGATTTCACCGTTTTCTTTTGCAATTATGTTGTCAATGTACTGCTGGGATAGATTAGGTGCGTAACCTCCGTTAGCTCTACCCTCAGAATACATGGTCGCAAAATCGAGCGGAGCCATACTTTCAGGAAGATTCATCGGTGAATTTAACCTGAAGTTATCATTGTAGGAGACAGAAATCTTACCGGCTTTTGCACTCTTTGTCGTCACAAGAATGACACCGAAAGGTGCTCTTGATCCATAGATTGATGATGACGCAGCATCCTTGAGTACTGTGACACTTTCTATGTCATCCGAATTCAAGGTATTCAAGTCTCCAGGGAATCCATCGATGAGCACCAACGGAGATGAAGAACTACCCGCACCGATGGTTCCCGCACCACGGACATTCATGATAGGAGCAGCATTGAGCTCACCTCCAGCGTTTCCTGCTGTTGTTACATTCAATCCTGGCATTACACCCTGAAGAGCCTGGGAGACGTTAGAAATAGGTCTGGACTCGAAGACTTCACCACCAACGGAGGTGACAGATCCGGTAATGTTTACTTTCTTCTGCGTACCGAAACCGACGACAACCACTTCATCAAGAAGTTCCTTGTCTTCCTCAAGTACGATACGCATCTTAGGTGCTACTGGCTTCAGGTATGGTTTGAAACCGATACAAGTAACCTCGATTATAGCATCGGCAGGAACATTCTCCAAAAAGAATTTTCCATCGATATCTGTCATTGTTCCCGTCTTGGAGTTTTGCAGCATCACGGCGACTCCAATCAACGGCTCAGATCCGTTGTCTACCACAACTCCTTGAACAGAAATAGTCTTGTTCTGAGCAAAGATGACGCTGGCTTGCAGGAATATAAAGGTGCATAGCGTCAACAAATGTCGTGCGACTTGATTGATTTTTCTTTGATTCATTTATGTGTTTGGTTATTGTTAGTGATTCAGTGATTTCATTTGTTGGTATCGATCATCTTCTTCCCCCAGATATGCTGAACTTCATCACCCAATGCATATTGAAGGCTGACGCAATCCGGATGTTCTTTAGAGAGGTCATGTGTCACCAACCATGTGAAGACACCTCCCCATCCCATTTCATGTGCATATCTGACCAGTTCCTTGACGTTATCTGGTGTGTAGTATCCGTCATTCGGCAAGACGCCATTCATATAGTAGAAGTCAAGACCGTACTTGTCAAACAGTTGTCCGAGTGGAGTTCCGTAGTAAGAATAGAAGCCGATACCTGTCATCAGTCTTGCTTTTCTCTTATCTGTGAACTGCACAGGGAAACTCTTTTCCCATGCTTCCATGTTTTTCTTCTTCACATTAAGATCGATACACTGCTTTGACTCATCGAATCCTACATATTGCATATGATGAATCTGATCTACAACATCATTATCAATCATCTCATCGAAATCCATATACTGACCGAAATACACAGGGTAACCATGGTTTGTAGGAACCGTTGCACAGACGGAAGTCTTGTAACCACTGTCATGAATCCGTTTGATCAGATTACGGTATCCGTCGCTTTCTGCTTTGGTACGAGGGAACTCCCAGTCGAAATCAACGCCGTAGACACCGAACTCTCGGCAGAAGGCACATATTTCATCCGCAAACTTCTCGATAAGCTTGGGATTTTCGCAGATGATGGAAATACTGCCACCTTGATCCCAGCCGGAACTTGTGACGGACATCCATATCCTTATACCCTTGTTCCTGAAAAAATTGATGGCCTCGGTCATTACCTCCTTTGATACTAGCAAAGACCGGCAGTATGGTTCATCAATTTTTTCACCCATATAGGTTTCGCATATCGGTGGCCACTCATCTTTATTCCAGCCGGTCAGCAGTGTGCCATCTTTACCAGGGAAAAAATTTCCATCAATGAAGGCAATATCGCTGATGCCCTCCCATCTGTAATTGTCCAGATAAGGAACGACATCGTCCTTAGTCATATTCTGCATATAACCCATGTACATACTCAGATAAGCCATGCTGATGAATTCTTCATCGCAGGGACTATCTTTTGAAAGATCCTCCTCTTGAGTAGAAGGCTCATTCTTGCTGCAGGCCATCAATGGCAAAATTGCAAGAATGGTAAGAATAAAAAGCAATCGTTTCATTAATCTCATTAGTTTTTTTGTTATTTATGTTGTTGTCAATGATATATAAGTGAATCATTCATTCCAGATATTTTGCATCTCTTGATTCAAAGCGTATTGAAGGCTGTGGCTGTCACAATGGGTCTTGTCGAAATCATGAGTAACCAACCATGTGAAAACTCCGCTCCAACCGCGTTCGTATGCCATCCTGACCATCTGTCGGACATCTGATGGAGACCAGGTTGCGTATTTCCCTGCAACAGTGGGCGTGTCATATGCTTCCTTACCGTACATTTCATACAGGTCACGCATGCCTACTTCACGGCTGTCGCTGGAATCACCCTTTCCAGGAATGAGATATCCATAGTATCCGATGCCCAGCATCATATTCACTTTTCTATTGGAAGTGAATTCTTCAGGATACCAATTTTCCCATTCTTCCATCAAGTCCTTCTTGACTTCAAGGCTCTGGCATTCATTTTTGTCATCGAGGGCTACATAGTTCATTACGTTGATGTTGTCGACCAGTGCATCGTCTATGATTGATTCCCATTTCATATATTTCCCATAATGGTCATTGAATGAAGTGTCTTCTATACGTGAAGGATCGACTGTCGGTCGGATTGCACAGACAGAAACCTTCAATCCTCTTGTTTTACATATTGAAAACATTTTTCGATATCCGGCACTTTCTTCCTCGTTCATTGGAAATTCCCAGTCAAAATCAACTCCGACTGCACCTAGCTCATCTGCCAGATTGCAAACTTCGTTCATGAAATGTTCTGTCTTTTCAGCATCTTCTGCTACTTCACCCAAACTGCCACTTGTGAGCCATCCATATGCAGTTACTGAAATCCATATATTGATCTGTTTCTTGTGAAAATAATCTGATAGATACCGGATGGAATTTGCACTCATGAGTTTTTCCCTTTCCGCTGTTTCATTAATGAGGGTGCCATCGTAAAACTGTCCTTGATATGGAGCTGGCCATTGTTCCTGATTCCAGGATGTGACTATTGTACCGTCTCTACCCGCCATGAACAGATTACCGATTAGGACCACGTCCGTAACCCCGTTCCATCTGGATTTGTTCAAGACCTCGGCAATGTCATTCCTCGACGGGTCATTGTCCTTGAAGACTCCGGTTGATACATATGCCATGCTGACAAAATCCTGTTCTTTTACAGAATGCTTGCATCCGGACAAGGTAAATATACCCATCATTACAGTCGTGATCAGAAGTCTGGAAATAGATGTTTGCTGTTTCATTTTTAGTGTTCATCTGCGGTTTTTGTCATGAGCAAATGTAAAAAAAACAATAGGGCCTTTCTTTCAAAAAAAAGCCCTATTGTTTTAAAAAATGGTCCAGACTCTATAAAACGCTGTTTTTTCCTTTAGAAGCAACATAATCTTTAGGAGATAGCCCTGTTATTTGCTTGAAGACCGTACTGAAATAACTCGGGGTCGCGAAGCCTAAAGAGTAAGCTGTTTCAGAAATATTGACCTCTCCCTTACTGAGAATTTTACAAGCTTCATGGATACGGATGTTGTTGATGTAACTGCTTATTGTAAGGCTGGTAACTGCATTCAGTTTGCTCTTGAAAAGTTTGCGACCGATTTTCATTTTCTCAAGGATAAAATTCAGATCAAGGTCAGCATCTTCGATATTTTCAAGTATGATGTCATTCAATTTTTTGATGAAGATTTCATCCGGATTACTGAAGGTAATTTCTTCAGTATGTTCCGTTACAGTAGAAAAGGCATATTTTCTTCTGACACATTCTCTGTTGTATAGCTCATTCCGCAACAAAGTAATCAGATAATCTATATCGAAAGGCTTTCCTAGATAAGCATCTGCACCGGTCTTGTATCCTTGCATGGATTGGTTGACATCACTGAGAGCAGTCAATAGAACCACAGGGATATGACTGACTTCGAATGTTGTCTTGATCATCCTGCATAACTCAAACCCGTCACAGACCGGCATCATCACATCAGATACGACAATGTCAGGAAGTACTTCTTTGGTCATGTTGAATGCCTCCTGTCCATCATGGGCGACATAGACTTTTCTGAAAATAAGAGAGAACTCTTTCTCCAATGCTGTAGTGAAGTCATGATCATCATCCACAACTAGGACACTGTAGCTTGAGATGTCAATTCCCAAATCCTTTTCTGCGCTCTCCTTATCCAGAAGTTCACCATAAGAGAAGAACTTGTAGATGTCGTCAGTCGGTACGATCACCGCATCAGTCCTTTTCTTGAGAGGTAACGTGAAATAGAAGGTGGCTCCGCCATCTGAGTTGTTAAAGGCTCCGATCCTTCCCCCATGCATCTCTATTATTATTTTCGCATAAGACAAACCTATACCGAAACCTTGTGCACTTCCTTCACTCTGATAGAAACGATTGAAGAGTTTATCAACATTCCCTTCAAGACCCTTCCCTTCATCTGAAATTGAAATTCTCACTTCATCTCCGTCCAATTTCGCAACGAGAGACACTTTTGTTCCCGACGGACTGTATTTCAAGGCATTTGTCAAGAAGTTGGAAATTACGATACGGCATCTCTGCATGTCAAAATCAATATGCCCTACGCTTTCATCACAATTTACGGTAAGATTGATGCCTTTCCGATCGTATTCTTCCTTGAATTCTTCAGCACAGATACTTATCCATTTGTTTACTGATGCATTCTGGAAGGCCAATTTCTGCTGGCATTTCTCAATTTTACGTACATCCATGAACATATCGATCAGATACCTCATTTTGGACACCTGGAAAGATATTTTCTGGAGTTCATGTGAACAGTCTTGTCCATTCTTCTTTTTCATATCTTCCAATGGAAGGACTATCAGCGACAATGGAGTTCTGAGTTCATGAGATACGTTCATCATGAATTTCATCTGCTGTTCCAGCAGATTCTTCTGTTTCTGATCAAAAAGTTCATTAATCCGTCTTTTTTTCATCCGATAGAACCAAATGATGATCAGGGCAAAAGCAATCAGACTTAAAAAGACGATCGTGGCTGTCCCCATGATGGTTTTCCACCAAGGATTTCTTACATTCAGGACAAAGAGCTTTCTTGTGCCCCTATTGTCAGGGAACGCATTGTTTACCAATGAAACAGTATAGTGACCGCTAGGCAGGTTTCCGAATTCGACACTGGAGCCGACCAGTCTTTTGCTGAACAGATATTTTCCTTCAATCTTCACCAAATGCTCCTCGCCAGTCATATACTTATTGTCGAGAAGCTTTATACTCAATTTCAATGATGAGAAATTATACGGCACATCCATCAATCCCTTTTTTATGATTTGATCTATGTCCATGGCCCTATTGTTTACAAGCGCCTTTTGGAGGACATAATGTGACAGTTCGTTTTCAACATACAGGATATCAGGATTGATTGAAATCATACCTTCTGTGCCGCCACAAAAGATATGACCGTCTGACGCTATCAACATAGAGCAAGGCGTATACACATCTTGCGGAAAACTGAACGAGTTCGGTATCAGATAATTCTCATCATTTATCGTGTCAATGATATATATGCCATCATTAGATCCGATCCAGACCCTACCATCATCATTATTATAAAGGATGAAAGAAAGCATGGAACTGAAAGATGCTATCTGTGAAATCTGGTCATCTGACAGTGACCAATACATGACCCCATGCAAGTCAATGAAATAGATTCCATTTTTCTTACTGTCGTATGATGCAGAAACGATGTTATTATCATGGGTATGCAATTTATGGATTACTCCATCTTCCTCGGTGAAAGAATAGAAGTTCTTTCCATAAAAGGAATATTCAGATTGATCTATAGGTGTTAACAGAAGCCGAGAGTGCAGTGATTTCGGCAATATAGAATGCAGTGTTTTCGGCAACAACACTACAGTAGATTCGGCAACAATG
>RCNH01000951.1_pt1 | contig 11597 bp, 7 predicted proteins | sample 2041161 | NCBI WGS metagenome assembly RCNH01 (sample SAMN09708215, study PRJNA481090) | Feces metagenome, whole genome shotgun sequencing project. | biome: feces | host: Leptonychotes weddellii | place: Antarctica: Sion Island | collected 2010-03-01
GGGACCAGCTCACCCCGAGAAATAAGCTGCCGGTCATGATGCATGGGGTGCGCAAGATTGCGCACTGCAATGCGACAATGCCGAACTCGGGGCAGACTCACCGTTCCCCAAAACTCCCCATAAAACAACTTACAAAAGCAGTGTCCGAGCGTTCGGGCACTGCTTTTTTGCATCAAAAAATCAAAAGGACGGCCGCTGATTGCGCGGTCGTCCTTTTGATTTATATAGGAGGAATACGGTTGGGACAAAATCAGTGGTTTGCAAAGCAAACGGGGGCGGCCTTGTCCGCCCGGAAAATCAGCGCACCATAGCCGGGCAGTTCATAGCGGCCTTCAATGGGCTGACCGGTAACAAGCTCCGGGGTGGCCTCGGCAAGCTCCAGAGGCACGGCGCTGTCCTTGTTGTTGATCACAAAGGTATAAACAGCGTCCTCACTTTCACGGTACAAAAGCTCAATGCCGTCGGGGCAGGCGGTGAGGGGAATGTTCAGCTCGCTGCAAAGATCGCCAAAGAAATGGGTAAAGAATTCGGGGCAGTCCATCACGCAGGAGTAGAATACCCGGCCCTTGCCCACCTTGTTCACAGTGCAGGCGGGCGTGCCCTGATAGAATTTTTCGTTGTATACGGCCACCGGCTGGGCGGTGGTGGCCTCCACCACGTCAAGGAAGCAGCCCACCGGGTAGCAACTGTCCTTGTAGGTGATGCTGTTGTGCAGGTATTCCGGCAGCGAGTCGAACTCGTTTACCCGAAGTCCCGCAATGTCTGCAAAATGGCCGGGCCAAGGCAGGGTGGTGGTGGTGTTTGCGTCGGTGCGGATGCCGGTGCGGGCGGTGAGCACCACAGTGCCGCCGTTTTGAGCAAAGGCCTCCAGCTTTTTGGCAACGGTGGGCCGCCCCACAAACAGAGAAGGCGCGATTACCAAATCATAGCCGGAAAGATCGGCTTCCTCCTCGATCACGTCCACGCTCACGCCGTGACGCAGGAAGAAATCATAGTATTGCTGGAAGTGCGAGATGTATCCGAACCGGCTGTTCTGCACGTGAGTGCGGAAGGCCCACACCGAATCATAGCTCCACAGCATGGCCACCTTGGCGTGTACGGTGGTTTTTGCAAGCTCTGCCTCAAAGGGGCGCAGAGATGCGGAGAGCTGCTTGACCTCATCGTATGCACGGCGGGGGCTGCCATCATGCCGCAAAAGTCCCTGAGGATGCTGCTCGGCACCAAAGCAGCCGCTGCGCCAGCGGAAATATACCACACCGTTTGCGCCGTGGGCAATGTCCTTCACCGTCCACATTGCTACCCAGCGCGGCGGGATCGCCATGTTGTAGGCGGAATAGTTAAAGTAGCCGTTCTTTTGCTCCATGATAAAAAAGCCTTTGCGCTTTACGCCGCGGCTGAAATCCAGAGCAAGACCGTAGCGCACATAATCACAGTCAACGGCGGGGTAAACATCCATACCGTGAAAATCGAGGGTGCGTCCAAGATCAAAATAGTTCAGGTTCATAAACAGGGTCATGCCGTTGTGGGTGAGCAAATGTCCCGGGCATACACTGCGAATGATGTCGGCCTGCTGCTTTACAAACGAAACGGCAGTGTCGGACAAAAAGCGGCGGTAATCAAGCTCCTGACTTACCGACGTGGTAAGCTCCAGAGCATTGCTGGGCGGGCATACCTCGTCCCAGTCCTGATAGATCATGCTCCAGAACACGGTGCCCCAAGCCTTGTTGAGGGCATCCAGTGTGCCGTACTTTTTTTGCAGCCATTTGCGGAAAGCACGTGCGCAGTGTTCGCAGCAGCATTTGTTGGCATTGATCTCGTTGTCCAGCTGCCAAGCGGCCACGGCGGGATGATCCTTAAAATGCAGCGCCATTTCCCGGGTGATCTGCTCGCTGTAGTGCAGGTAGAGCGGATTGTTCATACAAGCTCTTGAGCGGATCTCGTCGCTTTGCTCGGCAACATCCGGGTAACGGCCGAAAATATCCGGGTGCTTTTTCCACATCCACATGGGAGGCACCATGGTCGGGGTGCAGAGAATGGCCTTCATGCCATAACGCTGCATGATCGAAAGTACTTGATCGAAAATCGAAAAATCAAAGCGGTCCTCGCTGGGCTGCATTACCGACCAGCTCAGATCGGTGAGCCGAACGATGTTGATGCCGGCTTCGTGCATCAAGCGAATATCCTCTTCCCAACGGGAGGCATCCCACTGCTCGGGGTAATAGCAAGCGCCAAAATAGAGTTTGTTTTCCAAGAGAGTTACATCCTTTCTTTATTTTTTATGGATCTCGCGATATTTGCCGGGGGTGACCCCCATTTGTTCTTTGAATTTTCGGATAAAGCTGGATGTGTTGGAATAGCCGACCTGCAAAACGATTTGATTGATGGTGAGATCGGTGTTTACCAAAAGATCGGTGGCCCGCTCAATTTTAAGCTGATTGACCACCTCCGAAATGTTGACTCCTGCCACCGCCTTATAGTATTTGCTCAGCGAGGACATGGACATATTGAACTGGTCGGCCACAAGCTGGATGCTGAAATTGTCCTTGTAAAAGCTCTGCTGAATAAATTCGCTGATCTGGGCAAATTTGTCAGAGCTGCTGCTCTTTTGCAGGTTTTCCCAGATGTAAACACACAGGTCGCAGGCATAGTTCAAAAAGTCCTCGGCCGTTTCGCAGTTGGTGAGCAGAGAGGAGCCGGACTGCTGATAGGCCGACACCAAATGCGGGAAGGTCTCGTAAAGGAAGTTGAAGATGCCGAACACCTCCACCTTTATCCGCTGAATGTCGTGGCAGCCCTGATTTGCAATGTTCATGTGGTATTGGCTGATATAAAGGATCACGTCCTGCTTATTGTCGGACAGGAGCAGCTGATACAGCTTTTTGTAGTCCAGCTTTTCGCACTGGATGTTGTTGAGCCCTTGGATGCGGCGGAAGTCGAGAACATGACCTTTGCCATGGGTAAATTCGTAATCAAGGGCCAAAAGCGCGTTGTTGAAGTGGCTGCCGATCTCGGAGAAATAAAAGTTTTCGCCCGAAATGCCCAGAGTGATGTCCACGGCGAAGGTGCGGAACAGCTGATCCTTCATCTGCTGAAGGTATTCCGAGATGCGCACGCAGATCTCCTCGGTGGAAATCAGCACATAAAGATAAGGGGTATCGTAGGAGTTGAGCACAAACACCTGACCCTTCTGTTCGTCCCAAAGCAGTTCCTTATAAGTAAGCGCGGGCATCTTTTGCTTGTGGGACGAAACCGAACCGCAGTCAAACACGGCCACGGTATAAAAGCGGTGGTCAAGATGGATGTTCTTTTGCTCCAGCAGCCGGTTCATTTCGTCCAGCGAGGTGATCTCGCCGGTGAGCAGCTTCATAATGCTCACATAGATCACATCATCGCTGGCCGAAGCAATCACCTGATTCAGATTGTCGAGGCTCTGGTGCATCCAAGTAACCGCGTGGCAAATGTCCTCCAGCTCGTCCTTTGCGGCCGGGGTTTCTGCCAGCGGGGGCAGCTGCTCCTGAAGCATGGCCGAAAGGGAATGGATGGGGGTGGAGGTCTTTTTTGCCAGATGGTAAGAGAGGGCCACCCCCAAAAGCACTGTTAAAACAAGGCACACAAGAAGGGTGATAAGAAGCAGGCTCACCTGCTGAAGAGCGGAGGAAAGCGGGGTGAGCACCGAATAGATCAGGGGCGCCGAGCTGGAAGAAAGCGACCGCTTCAAATAAAGGGAGCCGTCAATCAAAAGCACACCATTGTCTGTGTTGGTATTGAAGTCCTCGGCAGACACACAGCCGCCGTATTGATAAAGAAGCTCTCCTTCCAGATTTTGGATCACGATGCGGCTGCCGCCCAAGGTGCTGTGCTTGAAAAGCGCGTCAAAATAGGAATGGGGGATGATGTAAAGGTTCACCCCACCTGCGTGAGAGCGGCCCGGGTCCAGTGCATAGCAAAGGCAGGGGTTGTCTTTGCCGGCATACAGCTCAAAAAGAGGAGGTGGCGCCGCCCCATCCGCAAGCGCCTTCAGATCCACATCGGTCTGGTAAATCTGGCCGCTGTAAAAAGTGGAGGGGGTATAAGTGCCGTTGCTGGAAAAAATGTATTCTTCATCGGGATTCAAAAGCACGATGTTTTCCAAAAAAGGAAGAACCGTTTTTACATTCTTGAGATGATTGCGCTTGAGATAAGCAAGATAAAACTGGTGGTTTGTGTCCAGATCGTACATCCGGTCACCCACCAGCGATTCGTTGAAGGCATAGATGGAGGCAAAGGTGTTGTCAAAGCTGTTTCGCATCATATATGCGAAATTTTCGCTGTGATTTTCCACCTCGTTTGCCCGCAGTTTGTAGGTGAAGGCGGACATTCCAAAGCCCATCACCAAAATGGGCAGAATGAGGATGAGAATATAGTAGATCAAATACTTTTTAAACAGGTTGAAGCGGCCGGATGGTGCGGCGCTGCTTGACTGATTTTGTGAAGGCATGGATCTTAAAACGACCTTTCTTTTGCGCATCATGAACGGTTTCTATGAATCAAATTATAGCTGGGGCAATTTACAGCGTCAATGGAGTTTCAAATAATGCACATTCAATAAACATTTGCTTATTCCACAAAATTGACGCTGTATACTGCCGGAAAAATGCGCATATCGAGGAAATTTTACATCGTTTACAAAACACTTTGCCGAGATTACAATGGCATCAAGAGCTACGGAGACATCACGTAGAAAGGAGAAATAGATATGTCCACCGCAAAGGCAATCGCACAAGCCCCGCGCACAGGCGTCCGCTTGAATCATAAAACAAATAAACAAAAAGCAAGCGGCGCAGACGCATGGAAAACCAAATGTGCAGCCAAAACCAAAAAGACGCTCAAGAACATGGGGCGTCATTGGCAGCTGTACCTGCTGCTCATTCCCATCATTGTATTTTTTATTGTTTTTAAGTACGTACCAATGTATGGCCTGCAAATCGCGTTCCGTGATTATATGGTCACAAAGGGATTCAGCGGAAGCCCCTGGGTCGGGCTCAAGCATTTCAATCGCTTTGTACACAGCCCGGAGTTTTGGCTCATTATTAAGAATACGCTCACCATCAGCGTGTTCCAGCTGCTCATCTCCTTCCCGCTGCCCATCATCATTTCGCTGCTGATCAACCAGCTGCGCAAGCAGCGGAGCAAAACCATCATCCAGAACGTCCTCATTGCACCCCACTTTATTTCTTTGGTCGTTCTGATTGGTATGGTGATGATCTTTTTGAATCCCCGCAACGGCCTCATCAATCAGCTCATCATTGCCTTTGGCGGTGAGCCCATCCACTTTTTGGGAAAACCTGAGTACTTTAAGGGGATTTACATTTTGTCCGGCGTGTGGCAAAATACCGGCTGGGACACCGTGATCTACATTGCAGCGCTTTCGTCCATTGATCCCGCTCTGTATGAGGCGGCTACTGTGGACGGCGCGACCCGCTGGCAGAAGATCTGGCGGATCGACTTCCCCGGCATCCTGCCGGTGGTCATCACCCAGCTCATCCTCAACTGCGGCCAGATGCTTTCCATCGGCTACGAAAAGATTTTGCTGCTCCAAAACCCCCTCAACCGTGTGGCGTCGGAGGTCATTTCCACTTATGAGTATCAGCAGGGCATCTTGAATTCCCAGTTCAGCTATTCCACAGCCATCGGCCTGTTCAACGCTGTGATCAACTTTGCAATTCTGCTGCTGGTGAACCATCTTGCCAAGAAGTACAGCGATACTTCGATTTTGTAAAAAGGAGGCGTGTGATACAATGACAAAAACGATTTCCAACCGTATTCGGGAATCAACGGGAGACCGAGTATTCAACATTTTGAACGCGCTGTTCCTGCTTGTTTGCTGCCTGATGGTGATTTATCCTCTCTATTTTGTGATAATTGCATCGGTAAGCAATCCCAACGCCATCTATGAGGGCAAGGTGGTCTTTGCTCCCTATGAGCCCAGCTTTGACGGCTACAAGGAGTTGTTCAAGGATTCCAGCATTTGGCTGGGCTACAAAAACACCATCATCTACACAGCGCTCGGCACACTCATCAGTGTGGCGTCCACCATTGCCGGTGCGTATGCGCTGTCCCGCAAGGATCTGCCCTTTGCCAAACTTTTTGTTTTGATGATCACCTTTACCATGTTCTTTTCGGGCGGCCTTATCCCCACCTATTTAACAGTTCAGCGCCTTGGTATGCTGAACACCATCTGGTCGGTGATCCTGCCCACCGCTGTGGGCCCCTGGTTCTTCATTATTGCCCGCACCTTCTTCCAGTCCTCCATCCCGCAGGAATTGTATGAAGCAGCCTATATTGACGGATGCAGCGATTTGAAGCTGTTCTACCGGGTGGTGCTGCCGCTTTCCAAAACCATCATCGCAGTTATGGTGCTGTTCTATGGCGTTCAGATGTGGAACTCCTACTTCATGCCCATGCTGTATCTGTCGGATGAGGCAAGATACCCCCTGCAGCTGGTGCTGCGCAACCTGCTGATCCAAAACGAGCTGAGCGCTTCCATGATGACCGGCGACGCATCCTCCTTTATGAAGCAGCAGCTGATTGCGGACCAGATCAAGTATGGCGCAATCATCGTATCGACTTTGCCCATCATGATCATTTATCCCTTTGTGCAAAAATATTTTGCCAAGGGCGTGATGGCAGGTTCTGTTAAGGGCTAATATACGGCGACCCAAAGCCGTGAAAAATAAAAAAGGAGAAGAAACATGAAAAAAGCATTGTGTATCGCATTAGCGGCCGCACTGATGGTGTCGGCTGTGGGCTGTGGTTCCAGCAGCGGAGGCAAAACGCTTACCCCTGAGGATATTACCGAGGTAGACGGCAAAAAAATGCTGGGCAATATGTTCGTGGAGGGCGAACAGATCGTGAAAGAGCCCGTTACGATCAAGCTGATGAGCGAATACGAAACCCGTATGACCAACTTTGAGGAAATGAAGCTTTTCCAAGAGCTGGAAGAAAAAACCAATGTGGACATTGAGTGGGAGCTGATCCCTTCTGCCGACTGGATTCAGAAAAAGAATTTGAAGCTTGCCAGCGGTACTCTGCCCGACGGATTCTTTGCCGGTGTGAAAGAAGAGGATATTTCAAAATATGGCCCGCAGGGTATGCTGATTCCGCTGGAGGACCTGATCGACCAGTATGCGCCCAACATCAAGGCTGCTTTTGAAAAATACCCGGAATATGCGGCCAGCTGCCGTGAGGTGGACGGACACATCTATTCGCTGTATCACATCATTGTGGACTCGGGTGCATATAACCCCGATCAGATGTTCATTAACAAAACATGGCTGGATAAGCTGAATCTTCCCATGCCCACCACCATGGACGAATTCTATGACGTGCTGAACCACTTTAAGAACGATGACCCCAACGGCAACGGCAAGCAGGACGAGATCCCCTTCTCCTGCCGGTTCGATCAGTACATTCAGAGTTACCACTCCCTGTTCGGCGCTTATGGACGGGGCGACATCGACGGCCGTGACATTTACTCCCACTTTGTGGTGGAGCCGGGCGACAAGCTGGTGTTCACTGCGGATAAGCCGGAGTATAAGGCTGCCATTGAGGGTATGCACAAGTTCTTTGAGGCAGGCCTTTTTGACAAGGAGATCTTTACACAGGATGTCAAGCAGTACTTTGCAAAGGGCAAAACCGAGGATGAGACCCTTGGCTGCTTTATTTTGTGGAACCGAGGCAACATGGTCGGCCCCGACCGTGTGGACGATTATGTGGCAGTGCCTCCCTTCAAAGGCCCGGACGGCAAGCAGATCTGGGTGCGTGAAATGAACGGCAACAGCCCGACCCCCGCTTTTGCAATCACCAATCAGTGCGAGCACCCTGAAATCCTTGTGCGCTGGATCGATCAGTTCTTTGATGAAAAGCTGTGTGTGCGTGCAGGCTGGGGCCCCATTGAGGAAAAGGAAAACGGACCTGCCGTGTTTGCAGAGCGTGCCGCCGATCAGAGCTTTGATGACTTCCGTTATCAGAACGCTCCCATCTTCGGTGCCCTTGCCCTGTATGGCGACTACTATGACCGCGTGGTCGAGATGCCCAGCATGATGACCGAAAAGGTGGAGATCATGAAGGACACCTATGAGCCTTACCTTACCAATTCCAGCCTGCCTCCGCTCAAGTTTACGCAGGAAGAGCGTGAATGGCTGGATACTCACGGCGTAGACTTTAAGAACTACATCCGAGACCATCAGGCCCGCTGGATGCTGGAAGGCGGCATCGAGAATGAGTGGGACGACTATGTTAAGGGTCTTGAGAGTCTTGGCCTTGAGGAATACGTCAACATTATGAATACCGCATATCAGCGCTATCTGGGCAAGTAAACTGCCCTGCGGCATTTAAAAACAGAGGAGGGCTGCCCGCTTTGTCCCAAGCCTTGGGATCAACGGGCGGCCCTTTTTGTGCAGGTGAATCTTATGAAATTTGATCTTTTGACCACCCCGTTCAGCTATTCGGGCAGCTATTGGGCATTTTCACAGTTTGAACAAGAGGGCAGCCGTGTGCTATACTTAAAAAACGTGCGGGAAAGCTGCTCGGCTTCGGATTACCGGCTCTTTCGGCTGCAAGCTTTTTTTAAGGGAGAGCCGCTGGATATAAAATGTACCGGCACGCCCGAACGGCTTATCCTTGAGACCAAGGCGGGAGAGATGACCCTCTTTTTTTATGACACCGATACCTTAGGTGTGTTCACCCAAAGCCCCGGTCTTGCGCTGCGGTTTACCCCCGCCGCGCCGGGCAGATATCAGTTTTACCACCGCTTTTGCCATGAAGGGCGGCAGGGCATCCTTTGCAACCTGCCCCAAAACCGAATCCAGATCGGGGTGGAGCTGAGCGAGGGCAGCCTGCAAGCAGGGCAAACACCGCAGGATCTGTGCTTTACCCTCACGGCAGGCGAAAAGGGCCTTTTGGCCCAGATCGTGGAAGAGGAGGAGACCTTCCGTCCTCGCTGGAATCGGCTTACTCCCCAAGAAGCCATGCAAAAAACGGCAGGGGAGTTTGAGCGCTTTGAGCGGAATATGCCGCCTACCCCCAAAGGCGAGCGGCAAAGCCGGCTGCTTGCGTCCTACATTTTGTGGAGCTGCAAGGTAAAAAAGAGCCGCTTTTTGCGAGGGGATGCGGTGTATATGTCCAAAAACAGTATGTGCAATATTTGGAGCTGGGACAACTGCATGAACGCGCTGGCCCTTTCGTGGGGAGAGCCGGAATTGAGCCTTGCCCAACTGGCCATCCCGCTGCTTTATCAGGATGAGGCGGGCGCGGTGCCGGATTTTGTAAACGATGTGTTTGCGCAGCCCAATTTCTGCAAGCCGCCCATTTATGGGTGGGCACTTTTGCAGATTCAAAAAAACATCCCGCTGGATGAAAAGCAGCGCCGCTTTTTTTATGAAAAACTCAAAAAGAACACCGATTGGTGGCTCCAATACCGGGACAGCGACGGTGACGGGGTGTGTGAGTATCTGCACGGCAACGATTCCGGGTGGGACAACAGCACCCTCTTTGGGGGTGAGCCGCCGTATGAAACAGCGGACCTTGCAGCCTTCCTTGTTTTGCAGATGGACTTTTTGATGGACTGCTGCCAAAAGCTGGGCCTTGCCCAAGAAAAGCTCGACTGGCAAAAAAAGCAGCAGCGCTGCCTTTCGGCAATGCTTGAGCATTGCTTTGAGGAGGGCTTCCCGGTGGCAAAGCGCTCGGGCAGCCATGAGGTGACAAAGAGCCGAAGCCTCATTTGCTTTATCCCGCTGCTCTTGGGGGAACGGCTGCCGGAGCCTCTTCGCAAAAGACTTTTGGAGGAGCTTTTGACGGGTGCGTACTGGACGGAATACGGCCTTGCCACCGAGCCGATCAACAGCCCCCATTATCGGCCAAACGGCTATTGGCAGGGGCCGATCTGGGGTATCAGTACCGTTTTAATGGCCTATGCCCTTGAACTCAACGGGCGCAGAGATCTTGCACAGGAGCTTAGCCGGCGGTTTGCACGGCTGGTGCAAAAGAGCGGGATGTCCGAAAATTTTGACGCGCTCACCGGCGAGCCGCTGAGTGATCCCGCCTTTACATGGACGTCTTCCTGCTATTTGTATCTAAGCTGCCGATATTTGAACGACCGGCAGATCGAGAGAGGAGAAACAACTTGAACACACAAAAGAATGAGCGCTTTGCGGCGTTTGAGCTGCTGATGGTTGCGGTGATCTGGGGTACCGGGTTCATTGCTACCGAGTACGCCATAAAATCCAATCTGGGCACCCCCACCATCATGGCGGTGCGCTTTACCGTGGCCGCCCTCATCATGCTGGCCTTTGCGGTAAAAGAACTCAAGAGTCTGAGCAAAAAGCAGTGGCTTCACGGCATCGGCGCAGGCGTTTTGCTGTTTGCCGGGTTCTACAGCCAAACCTATGGACAGGGCTTTACCAGTGTGTCCAACTGCGCTTTTTTAACGGCCACCAACGTGATCATGGTGCCCTTTTTGGTGTGGGCCATCACCAAAAAACGGCCGGCAACCAAAATCTTTTTGCTGGCGCTGCTCACCCTTCTGGGCGTGGGCATTCTGACCTTTGACCCGAGCGAGGGCATCCATCTGGGCATCGGTGACAGCTTTGCGCTGCTGGGTGCGCTGATGTTTGCGGGCCACATTGCATATCTGGGCACCTTTGCCGAGGATGTGCCCGCAAAGGCCCTCACCGAAATTCAGCTTGCCGTGGCGGCGATTTTGTCGCTGGCCTGCCCCGGAAGCAGACCTTGCCAAGGGCTTTGGAGCCGCCTTGTATCTGGCGGTGTTTTCCACCTGCCTTTGCTACTTTTTGCAGACCAGTGCGCAGAAAAAGGTGTCCCCCGGCAAGGCGGGCATCATCCTGTGTACCGAGGGCTTTTTCGGCAGCCTGTTTTCGGTGCTGCTGGGGCTGGAACCCATCACCGCAGGCCTTGTGATCGGCGGCGTGTGCATTCTGGGCTCGGTGGCGCTGGCCGAAAAAGGCGCAGACTGAAAAACATCCTTTAAAAGACTCGGAGCCATTTGCATACGCCAGATAGTGTTAAGAGAATTAAAATATAGCTAACAGATAGGTTTAGCAAAAGGTGGCGTAAAAATGAAAATAGGATTAGCGGTATATAAATTTGAAAACAACGACATTGAATTTAATATTGCTCAAATTGAAAAAGCAATTCAGCAATCTCAAAGGAATGTAGAACTTCTTTGCTTCGGCGAAACCTTCTTGCAGGGATTTGACTCTCTTACATGGGATTATAAAACAGATAAAGATACAGCAATCACTCAGGATAGTAGAATCATGCAGCGACTCTGTGACCTTTCTGTACAGTATCAGACAGATTTACTATTTGGCTATGTGGAACGAGAAAAAGATTCAATTTATTCCTCATGTGCCGTGATTGTGCAGGGACATCTAATTCATAATTACCGCCGCATCTCGAAAAACTGGAAGGAATACAGCTGGACGGACAACCATTATTGCGAGGGAACCACAATCAGAGAGTTTTTGTATCATGGAAAAAAGATCATGATTGCTCTGTGTGGAGATCTGTGGTTGTTCCCGGAACGCTTCAAAACTGAC
>RCNH01000839.1_pt1 | contig 11590 bp, 8 predicted proteins | sample 2041161 | NCBI WGS metagenome assembly RCNH01 (sample SAMN09708215, study PRJNA481090) | Feces metagenome, whole genome shotgun sequencing project. | biome: feces | host: Leptonychotes weddellii | place: Antarctica: Sion Island | collected 2010-03-01
TTGAACTGGTGAGCAGCTATAGACATGATCTTCTTTCCTCTGGTGGCCAATGCTACCCAGAGGTTAGTCCTCACATCGGGAATTAAATTAGGATGATGATCCCCAAACAAACTCTAGCATACCTCTGAGGCGCTGACGTATTTATCTGGATAATGCGATATACGGTCTTTACAGAAAATTCATGCCAATGAGATTCTATTGAGCAACATGGATATGTCAAAAAATTGACTGATTTAAGATTTCGTCCGTATCCCCATCTCATAACCGATCTCTACATTTCCACACATATGGAATACCACTCACAAAAGAAAGCTTAAGTAAAAACCAACAAAGGTTTCTTTTAGTTTTCTGTATCGATTGTTACACTGAATGACGAATGACCAGATGTGGTATTACCATATCCACAACAGCCTTCCCGGAAGGATTTTCTATTTTCTCCGTAATAATCTGAACTGTTTTCTCGATCAACAGTTCAACCGGTTGGTGTACTGTTGTCAGCTGATAAGCCTTCCATGAAGCCATTTCAATATCATCATATCCCACCACAGCAAGATCTTTGGGAATTTCCAGGTTATATACCTCTCTTGCTGCATCCATCACACCCAATGCAACTAAATCACTTGTGCAAAAAATAGCAGTTGGACGGTCTTCCGATTCAAGGATTCTGACCCCCGCCTCATAGCCGCTCTCGTAGCTATACTCTGATTGTTCTTCTTTCAGGTTATAGATATGATACTGTCGCAGTTGAGAATAAAATCCAATTTTCTTCTCCATTTCTTCACTGGTCTCTCGATCAAACTGTACATATCCAATATTTCTATGGCCCTTTTTATAAAGATACTCTGCTACCAACTTTCCACCTTCAACAGGATCCACATATACCATATTTACATCCACACCGGGAATGAAACGGTTAAATAGCACCACAGGAATGTCATTCTGGATGATTGTTTCCGCCATGACACGATTCATTGCAGAGGCGGTGATAATCACTCCCTCCAAACGGAACTGGATGACACGTTCAATGATCGCAGTAATCTGTTCCTGTCGCGGAATCTTAAAAACAAGGCACTGTTTTCCTTTTTCCTGCACCTTTTCAACGAACATATCCACAATACGGTTGTAAAACGGGCCAAGATTATCACCGACAACAAGACCAATCATATTCGTTTTTCCGCTGATCATTCCCCTTGCGACCAGATTAGGCCGATAACCAAGCTCTTTTGCAGCCTTAAATACCTTTTCACGGATTTCTTTTTTTACTCCTACCCCATCTGCACTGCTAAATGCTCTTGAAACGGTAGACTGAGAGACGCCTGCCAGTTTTGCAACATCTTTGGATGTAATGGAGCGATTCAAAATTGTCTTTTTTATCTCTTCACCCATTGCAAATCTCCATTCTGTTTGGTACTTAATCAAATTACTGATATGATTATTTTTAAATAATCATATCAAACTTTATTTAAAAATTCAAGATTCTCAGATAATTACGTATTCGGTAAAAGAAAAAGGACTGACATAATAATATGTCAGTCCCTCGTCTCTTAAAAATTATGCTTTTGTTTTCTTGAGGGTTTCGGGAAGGAATGCCCAAACCACTGCGCCAAATACAAAGACAGCACTTGCTAGCATGAACAGAGGCATCAAATTGTCAACACTTGTTTGAGCTGCCACAATGGGAAGCACAATGGAGGAAATCAAGTATCCGCCGTTGAAGGAAATACCAGCAGAAAGTGCGCGATACTTCTGGGGGAACAACTCGGAGTAATATGCACCCCATCCACCGGAGAAGCCGATGTTGAAACCGATGAACACGGACAGGATCTGGAATGCCAATACCTGATTACTAGTCAGTCGGGTAAAAATGAACACACCAATACCGGACAGTGCAATACCGATCAGAGGCACCTTACGACCAAACTTATCAGCCATACTGCCCCAGAACAGGTAGCCGAAGGTCTGACCAACACCCTGCAGCGCATAGATGCTGCCTGCGAGTGCTGCGGTCATACCGAGGGAGTTCTGAAGATATGCGGTGGAGTTATTTGCAAATGCTGCATAGGCTGTAAAGTTACATGCAGACAGGACGATAACACCAAGACCGATCCACAGGTATTTACCCTTATACATACTGAGGTAGCCGATCTTTTCGCCTTCTTCTGCACTTTGTGCGTTCAGCTCCTGAGTCATCTTATAATCATCAGGAATGAAAATGAATGCCAGCACAGCGCCAACCAGAGGAGGAATAATGGCTGTATACATCAGGCCCTGCCAGTTGGATTCGCCCATCAGGCCGTAAACCCAGCCGCCGAACATCATAGCCAGAGAGAACAGAGAGGTCACAACTGCAGCCAGCTTGCCGCGGTACTTGCTGGGGAACATATCTGCCACCAGAGGCATTGCTGTGCCGAAGGTACCACCCAGGGCAATACCGGTGATGGTTCTTGCCACGGTCCACAGCAGGAAACTCTCTGGAGCGATGAAGGGAATTGCAGTGGTAACAGAAATGGAAACCGCAATGATAATCAGAGTACGTTTCTTACCGATCTTGGAAGAAATCTTACCAAAGAGGAAGGTACCAAGAATCGTACCAATGGTCATGTATGCAAAAATCTGCTCTGTCTGAGTCAGGGAGAAGTGAAATACTTCACTCATTGCCACCTTGGTAAAAGTACCAATCATAAAGTTGTAGCAATAAAAGAAGTAAATCACAGCGATCGACAGAAACGCAAGAATACGTCTGGTTAACGACAATTCTTTACCAAGAACAATATCATTATCCTGGTTTTTTACATCGTTGCTCATTATTTATCTCCTATCTTTTCTATCTTTTATTCTTCGTCTTCGCAGCCCATGTACATCTGCTTCAGAACATCCAGGCCATCGAAGGTGTCCCATTCCTCGACAATCTTGTTGTTCTTCACATGATAGTGGTTGATGCCCATGATCTCGACGGGCTTGCCGGAGGGCTTGCCAAAGAAGCCGATTCCCTCGTTGATGCCTCTGAGTCTCCAGCGCACGGCCACATCGTACTCGTTGTCACCCTCGCAGTCGTTGCAGGTGATCCGCTCAACCAGATAGCTGCCGTTGGGGACAGAGGACAGCAGGCTGATAATCATGCCCTGAATCTCATCGAAGCCGTTGAGATCCCGATTGCAGATATAGTGAACAACAGCGTTGTCTGCGTAGTAGTTCTTGACCTCGTTGATGTACTTGTAGTTGAAGATGTGGCTTGCCATTTCCAGCATCATTTCGCCAACGGAATTATCCTTGGCATCGTACTTCTCGGGCATGTACTGGCCTTCCATAGACTCGTTCAGACCGAACTGGGCCTGCAGCGGATTGACGCTGGTCTTGCAGGACTTTGCCAGAGCCTTTGCGTACTCGTGGGGATCAATGCCCAGCTGGGTCACAATCCACAGGTTGTCCCGGACCAGCCACTCCTCATGGATGCGGTTATTGGTGGTAGCGCAGTCAACGACCGTTCTGAAGTTGATCTTCTTGCCGGTTGCGGGACCGAAGTTGCTGTCGCCCAGGTTGGTAGCGGTGGAGAGGATTCGGTGAGAGGACATGAAGCCCTTCTCGCCGTACTCGGACCAGACCACGTTCTGACCGATCAGTCTTCTGTCGGGGAAGGCATGAAGGGTTGCCAGGGTGTTGGCAATGACATCTTTAATGCCGACCAGGTTGCTGGTGCCGGTGTGCATGGTGATGTTGTTGTGGTAGGTATCATAGATAACACCAATGCTCTTATTCTCCCAGATGTCGTGGGTGATCTTCATAATATAATGTACAAAGTCACGGTACTTGGGATCAAACCCCTCCATCTTCTGGACTTTCTTGGTCACAACGTCAAAGTCGTTGTAGTCGTATACGCCCACGGGTGTAACTTCCCGGGAGTTGCCGTAAAATACCTTCTGGCCGTTGGCAGGCAGCTTTCTGCCCTGCTTCTCGGCAGCTTCTGCCTTATCCTTCTTGATTTCGTCTGCCATTGTCATAGTCTCCTTCTCTTTCACCTTTTCGAATTACAGCTGGGGGTTCATGATCTCTGCGGTGCGCTTGAAGATGTTCAGGCCCTGCTCATTGAGCCAGTAAGGCAGGTCGATGAAGCACCAGTTCTCAGAAATCTTGCCGTTCTTAATATAGTAGATATCGATATCGCCTCTGAGGTGTGCGCTCTTGTTGCCACCGGGCATGCCAAGCCAACCACCAGTAGGAGTCACATCCATGCTGGAGTAGAAGCAAACGAAGTCGCCTTCGGCGAAGTAAGCATTGATATCGTTGCACTTCTTGTCGACCAGCTGCTTACGGAAGGGAAGCTGATGCTGGCGCTGATAACGGTCAATGGTGTAGCTTGCGCCAATACCACAGGGACCATACCAAATCATATCCTCATTCCATGTTCTCTCCAGAACTTCTCTGGGAGCATCCATGGTAGCATTCAGCTCGATCAGATCATTGACCATGTCCTCAACGACCTGCATAGACTTCGCTGCCTTCTCCTCGGGAGCGTCCTCAAACATCAGACCATTGTGGTCACGGGGACCGGGATAAACGAAGTAGTTACCGGTGGACTGGGGCAGGGGATAAACACCGGCCTCATTCATAAATCCGATCAGGTCGACAAACATGGCGGTGTGGGTGATCTTGCCGTTCTCCACGCAACTGTACTCGGCGTACTGCAGATGCTGCATCTTGCAGGTTCTGCGGATGTTCAGGAACTCTGCATCGAAGTTTCCCATGAACTGACCCATGCTCATGACCCAGGTCTTGCCGTCATCCTTGGCGACACCGGCCATAAACACGTCCTGTCTTCTCTGCATATGAGACAGGGACTTCTTCAGAGGGATCCAGAACACATCTGCAACTGCGTCAGAGCCATTCTGATCCAGGAAGGGGAACACGCCTTCCCACTGATAGTCGTCGGACATGTACTTCTTGAGCACATCCTTAACCTGGTCGGGAGAGCACTTTTCCAGATCCTCAAAATAGTCGCGAACAAGTCTCTTAACTTCCTGATACTTACCCATTTTGATAATCTCCTTTGTATTATAATTGGTTTGGTTTTGTCCGCTCTTGAATACGTATTCAAGATTTATAGGCCAACCATACTACAAATCATTTGGCTTGTCAAGCATTTTTTGTAATTTTGTGTATTTGCCTCAGATCAGTTCAAGGTTTATTGTAGAAAATCATCCATTGACAACGGCAATATTTTCTTGGATAATAGTAATATCTTGAATACGAATTCAGTCAAAACATTGAAGGGATTGTTTTTATGGGATTAAGATTGATTGATTTATCTGTGATTGTAGCGTATCTAATCGGCATGGTTATTCTGGGCCTCAAACTCGGAAAATCGAATACGAGTACAGATGATTACTTTTTAGCAGGTCGAAGTATGCCGTTCTTCCCCATCGGATTATCTGTCATCGCAACGATGGTCAGCGCTGCATCCTTTATCAGCGGACCGGGCGGAAGTTATATCGAAGGTTTTCGTTACTTTATGATTAACTTTAACCTTCCTTTGGTACTGTTTATTTCTGTTGGCTTTTTTCTTCCATTTTTGTACAATCTGAAAGTAACATCCTGCTACGAGTATATCGGTAAACGGTTTAACTCTATCGTACGAATCCTGTGCGCCGTATCGTTTTTAATGACATCTATTATTTTGGTCAGCACTATGATCTACGGTCCAGCTCTGATTTTGCACTCTCTCACTGGTTGGAACATGAAGTATATTATCACTGTTGCAATCGCTATTGTGGTGTTTTACACGCTTTTCGGCGGAATTCGGGCCGTAATCTGGTCTGACGCAATTCAAATGATGATCCTCTGGCTGGGCATTTTCTTCTGCTTTACAATCGCTCTGGACAATACCGGCCTCGGTTTTATGGAAGCAATGGAAGTAGCTAGAGCCGCCGGAAAGCTTAATGCATTGGATTTTTCCTTCGATTTAACCCTCAATAACGGTTTTTGGGTATCTATTTTAGGTGTTGGACTCATGCATCTGCAATATTTCACATGCGATCAGTCTCAGGTTCAGCGTTTGTTTACTTCGAAATCGATGCTGACACTTAAAAAATCGATGCTGCTAAGCGGTGTTTTGGTGAACATTCAGTTTGCACTCTTTATTATTATTGGGCTGTTCATGTTTGTCGGAAGCAATGGTGCTGTCTTTACCGATTCCAATGCGATTTTCATCGACTTTATTTCAACACACATCCCAACCGGCATCTATGGTTTGATTCTATCCGCTATCTTTGCAGCGACGATGTCCTCTGTCGATTCTCTGCTCAATTCAATGTCCACCGTTTTTGTTACCGACATCTATAATCCCTACTTGAAGGGAAAGGTGATTCGAACCAAAGCAACGGATCTGCAGGTATCCTACGGCATCACAATTCTGCTCTCTGTTTTCATTTTCATGTTTACGTACTTCGTTGTAAATGGAAATACCACATCACTCATTACATTAATTGGCAAATACTGCTCCTATCTGACCGGCTCTATTTTAGGTATCTTCTTGCTGGCAATATTCACCCGTCGCAGTAATCATGTGGGCGCTGTGGTTGGTTTTATTCTCGGAATTGTTTCTACCTTCCTCGTTGCTCGTTACACCGATATAAACTGGGGTTGGTATAATGTTGTGGGTTCTGTAATGTGCTTCGTTCCCGGATACTTTGTGAGCCTCCTTTTCCCCTCTTCCGCAGCTAAAATGGCCGCCATCGATGAGTATACCTATATGGGCATGAGAAAGAAAATGGAGGCCGAGGGAAAATTTAAGGAAGACGGCGTTTACATTATTCCTGGTTATCTGGATAAATACTCCTACATTCTGCTTGCCGTCTTTGTAGTTCAGTTTGTGATTCTGTTTTATTTCTCCTAGTGAAAATATGGAGAATACGTCCCAGCTTGTCCCAGCTTTATTGTCTCTGAGCTAAAACGAAAGTGCCGGAGAATTGGTCTGAATTCACAAGACCAGTTCCACGGATTAGATTCTCAAATCGATAGACTGTAAGTAAATTTACTAAGAAGAAGAGCTTAGTGTCATTTACGATGCTTATACAGGACTCTATTGCCGCCATATTGTTCTTCTAAATCCATTATCCATGCTAGAATCGTCCCAGTCTTCGCTGGTTCTCTGGATGTTTCTTGTTCCTCACGAGGGCGGCTGATTGACACTTACAAAAAAGCACGGAGAGCTGATAAATCCAACTCTCCGTGCTTTTTTATTCAGTTTTGTCAAGAGGGATTCTTCTTGAAGAACCACGGATTACAAGTTCCATAGGACGAGTGATCAGGGTCGGAGCGGAGAAAGGATTTTCAATCACTTTCAGAAGGACTTCAATAGCATCCTGGGATAGTTGATACACATCCTGTTTTAGAACAGTCAGATCATAAGATGGCAGCCCCATAATGTAGGGAGTATCGAATCCTGTAATAGAAATTTCCTCACCAATCTTCAGTCCACGTTCCTTAGCAGCATCGACAGCACCCAGAGCGCCTAAATCAGCTGCGCAGAAAATTGCATCCGGGTAAGTATCAGACGCAAAAAGCTTTCTTGCAGCAGCCGCACCGCTTTCGTAGTCGTATCCAGCTTCAGCAATCTGACATTGATGGATACCATGCAGACCAAGTCCATACAAAAACGCCTCCTGCCGAGGCATATAGTTCCGGTATTCGCTTTGAGAGGTAGAAATATAGGCAAACCGCTTATGTCCAACACTGACTAGGTAGTCAGCCATTTTAATACAGGCAGCAAAGTTGTCACTGCAGACTGCATTGAGCTGTAGTCTGGGGACATAGCCGTTGAAGAGAACAATCGGAATGTCAAAATTCAGCCTTGTCTGCTGTAGTGTGTGGGTAACGGCAGAGGAAGTGATGATCACACCATCTACTTGATACCGCACCATATCAGTAAGCAAATCGCTGATTTCCTTCTTGGGGTCCGAGGTAAAAACCATAGCTTGATATCCTCGATCATTAAGCATGGTAGTCAGAATACCCATTACATTGTAATAAAATAGATCAAATTGTTTGGAAATAATAATTCCAATGATTCCGGAACGCTTGGATGTCATGATGTGTGCTATCGTACTTGGGGAGTAATGCAACTCTGCAGCCGCCTTTAGAACCCGATCACGAGCTTCTTTCTTAACGGAGCCCTTCCAGTTGGTATTGAATACGCGAGAAACAGTGGACTGAGAAACACCCGCCAGCCGAGCAACATCATTTGAAGTGGCACGAATACTTTTATGCTCTGTAATGCTGGGGGTAGATTCTTGATTTTCAGAATCAAGACGATCCTTTGAGTTTGAATATGAGTCAGAATTATGTGACATGAGTTTCCTTCCTAAAAAAGTAAGTTTATAGAATGGATATTGGATGAATTGTTTCAAAAGAGTACAAATAACAATAATAATCCAAAAACTATTATGAGGTAAAAACGTAGAAATGTCAACAGTTATTCACTAGAACTTATCTATACTGTGTCAAGATTGTATAATATTACTATATTTTTTAGAATTGAGACGTAATTTAGTATTTGTCACCAATATCAGCTTGCAAATTTTTGCTATATTAGCACATTGACAGATAGCAAGTAGAATGTTTATAATCATGGTATAGCAAAGCTGACTACGAAGTCAGAATATAGGAGGGTAACAATGGCAAAATATCAACTTCATAAGAAGACCAAAGACGAGATCTCCGATCGCGCCAAGCGCCTGAATGAACAGGCGATTACCGTGAACATCCATGACCACATGATGTTCGAGTTTGCAATCCATAAGGCTCTGGGTCACAAAGATGTGTTCAATACCTACTATTTGCCTGAGCTACAGAAAGGTTGCTTCAATGTTGTAACTACCACGATTGGTTCCAACTCTCCCTGTTTGAGCAACCTGACCGACGATCTGGTGTTCGGCGCATTCGAGCAGTTGGATATGCTCCGCGAGGAGGAGGCCACTTCCGGTACCTTCCGGATTTGCACGAACACCGCTGAGATCCGCAAGACCGTAGCCGAAGGCAAAATTGCTCTGCTGATTGCCTTTGAGGGTGCACGTGCACTGGAAGGCCGTCCCGGCGAAGAGAGCCAGGTCATGACCCGTACCTTCCATCGTCTGGGTCTGCGTGTCAACTGCATCTGCGGCGCTGCACGCACAATGTACGGTGACGGAATGGGTGAGGCTGTCGCTAACGCCGGTGCTACTACTTTCGGTGTGGATCTGATTAAGGAGATGAACCGCATCGGTATGCTGGTGGACCTGACTCACCTGAACGATGCCTCCTTCTTTGACTTCATCAACGCTTCTTCCAAGCCTGTAGTCGTCTCCCATGATGGTGTCCGCGCTGTCTGTGACAGTGAGTGTAACCTGAGTGATGACCGCCTGCGTGCAATTGCCAAGAACGGCGGCTGCGTGGGTATGGAGATCGTTAAAACCGAGCTGGTTATGCACTCTCAGGAAACTGGTGAACTGGTTACTTTTGATAATGTCATCGACCATATCGACCACATTGTTGAGGTTGCCGGTATCGATCACGTCGGTCTGGGTCTCGACTACGATAACTTCCCCCTAGTCCGTAATGTTCATCGCGCCATGTGTCCTTTCCCTGGCTCCATTGAAGGCTTCTACACCGGTATTCCCAAGGGTGACCACATGACCGAGGATCCCAACAATGTTGGTGAAGGCTATGTCATTGCTGAGTATCTGATCAACCGTGGATACAGCGATGAGGATATCCTGAAGATTTTGGGCGGCAACATGATGCGTGTCCTGGAAGCAACCATCGGTTAAGGGAAGAAGGGAGTGTTCGATATGAATTTTCGCGTAGATGCATTTCAGAATATGTCTGATGAGTACATTTATAAGTTCCTCGAAAGAGAGCAGGATGTCATCACCGGTAAGTACCATGCATTCGATGAGGTCTATGCCCCCAGACTGCGTGCCCAGGGCGTGAACGCAGTCAACATGGCAGTAGGCGGTGAGCGTTGTGTACAGGTTCTGTACAGTGATACCGACGTACATCGTTTCTGGGATGCCCACAAGAAGCTGGACATCCTGAACAGTGACTTGGAAGGCGGTGCCGAGTCCTTCATCCTGATTCGCAGTACAGCCGACATTGATCGCGCTCAGAAGGAAAACAAGATCGCTGTGTTTGCAACTCTAGCAGGCGGCCGTCCTCTTCAGGGCAAGGCTAACCTGAACCTGTTGTCCAGCCTGCGTTCTCTGTATCGTATGGGTCTTCGTAGCTTGCAGCTGACTGGCAATAATCGAAACCGTTTGGCTGATGGTTTCGGTCAGACCCGCACACACGGCAAGCTAACCAACTTTGGTCGTCAAGTTGTTGCAGAATGTAATCGTTTGGGCATACTGCTGGATACTGCACAGCTGTCTGATTACGGGTTCTATGAGCTGGTTGATCTGGCTGGTGGTCGTCCTATCATCGATTCCCACTCCTGCGCTGCGGAAGTATCCTCTGCTGTCAAAGATCGTGAAGGCATTGCAACCCGTAACCTGAGCGACAAGCGGATCAAGACGATCGCCGATACCAATGGTGTGGTTGGTGTTAACTTCCGATCTGCCCTGGTTGCAGGTGAGAAGGAAACCGCCACGATCGATGATCTGCTGCGTCAGATTGACCACATTGTTGAAATCGCTGGAATTGATCACGTTGCTCTGGGCCCCGATTACTGCTCCTTCAAGACCCCTGTTGATCGTGAAAAGGTCATTGCCTTTGGCAACCTGGGTCCTGATGCCTGCGATTTTGACTATAAGACTCCTTACAGCAGCGAAAAATACCCCGGCTTGGTGGACGGTGTCTGGTATGGTCACCGCAAGAATGACTTTGTGGAAGGTGTTTCCGAGATGGAGACTTTCACCAACATCATCCCCGCTCTGCAGAAGCATGGCTATTCCGAGGCCGACCTGAACAAGCTGCTGGGTGAAAACATGATCCGTGTTTATAAGGAGATCTTGGGCTAATTTCAAAAGGGTAAGCAAAATCCATCTCCATGAAAAAAGCAAAGAAGAAAACAAGTTATATGTATCCAGATGTAATCAAATAACTTGTTAAGCGATAAACAGCTATGGATCCAGGGTGTACTTTTCACCCTGGATCTTTTTTACAATGCAGCAAGGAAAAAGTGAAGAAGCGAAAGCTTCCCAGACTATTATAAAAGGTTTAAATAAAAAGGAGCCAAGATCTCGCTCTTTAGCAGACTATTCATAATGTTGTGTAAACCACCGTTGTGATGTAGAATAGAAGCATCTCAATGGTAGAAAAACAGGAAGCCGACTCATGATGCCCGAGTCGGCTTTTCCAATTCCTATTGCGAGAATACCTAGCTTTTATCAGGCTCAACCAACCGACCACCCACGACAAATCTGCCATCTTCCGTGTGGTAGCTGCATGTGCTGAGTGCAAGGAGCTGATCACCATATTCCACAGAAAGTCCCGTTTCATAACAGGAATGTTCTTTGTAATAGGCAACCGCCTCCTCAAATTCCTCTTTCGTTCCGTCCGTAAAATAGTAATACCGAAACACATCCTCATACTTGTAATACGCAGCAATGACCTCATACTC
>RCNH01000840.1_pt1 | contig 11583 bp, 8 predicted proteins | sample 2041161 | NCBI WGS metagenome assembly RCNH01 (sample SAMN09708215, study PRJNA481090) | Feces metagenome, whole genome shotgun sequencing project. | biome: feces | host: Leptonychotes weddellii | place: Antarctica: Sion Island | collected 2010-03-01
CCCTTCACCCAGTGATAGCGGACCTCATGCTTCTGGGTCAGCCCCAGAAGCACTTCCCAGAGGTCGGAATTCAGGGCGGGCTTTTTATCGGATTTCACCCAGCCCCGCTTTTTCCAGCCCCAGGCCCAGCCCTTTTCCAGGGCATCAATCACATATTTGCTGTCGGAGTAGAGCTCCACAATGCAGGGCTCTTTCAGGGCGGAAAGCCCCTCAATCACTGCGGTGAGCTCCATGCGGTTGTTGGTGGTGTTGGGCTCTCCGCCGGAGAGCTCCTTTTCCACGCCGTTAAATTCCAGGATGGCACCCCAGCCGCCGGGGCCGGGGTTTCCCGAACAGGCACCGTCGGTATAGAGGGTCACGGTTTTCAATTGCCGCTCTCCTCTTCTTCCGTCAGGTTTTCCACCCGCTCCAGAGCAACCACCTGGCTGCCTTCCTCCACGCGCATCACAATGACGCCCTGAACATCCCGCTTGTAGATGTTCACAGAGGATACGGGAATCCGGATGATGACACCGCCGGTCTCAATGAGCATGGCGTCGTCGTCCTCGCCCACCACGCGGCAGCCCGCCACGTTGCCGGTCTTCGGGGTGATGTTGTAGTTCTTGAGGCCCTTGCCGCCGCGGTTCTGGGGGATCTTCTCGCCATTGGGACCGGTGCGGAGGTACTCCTCAAGCTCTGTGCGCTTGCCGTAGCCGTTTTCTGTAACGGTCAGGAGTGTTTTATTGGGCTCCCACTTTTCAGCGCCTACGACGAAGTCAGAGCCGCTCAGCTGGATGCCCCGGACACCGGCTGCATCTCTGCCCATAGGCCGGACGTCGTTTTCGTTGAAGCAGATTGCCATGCCCTCGGCGGTAGCCAGGATGATGTTGTCATTGCCGTTGGTGCGGATGACATTCACCAGATGGTCCCCTTCGTCCAGGGTGATGGCACGGATGCCGCCCTTGCGGTTGGTCTTCAGTCTCTCGAAGGGAATCCGCTTCACCGTGCCGTTGCGGGTGACCATCATGAGGAACTCGTCCTCGTGGTACTCCCGGGTAATCACCATGGCGGTGACGGACTCCTCAGAATCCAGAGGCAGCACGTTCACCATGGCGGTGCCTCTTGCGGTCCGTCCGGCCTCGGGGATCTGATAGCCCTTGCGGTGGTGGACCCGGCCCTGGTCGGTGAAGAACAGGATATGGTCATGGGTAGAGGCGATGTTCAGAGACTTCACATAGTCCTCTTCCTTCAGGTTCTGTGCGTTGACACCGCGGCCGCCGCGGCTCTGGGTCCGATACAGGTCCACAGGCATCCGCTTGATATAGCCCTCGTTGGACAGGGTGAAGGCGCAGGTCTCCTCTTCGATCAGGTCTTCGATGTCGATGTCGTCCTCGATCTCCTGGATCTCGGTGCGGCGCTCGTCGCCGAACTTGTCCCGGATCTGGATCAGCTCCTCCCGGAGCACGGCCTTCATCTTCTCGGGATCTGCCAGCAGCTCCTCGTAGTAGCGGATCTTTTCCTCCAGCTCCTTGTACTCGTTCTCCAGCTTCTCTCTGTCGAGGCCCTGGAGAGCTTTTAAGCGCATATCCAGGATGGCCTGGGCCTGGATCTCATCCAGTCCAAACCGCTCGCACAGACGCTCTCTGGCGTTGTCATAGGAGGTGCGGATGATGTGGATGACCTCGTCGATGTTATCCTGGGCAATGAGCAGGCCTTCCAGCAGGTGGGCGCGCTCCTTTGCCTTTCTCAGGTCGTACTGGGTCCGGCGGGTCAGGATGTTGTTCTGGTGTGCCAGGTACTCGTCCAGGATCTGCCGCAGGGACAGGATCTTGGGCTGCTTCTGGTTGTCCACCAGTGCCAGCATGATGATGGAGAAGTTGGACTGCAGAGCCGTCTGCTTAAAGAGCTTGTTGAGGACCACCTGGGGATTGGCATCCTTCTTGAGCTCAATGACCATCCGCATACCGTTGCGGTCGGTCTCGTCCCGAAGGTCGGAAATACCCTCCAGGCGCTTGTCCTTCACCTGCTCGGCAATGCTCTTGATGAGCTGACGCTTGTTGACCTGGTAGGGAAGCTCGGTGACGATGATCCGGGTGCGGTCCTTGCCGAAGGTTTCAAACTCGGTGCGGGCCCGGACCACCACCTTGCCGCGGCCGGTGGCGTAGGCTGCCCGGATGCCGGAGCGGCCCATGATGATGCCGCCGGTGGGGAAGTCAGGACCGGTCAGGTGCTCCATCAGGTCCAGCATGGTGCACTCGGGGTCGTCCAGAACGCAGACACAGGCGTTGATGACCTCGGTGAGGTTGTGCGGGGGAATGTTGGTTGCCATACCAACGGCGATGCCGGAGGAGCCGTTCACCAGAAGGTTGGGGAACCGGCTGGGCAGGACCCGGGGCTCTTTCCGGGTCTCGTCGAAGTTGGGATCCCAGTCCACGGTGTCCTTTTCGATGTCCCGGAGCATCTCGTTGGAGAGCTTCGAGAGTCTTGCCTCGGTGTAACGGTAGGCAGCGGGGGGATCTCCGTCCACGGAACCGAAGTTTCCGTGACCGTCCACCAGCATATAGCGCATGGAGAAGTCCTGAGCCAGACGGACCATGGCGTCGTAAACAGAGGCGTCGCCGTGGGGATGGTACTTACCCAGCACGTCACCCACGCAGGTGGCGGATTTCTTAAAGGGCTTGTCGGAAGTCAGGCCGCTTTCGTACATGGTGTAGAGAATTCTTCTGTGAACAGGCTTTAAGCCGTCCCGGACGTCGGGAAGGGCTCTGCCAACGATGACGCTCATGGCGTATTCGATATAGGACTTCTCCATCTCGTCCACCAGGTGGGATTCGGTGATCACCTGGTCCGGGAAGCGGATGTCCTCGGGTTTGTAAGTTCTGTTATGTGCCAATGTACGTCACCTCCTTAGATGTCGATATTGATGGCATAGCGGGCATTGCGCTCGATCCATTCTTTTCTGGGCTCCACCTGCTCGCCCATGAGGATGCTGAACACCTCATCGGCCCGGGCAGCGTCGTCCAGGGTGATTCTTCTCAGGCTGCGCTTTTCAGGGTCCATGGTGGTCTCCCACAGCTCGTGGGGGTCCATCTCACCAAGGCCCTTAAACCGGGAGATGTCCACCTTGGCGTTGGGGTTGTCTGCACGCATCTGGGCGGAAAGCTGGTCCCGCTCCTCGTCGGAGTAGGCGACCTTCACGGTCTTGCCACGGGTGAGCTTATAGAGCGGCGGCACAGCGGAATACACATAGCCGTTTTCGATCATGGGCCGCATATAGCGGAAGAAGAAGGTCAGAAGCAGGGTGCGGATATGGGCACCGTCCACATCGGCATCCGCCATGATGACCACCTTGTGGTAGCGGAGCTTTTCGATGTCGAACTCATCCCCGATGCCGCCGCCCAGGGCGACGATCAGGGGATAGAGCTTATCATTGCCGTAGATCTTGTCGGCTCTGGCCTTTTCCACGTTGAGCATCTTACCCCACATAGCCAGGATGGCCTGGAACCGGGAGTCTCTGCCCTGGATGGCGGAGCCCGCAGCGGAGTCACCCTCGACGATGTAGATTTCGCACAGCTCAGGATCCCGCTCGTTGCAGTCCTGGAGCTTATCGGGCATCTGGCCGGATTCCAGTCCGGTCTTGCGGCGAATGGAGTCCCTGGCCTTTCTGGCGGCCTCACGGGCCCGGTTTGCCATCATGGCCTTCTCCAGAATTGCCTTGGCAATCTGGGGATGCTCCTCGAAGTAGGTGGCAAGCTGGTCATTGACCACCTGATCCACCAGGGTACGGATATAGGCGTTGCCAAGCTTTGCCTTGGTCTGGCCTTCAAACTGGGCATCGGTAAGCTTGACGGAGATCACGGCGGTGATACCCTCACGGCAGTCCTCGCCGGAGACCTTGTCTTCGCCCTTGATGATGCCGTTTTTCACGCCGTAGTTGTTGAGCACACGGGTCAGAGCCGTCTTAAAGCCGGTCTCGTGCATACCGCCTTCCGGGGTGCGCACGTCGTTGGCAAAGGAGATCATAAACTCAGAGTAGCCGTCGTTATACTGGATGGCAACCTCCGCAGAAGCATCTCCCTTTCTGCCGTTCATGTAGATGACCTCATCGTGGATGGGGGTCTTGTTCCGGTTGCAGTATTTGGCAAACTCCCGGATACCGCCCTCATAGCACATGGTGTCGGTGACAGGCTCCTCCTCCCGGTAGTCGGTAATGGTGATGGAAAGGCCTGCATTCAGGAAGGCTTCCTCACGCATCCGCTCGTGGAGAATCTCATAGTCATACTTGAGGCTGTCGAACATCTCAGGATCCGGCTGGAAGGTGACCTCGGTGCCGGTCTTATCGGTGTTGCCAACCACCCGCATTTCCTGGGTGATGTGGCCCCGGCTGAACTTCATCTCGTAGATCTTGCCGTTCTTATGGACCCGGACCTTCAGCCACTCGGAAAGGGCGTTCACAACGGAGGCACCCACGCCGTGGAGGCCGCCGGAGACCTTGTAGCCGCCGCCGCCGAACTTACCGCCGGCGTGGAGCACGGTGAAGACAACTTCCATAGCGGGCCGTCCGGTCTGGGCCTGGATATCGATGGGGATACCGCGGCCGTCATCGGTGACGGTGATGGAGTCGCCGGGATTGATATTGACGTTAATGTGCTTACAGTAACCGGCCAGGGCCTCGTCAATGGCGTTATCCACGATTTCATAGACGAGATGGTGCAGACCCGATGCGGAAGTAGAGCCGATATACATACCGGGACGCTTCCGAACGGCTTCCAGACCCTCAAGAACCTGAATCTGGTCTGCGCCGTATTCCTGCGTTACCTTGTTTTCATCAGACATACTTGTCCTCCTGTTTCCCAATTTGCCAAGTCCCCATGCGGGGGCGCTGTTTCCAGCCCAGGGGAGGGGCAGGGCTCTTAAAAGGCTTAAGGGCACTGCCCTTCCGCTGGGCATCCCAAAGAATTCCACAGGTCTGTGAATATTCTTTGGATAAATCCTTCCTGTTCCCCGGGGGTGTCTCTGTGACAGGCACAGGGAAACGGGATGTAATCTTCGTTTTTTGTCCGTGATTGGCGGACATTCCGAAGATACATCAGAATTGTATAATTGCATAAATATGCAGTATATAGATAACTGCATATTTATTTTATAAATCGTTCCTTTCCGGCGCAGCCAAATGACCGCCTCGAATCTCAATGGTCTTGCCCAGTTTGGTAAAACGCCCGGGCTCACAGCAGGTGATAAACACCTGACCGGATACAATCTGGTTGAGGACGAAATCCTGCCGGCCGGGATCCAGCTCCGAAAGCACATCATCCAGCAGCAGCACCGGTTCTTCTCCAAATTCCCGGCCCATGAGTTCCCGCTGCGCCAGCTTCAAGCTGATGGCAGCTGTTCGGGTTTGTCCCTGGGAACCGTAGGATTTGAGATTGACCCCGGAAAGGCTGACTTCAAAATCATCCTTCTGAGGGCCCACCAAACACTGGCCCGTTTCCAGCTCTGCACGGTATCGCTGCTGCAAATGGTCCAGAAGATCCTGGGTCAGTTCCGAAATCGGGGCAAATGGGTCCCGAATCCCGGAATCCGTATGGTATTCCAGGGTAAATTCTTCGCTGCCCCCGGAAAACTGGCTGTGGAATTTGGCAGCGGACTGCCCCAAACTCTCGTAAAACCGGGCCCGATAGGAGATGAGCAGTGCGCCCACCTGGCACAGACGCTGGTTAAACTCCGGTAAAATCTCCAGAATCCGGGGATTTTCAAAGTGTTCCTTGAGAATCCGGCTTTTTTGGTCCAGAATCCGATGGTATTCCGTGAGGGCCGCATCATAATTGGGCCGTAATTGGCACAAAACATAATCGCCCATCCGGCGCCGCTGGGATGCCCCGGTTTTCAGGACCATCAGATCCTCGGGACAGAAGAGAACTGTGGGCAAAACCCCGGAAATCTCTCCTGCGGTCTTCTTTTTGGCACCGTTTCGGTAGAGCTGACGGGGGCGGGAGCCTTTGAAGAGGATCCAGCGCAGCGTCTGTTCCCGTTCCTGGGAGAATATTTTCCCCTCGATCTCGCAGAAATCCGACCCGAAACGGACTAATTCCGAATTTTTCTGGGCACGAAAGCTTTTTCCGCTGCCCAGATAGAAAATCGACTCCAAAAGGTTGGTTTTCCCCTGGGCGTTGTCGCCTACAATCAGGTTTACGCCGGGATCAAAGCTGAGATTCAGGGCTTCATAGTTCCGAAAAGACCCTAAGGTCAGCTCATTTAGATTCATTTGCGCAGATTTTGAAGTGGTTTCCCATGAATTCCACTTCATCACCGGGGTAGAGCTTCTTGCCCCGCATGGTGCAGACCTCTCCGTTCACCAGGGCTTCGCCCTGCTGGATCAGAGCCTTGGCTTCTCCGCCGGAATACACCACATTTGCCAGTTTCAGAGCCGATTCCAGCTTGATAAACTCCGTTGTAATGGGAACATTCTGAATTTTTTCGCTCATAATATCCCTCCTTAGCCGTTCTTGATTCTGACAGGCAGAACCATATATGCAAAATCGGACTTTTCATCCACAGGGGTGAGGACAATGGGGCTTAAACCGTTGGTGAGCTCCAAAGTAACCTCTTCGCTGGGGATAACCCGCAGCACATCGGACAGATACCGCACATTGAAGCCGATTTCCAGCTCATTTCCGTCACCGGCAATGGCACAACGGTCCTCGGCAGCGCCGATGGTGGTATTGGTCCGCAGCATCAGCTGCTGATTCGAGAACACGCAGCGCACGGGACTTTTGTACTTTTCGGACACAATCAGGCCGACACGGTCGATAGAAGATGCCAAATCCGAAACATTTGCCACCAGTTTGATGGGGCACTTGGTGGGAACCACCTGCCGCCAATCCAAAAATTCGCCTTCCAGCAGGCGGCAAACCAGGGTTGCATTGCCCAGCTGATAGAGAATGTGCTTGGGTCCCAGGGTGAAAGCAGCATCCTCATCGCTGTCGGTGAGAATTTTCTCCACTTCCTTCAGGGCCTGGGCGGGAACGACGAAATCAAAGGCACGGTCGGAGACCTGCTCGGTATGGAAGGTCCGGCGGGCCAGACGGAAACCATCCACAGCAATGGCGGTGATGGAATCTTCTGTCACTTCAAACTTCACACCGGTATGGATGGGACGGCCCTGATCCTCAGCAACGGCAAAAATCGTGCCGGAAATCAGCTCTTTCAGCTGATTCTGGGGGATATGGATTGCCCGATCACTGCTGACATCGGGAAGCTCCGGGTATTCCTCGGCACTTTCCGCAGAGATGTTGAAAGATGCATAGCCTGCCCGAATGGCAACCTTGTAGTTTTCATCCACAACCACAGTGACGGGACCCTCGGGAAGCCGGCGGACAATGTCGCCAAAGAGCTTGGCAGGGAGGATGCAGTCGCCGGGTTCGGAAACATCGGCATCAATCTGATAAGTGATGGCAGTTTCCATGTTGTAGCCGGTGAGGCTCAGACCCATTCCTGCTTTGCACAGGATGCCTTCAATCACAGTCAGACTGCTCTTGGGAGCAACGGTACGGCCTGCAATTCCCAGACCTTGTACCAGCATATTCTTTTCACAGGTAAAACGCATAGTTGTTATCCTTTCCTGTTAAGATTAGTAGATATATCTATGAAGAAGTAGGTTTAGGTAGTAACAATAGTATTAGAGGAAAATTATGTGGATAAGTGGGGTTTGACTTAGAGGGTCAATGAGATTTCATCCACAGCGCAATGTGCAGAGGTAATAACTTTTCCACAGGCAATGTGGAGAGAAATTTTGTAAAAAACTATCCACAGGTAATTTATCCACAAAGTAAGAAGCTGTGGACAAATTTTTGCCTGTAAAAATCCCCGGAACAGGGAGGGCAAAAATCAAAAAATCGTCGGCCGCTTCGCGGCCTAAAGCTCTCTTTTCTTCTCTGCACCACAGGATAGAGATCCTGAAAATCAGTGCATAGGATCCAAAGTACAAAGGCTTCCGCCGCCGGGCGCCGGGGCGGAATTTCCCTCTGGAAAGCCCGAAATTTTTCCCCGGAAGGCGCCCCGCAGCTGGGGGCGAGGGGACCGGAATCTGGGAAAAATCAGGGCCCGGACAGGCAGATTTTCCCCGGCGGTTTTGCAGCTGCTTTCTGAAAATGCTCAGAAAATCCATGCAAAGAACCCCGTTCGGGCAGGGGCATACCCCCGGCATGGGCCGCTGTTTTTTGGCGCCCTGTCGGCAGTATACTATTATATATATAGTAGTAGGGAAGTGCCGGGAAGAAAAATTCGGATCAGAGGCTGGAATTGATATTTGCAGTAATGTCCCGGATGTTGTTCTGCATATTGGTATTGTCTTTTTTCAGGGCCATTTCCACCTTACGCACAGCATAAAGAACGGTAGAGTGGTCCCTTGCAAATTCCTTGCCGATGTCGGGAAGGCTGAGATTTGTGAGTTTGCGGATGAGGTACATAGCCACCTGTCTGGCTTCGGCGGTGCCCTTGTTCTTCTGGGTGCCGCGAATCACCGCTTCGTCGATGGAATAGAACTTGCAGACCTGGCTGATGATGAGACTGGGGGTAGGAACGGCATTTCCCTCGGCCTTGAACATATCGTCGATGGCGCGGGAGATATTGGGCAGATCCAGAGGCATATTGTTGAGATCCCGATAGGCCAGAATCTTCTTCACGGTGCCCTCAATCTGCCGGACGTTGCTGGTTACATTGACAGCAATATAGTTGCAGACCTCATCATTGAGGTTGAGGCCCAGGGTTTTGGCCTTATTTTTAATGATGGCCATTCTGGTTTCGTAGTCGGGGGGCTGAACATCCGCCAGCAGACCCCACTCAAAACGGGTTTTCAGTCGATCCTCCAGGGTCAGCATATCGCTGGGCTTCCGGTCGGAGGTCATAACAATCTGCTTATGCTCTTCATAGAGCTTATTGAAGGTGTGGAAAAACTCCTCCTGGGTGGATTCCTTACCGGCAATAAACTGAATATCATCGATCAAAAACAAGTCGGCTTCCCGGTATTTGCTGCGGAATTCGATATTTTTACCGTTCTGAATGGCAGCGATCAGTTCATTGGTAAACTGGTCACCCTTAATATAGACGACATTGGCATTGGGGTTATCCTTGCGGATCCCATTGGCAATGGCGTAAAGCAGGTGGGTTTTGCCCACACCGGCGGGGCCGTAGATAAACAGGGGGTTATACACCTGGCCCGGGGTTTTGGAAACTGCAAGGGCTGCACTGTGGGCAAACCGGTTGGAGGGACCTACCACATAATTATCAAAGGTAAACTGGGGGTTAAAATCCATAGAGGGGGTGACTTTATGCTTATTTTCAAAGGCATTTCGCTCTTCATCACCGAAAACAAGCAGCTTTGCGTCGGAATTAAAGATCTCTTTCAGGGCATCCTGAATATAATCTGTGCACCGACGGCTGATAATCTCCCGGCGGAAGTCCGAGGGAGAGTAGAGGATCAGGTTCGAGTCGTTGAGCTCCACGACTTCGGCATCGTCAAACCATGCAGAAACCGTAACGGCGCCCAGCCGCTCCTCCATATGGCTTAAAACCTTAGCCCAGACATAGGCGGATGAGTACATTTTATAGCTCCTTTCCAATCTATCTGTCAGTCCAATGGGTGGAAAAGTTACCCGAGTTTGGACAGAATATCTCAACCTAAAGTTTATCACATTTCCCTGTGAAAAACAAGCGGGTTTTCCGGGAAATTATCCACAGGTTATCATCGCCTTGTGAATCATAACAGGAATCCGGGATTATCCCGAAAAAATTCGGTATTGTTTTCCCTTACGAAAAAATTTCCTCCTAAGTTATCCACTTTTTTGGTGGATATTTTCTGAAGTTTCCAACAGACCATTGGAAAAACTGTGAAAAATTTAGTAGTTTTTGGGGTTGACCCCATATATAAGGTATGATAGAATCTTAAATTAAGGAACATATAAAGGCTCCCAGCATTTTGCGGGGGCCTTGAAAACTTTTTGTGGATTTAGGAGTTTCTGTTCATGAGCGTCGCAAAGAAAATATGGACCTATTTCGTGATTGCGGGAGTGGCAATGTTTGCAGCTCTCAGCTATGAGCTTTTTGTTTTCCCCAATCAGTTTGCACCGTCTGGACTCAATGGTATCTGTATCATGATCCAGCACCTCACCGGGTTCCGGGTGGGCTATATGAGCCTGCTGATCAATGTACCTCTGGCGATCTGCTGCTACTTCCTGGTAAGTAAGCCGCTGGCCCTGCGCAGCATGGTCTATGTGGTGACGTTCTCTCTGGGACTGCTGCTTCTGGACCATCTGGATCTCAGCGCCTTTGCCTATGCCACCGAAAACGGTACCAGTAAGATTCTGGGACCTCTGGTTGCAGGCATCAACATGGGATTTTGCTATTCCATTCTGGTAAAGGCCAGTGCTTACAGCGGCGGTACCGATTTTATTGCGGCGATTATTCATAAGATGAAGCCCAATATGAGCTTTTTCGGCATGAATTTTGCCATCAATACCATGATTGCCATTTCCAGCTTTTTTGTTTTTGACTATCAGATGGAGCCGGTGCTCCTGTGTATTCTCTATGCGTTTGCATCCTCCAATGTTGGCGACCGTCTTCTTCGCAGCGGCAGAAGTGCTGTCCGTTTTGAGATTGTCACCGACTACCCCGAGGAGATGTCCAAGGCGATCATCTCCCGGCTCCATCACAGTGCAACGCTGCTCCCCGGCAAGGGTATGTATTCCGGACACGAGACCAACCTCCTCATTTGCGTGGTGAACAAGACCCAGGTGGCAGCACTTGCCGCCCTGATCAAGGAGTTCCCCAAGAGCTTTGCAGTGATGGATCAGGTCAGCGAAGTGGTTGGCAACTTCAAGTCCCTGAATGACCAAGGAAAACAGGTCCGGGAGATGCTGGACCATGGAGACGGTCAGACCCTTTAATATTGTTGTAAGTATTATTCACATATATCATCATTCTTAGGAGGTAACATCCAATGGCGTACTACTATCCCGAACCCAGCCACACCTTCAGCGAATATCTTCTGGTGCCTGGCTATACATCTGAAGACTGCATTCCTGATCGAGTCAGTCTGAAAACGCCCCTTGTGAAATACCGCAAGGGTATGGAGGAGCCTGCAATTTCTTTGAATGTTCCCCTCACCTCTGCTGTTATGCAGTCCGTCTCCAATGACACTCTGGCAATTGCTCTGGCGAAGGAAGGCGGCATCAGCTTTATCTATGGTTCTCAGTCCATTGAGAGCCAGGCAGAAATGGTTTCCAAGGTGAAGAATCACAAGGCCGGTTTTGTTACCTCTGCTTCCAACCTGACCCCTGAAAACACCCTGGCTGACGTTCTGGCCCTGAAGGCAGAAAACGGCTTCTCTACCGTTGCCATTACCGACGACGGCACCGCTACCGGCAAGCTGCTGGGCATTGTGTCCAGCCGTGACTACCGTGTTTCCCGGATGGAGCCCACCCAGAAGGTCGCTACCTTCATGACTCCTCTGGAAAAGCTCATCACCGCTCCTGCTGAGACCACCCTCAAGGAAGCCAACGACATCATCTGGGAGCACAAGCTCAACAGCCTGCCCATCGTGGATGC
>RCNH01000841.1_pt1 | contig 11577 bp, 11 predicted proteins | sample 2041161 | NCBI WGS metagenome assembly RCNH01 (sample SAMN09708215, study PRJNA481090) | Feces metagenome, whole genome shotgun sequencing project. | biome: feces | host: Leptonychotes weddellii | place: Antarctica: Sion Island | collected 2010-03-01
TCTCCAACTGCGCGAACGACTCGAAATCCTTCGCCATTGAGCTTTACGGTATCAACTCCAATGTGGACCATCACCTGCATGTTGCCTGTATCTATAACGAAAGCATGACCATCAGGAAAAAGCGCCGATACCACCCCTTCGCACGGAGCATGTACCTTGCCATTAGTCGGAGCAATAACTACCCCATTTCCCAACATCTTGGTAGAGAAAACCACATCGGTGGATTGTTCAATAGGATTTACGATTCCTGAAACCGGAGCATAGACTCGAGACATAGTTAAAACCTTTACTGTATGTATCTCATTTCCCCCTATTCTACCTTATCTTTTAGCTACCTCGCCCTCCAAATACCTACAAAAAAGCCTTCCCGAAGGAAGGCTTTATATCTGCCATACGGCGAAAGGGGCTTATGTTGAGCGCTATTTCTGGAAAATAATACGCTTGGACATCTGATAGGTTACAAGCATGTAGAGCAGGTAAATCAGAACAAATCCGCCCAAAGTACAAATCTCGATACTTCCAAAGATCATCGGAATGATCTCCTTGGTATTGAGCTTCAAAATATACATGGCAAAGAAGGCGTAAAAACCACCTACAACCAGAGGCATTAGATAATAGAACAGAACTTGCCTGAGGAGGCTCTTCTTGCAGAGACTCTCCGAGACTCCAATCCTTCTCAAGATATCGTAGCTTCCACGAGAATCCAAAGCTGATGATAGCTGCTGGATAGACAAGATGGTAGCCACTGTCATTGTCATTACAAAGCCTAGGTAGAAGGAAATGTAGATGATGATAAGCTTCGAGCTAAAGAGTGAGCGAGCATAGTCAGCAACATTGAGGAAGACAAGAGATTGTGTCCATGCGATATCTTCATCACTTCCATTTTCATCAGTCACAGGAAGCTGGCTGAGTGCGACAGCTGCCTGATCTTTATCAACACCATCTTTGAAGGTGATCATGACGCTTTGAGCACGGATCTTAGACTTTGCATCAACGTATGCATCTGGAACGATTAAGACACCCTCATTGATATTGCTATAAAATTCAGTGGACAAAAGCGATGCCTCTACAGCCTTAAAGGAGCTATCTGCAGCTGGCACAAGCTTGTGGCCTTTGACAGTAATAGGAAGCTTGCTCTTTGCTGCAAAATCGAACAAGTCAGTATAAATGTTTGATGCAAGAAGGTACTGATTATCATCGATAGCAACAGGCTCAACATGAGCAAACTTACAAGCCTTTACATAGGTGGAATAAGGAACGACATTGAGGGGCTGATACCTGAACTCTTCGAATCCTTCATCGGATATATTGAGGTCAGACTTGAGCTTCTGAGCCGTGTGTCCTTCTTTTTCAAGCAAGTCAACCAAACGAAGATTATCAATTGTCAAACCAATTGATTCAGGATAAAACACCTGAACAGATAGGACATCTTTGACAGTATCAACGTCGCCGAGACCCCTCTCGTCCAAATAATCCTTGAGTGATTTGCCACCCGGAGCATAAACATCAAACTCACCCTCTCGCACCATATGAGGAGAGGATGCAAAATATGCATCATAAGGATGTACGTTTTTCTCCATCCATCTAAAGTAGCCATTGAAACCAAGAGATGAAGTCAAGGTCGACAAGGTAAAGAACAACAAGAGCGACAAAACAACCATGCTCGCAGTTGCATTGGTAAAGTGAGAGGAAATCTGGCGCACACTGAACATATTGAGGTCATTGTAGTAGCTCTTCTTTCTAGCTTTAGAGAAGATGAGGTAGGCTGCAGCAAAGGAGTAGAAGAGCAGAACAGTACCTACCACCAGGAGCAATGTTGTGATACCAAACTCCTTAGGAGCGCCTAGGACTGCCATGCGCAAAAACTCATTGTACTGATGCACTGAAAGCCTATGGCATGCCCAGGCAATTATACCCACAGCCACAATAAAGATAATGCCTGCTATATAAGGGTTCCTGAGCTTTACATCCTCATTTTTGCGATGAGCTTGAAAGAGGTCGATGAGCTTCACGCGTGTAACTGAAAACAGGGTGAATACCAAAACCACTACAAACATCAAAGCAAAGCATCCCATGGTAAATAACATCGCATTCAAAGAGAACATGAAATGGAAGTTATTAATCTTGGTCTGCATCAGCGATGCTGTTACAAAGAAGAGGAAGTGAGAAAGAAATACTCCCAACAAGATTCCAATTGCCATACTTACCAGAGATGAAAGGAAGATCTCAAGAGTAAGGATGTGGGCAATCTGGGTCTTCTTCATACCCAAAAGCTGGTAGATACCCAGCTCCTTCTTCCTCCTTCGAATCAGATAATTATTGGCATATACCAGCAAGAATCCAAAGATGAAAGACAAAAATATCGTCACATAATACATGACATTCGAGATGGCCTCAAGGGCATTTTGACTAGGAAGATCAAGCCCTTCAGTTTGCACGCCTAAAGAGTTGAAAGCGTAAAACAAAGCAGCACTGAAGATAATTGTCAGGTAGTAGATGGAATAGTCTTGGAAAGACTTTCGGATATTTGCAATCGCAAGCTTAAAGGTCATCATTTTGACCACTTCCAATTACATTAATGACGTCCATGATTGCCTTGAAGAACTCATCTCGGCTCTGATCTCCCCTTCTGAGCTCAGAATAAAGCTTTCCGTCGCGCAAGAACAGGACACGGCTACACCAGCTAGCAGCTTGAGCATCGTGGGTAACCATGAGGATCGTGGTTTTATCTTCTTCATTAATCTTCTTGAACGAAGACAAAAGGTTGCGTGAGTTCTTAGAATCCAAAGCTCCTGTTGGCTCATCGGTAATCAAAAGACGAGGGTTGTTAATAAGAGCACGGCAAGCTGCAACTCTCTGTGCCTGACCTCCGGATACCTCGTAAGGGAAATGCTTCAAGACATTAGAGATTCCAAAGCGATTAGAAAGCTGAGCTACGCGTCCTTCAATCTCATTGAAAGGAGTACGTGCAATGGTCAAAGGAAGAGCGATATTCTCCCCGCAGCTCAAGGTGTCCAAAAGGTTTGCCTCCTGGAAGATAAATCCAAGAGAGGATCCTCTGAACTTGAGCCTTTGGTCGTTGGACATATGGGAAACTTCAATCCCATCAAGATAGACTTCACCCTTCGTTGGGCGGTCGATGGTTGAAATGCAGTTGAGAAGCGTCGTCTTTCCAGATCCTGATGGACCCATGATGCCGACAAACTCACCTTCCTCAACTTCGAAACTTACACCCTGAACAGCCTGGTAAACGTTTCTTTTACTCGTTCCATAGGTTTTCTCAAGCCCATGAACCTTCAATAAAGTACTCATCATGCCTCCTTGTGCAGACATTTCATTAACTCCGTTTTACATCTACTATTCTGGATGAAAGCGTAAGGTGTATCCATCGATTAATATAACAATAACCTTACAAAGTTGTAAGGTTATTGAATGTTTGTAAGGTTTTAATTGCACGCGAGAAGCGATGCACAACAATGCAAAGCTCATCGCGCTCACACGCGCTATAAATCTTGCGAGAGGTTTCTAAACGTCAAGCGAACAGCCGTATACTCACCCTCTTCAGATTCCACATCAACGTCGATTCCCATCTTCTGTGAGAGGTTAAGCACGAGGTAAAGACCTATGCCCGTTGCTTTCTCCCTCGCTACGAGACGGCCATTTGAACCGGTGAATCCCTTATCAAAGATGCGTTCGATGTCAGCGGAAGAAATTCCAACACCGTTATCCCTGATCTTAAGAACTGAAGTGTCTTCTACGTCATCGGCAGATCTTGTGAGGGAAAACTCAAGCTCGGAGTAAGGTTTAGCATGATCTCGATACTTCAAGGCGTTATCGATGAGCTGTCCTATGATGAATATCATCCACTTCTCATCACACAAAACCTCACAGTCGAGATTTTCAGTCTTAATGCGAATATCGTTTTCGATCAAGAAAAGCGATCTTGACTTGATGGCCTCATTGACCATGTGGGAGATTGAGTTCTTCTTTACGATGAAATCCCTATCCAAGCTCTGCATACGAGCATAGAAAAGTGCCTGCTCAGTATATGCTTCGATGCGCGAGAGTTGCTTTTTGAGCTCGAGGGCTGAAGCTCCAGGGTAATGGTCTGCAATGAGATACGACGCTGCGAGCGGAGTCTTAATCTCGTGGATCCAGGTTTCAATAAACTCTTTCTGCTCAGCATTCTGCTTTTGAGCACCCTGAACAGAACGTGCATACTCGCTGATAATCTCATCGATGGCACGGAAGGTCACCTGACCTTGATAGCTCATAGGCTCATGCAAAAGCTTGTTGTAATCAAAGGAGTTGACCCCACTTGCAATCAGAGCGTCCACATCTTTCCAAAAGACCCTATCACCCATAAAGCGAATAAGGAGACGAAGTGCCCCTCCCATCAGAATAAAAAGGAGGATAAACGCGATGACATGAGCATTGGTACCAATCGCATGCAAGATGAAATATATGCCACCCATAACAAGAGCATCTATCACTATTTCAATCATCGATGAGCGAACGAAGTACAGAAATTGAACGAAAGAAGACCTCTGCCTTGTGTTCTGTGTATTATTCGACCACTGCATAGCCTCGTCCTCTGTAAGTAATCAGAAAATCTTCCAGCCCGATAGATGCAAGCTTCTTTCTGAGACGATTAACATTGACCGTCAAGGTATTATCGTCAATAAAATCATCCGAGCTCCAAAGCTCATACATGATTGCCTGACGCTCGCAGCAGACCCCAGGGTTCTTCATGAGGATCTGCAGGATTCTCATTTCATTGATGGTGAGATGGACAATATTTCCGTCCTTATTCACACTCATCTTATCGATATCCAACACAGCTCCCCCGTGCTTGATTTGCCTGGTTGCCTCATGCGCATTAATGCGTCTGAGCAGGGCATCCATACGAGCGAGCAAGATGTGTGGGCGGTAAGGCTTTGCTATAAAGTCATCAGCACCCATCCTCATGCTCATAACCTCATCGATCTCATCAGTTCTGCTGGTTAGCACAATGATGGGAACCTGGGACTTTGCACGAATTTCTCGGCAGACAGCCATACCATCGGTATGAGGAAGATTCAAATCAAGAAGAACAATATCAGGATTTGATGCAAGGCAATCAGCACAAAGATTGGTAAAATCTGCAGCGACATCAACTTCATACGTATTTTGCTCCAACAATCGCTGGAGTTCTGTTGCAAGCACTGCATCATCTTCTATTATGAAAGCTTTCATAGATACCTTACCTTATGCGTACGTTTAAGCTGATTTTAGCAAATATTTCCAAAGGATCTATCAGACAGGTCTTCAGCATCAATAGCCTCGATAGCTGCAATAATAGCTTCTGACATCAGGTCGAGAGCCATTGAAGGATACTGAGGGCGAAGTGCTGTTTGCTCTGGTAAATACGGCACATGTATAAACAGTGCCTGACGAGCATTCCCCTGCTTTTCCATAAAGAAGTGAGCAAGGTAGTAGATGTGATTGCATACAAAAGTTCCAGCTGTATAGGAAATTGAGGCTGGAATATTGTGCTTTTGAATGTTGTCGACCATAGCCTTGAGAGGAAGGGTGGAGAGATATCCATCAGGTCCATCTTCAACGATTTTCTGACCCGACAGCACTTCCCCATCATTGTCGGCTATTCTGAATTCATCGAGGTTAATAGCCACACGCTCAAGGGTAATATCAGGCCTTCCTCCCGCTTGACCCAAGCAAATTACCGCATCATATACGTCGCCCGCTAGGGCTTCTTCAAGCACCACGCGACAGCGCTTTGCTGCAGTTGGAACCTGCAGTGTATGAACGCGGTGGTTTCCGACCTGCTCAGGGATATTATTGAGGATGAGAGAAGCGGGATTGATCTCATCCTCACCAAAAGGATCGAATCCTGTTAGCAATATGTTCATCGAGTCGCTCCTACTCACTCAAAAATGTTGCAATGACATCTAATGGATATCCCTGCTCTACATACAGGTCATAGACAGGCTGGATATACTCAGCCTCAGGCATCCCACGCTTGCCTACCGTATCGCTCATAACATACATCATGGCCATACCTTGGCTTGTTGGAACATCAACCTTGATATAGGACTCAGGATAGTTCTCATACTCGTCAAGAACAGCTTCATCATCAGCGGAGATATCCCATACATATACAGGAATTGACGATGAATCATCTTTATACGCATTCAGATATATTCCCGAATAAATATCGCGACATTCCAGAGCATACCCATCCAAAACCTCTCGCGATATAAGACGAGCATCTGGACAACGTACCTGCATCTGGTCTTCTACCATGTTAGATCCATATGCAACATAAAGGCGACTCATATCTTCCTTTCAATTATTTATATAACACTCTAACTATAGCAAAGTGGTGCTTTACCCAAGGGCAAAACACCACTCATACAGTTAAATTTAGCAAGCATCCATTACAGCTTGAGCAACAGCATCAGCTACACCCTCAAACATTGGGCTGACGATAATGTGCTCTTCGGTAAGCTCTTCTTCAGGAATAAGACCTGCGATTGCCTGAGCTGCAGCTACCTGCATGTCCATGGTAATCTCAGATGCACGAGCAGCAAGAGCGCCCTTGAAGATTCCTGGGAATACCAAAACGTTATTGATCTGATTTGGGAAGTCACTACGTCCTGTACCTACAACACGAGCTCCTCCAGCCAAAGCATCCTCAGGATAAATTTCAGGCTCTGGATTTGCCAAAGCAAAGACGATTCCCTCATTCATGGAAGCAACCATGTCCTTATTTACAACGCCACCGGTAGATACACCGATGAATGCATCTGCTCCACTCATTGCATCTGCCAAAGTACCACGAAGGCCCTTCTTATTGGTAATAGATGCAATCTCGAGTTTAGCTGCATTGAGGCTGCCGTCTTCAGGATCGAGAATACCCATACGATCGCAAACGATGACATCTCCCCATCCCATAGCAAGCAAGAGCCTGGTAATTGCACTACCAGCAGCTCCGCAACCATTTACAACTACAGTGGACTCAGCAATATTCTTGCCAGTTAGCTTGAATGCATTGATCATAGCAGCTGCTACAACAATTGCTGTTCCGTGCTGGTCGTCGTGGAAAACAGGAATGTCAACGAGTTCCTTGAGCTTCTCCTCTACTTCAAAGCAGCGAGGAGCTGCGATATCTTCGAGGTTAATGCCTCCGAAGCTCTTTGAGATAAGTGCAATGGTGCGAACCATCTCATCTACATCGTGAGTGTCAACGCAGATTGGGAAAGCATCTACATCTCCGAATGCCTTAAACAAAGCGCATTTGCCCTCCATAACAGGCATTCCTGCAGCAGGTCCGATGTCTCCGAGGCCTAAAACTGCACTACCGTCGGTAATAACAGCTACCATGTGTCCTCGGCGAGTAAGATCGAAGCTCTTGTCATAATCTGCTTCGATTGCCTTACATGCAGCTGCAACTCCAGGAGTATAAGCCAATGAAAGATCTTCTTTGGTAGCAAGTGGTGCGCGAGATACTACTTCAATCTTTCCCTGAAGCTTCTCATGTAGTTCAAGACTCTCCTCATAAACTGACATACCATTTCCTTTCGTTAGATTTATACCATCTGTTCCGGAGTAAATACGCGATCGAATTCTTCTTGAGTCATATACTTCAACTCAGCATTAGCATCTTTAAGACTTGCATTGTGCTCGTCGGCCCAATGAGCCATAGCAGCTGCCTTCTCATATCCAATATAAGGTGCTAAGAGCGTTGAAAGCATGAGCGAATTATGCAAATTCTTATGCATAACCTCACGATTAGGTTCAATTCCTTCGACACAGCGCTTGCCAAAGCTTGCGATTGATTGACTCAAAAGACGAACTTCCTGCAAGAAGTTATAGGCAGTAACAGGCAAGAATACATTGAGCTCGAAGTTACCCTGGCTTGCAGCAAAACCAATAGTTGAATCGCATCCGATAATCTGAGCTGCAACCATGGTTACCTGCTCGCACTGAGTAGGATTTACCTTACCTGGCATAATGGAGCTTCCAGGCTCATTTGATGGAATGGTAATTTCACCCAAACCTGCACGAGGACCACTTGCAAGCCAACGCACATCGTTTGCCATCTTCATCATGTCCATAGCAAGAGCCTTGATAGCACCGCTTGCAAACACCATCTCATCCAGAGAGGTCAATGCATGGAACTTATTTGCAGCAGGAATAAACTCAGTTCCAGTAAGCTCAGTTAAGTTCTTACATACCTCAGCGTCAAATCCGTCAGGTGCATTAAGTCCTGTACCTACTGCAGTTCCTCCAATAGCAAGCTCGCGAAGAGGCTCAAGAGCTAGCTTGAGCATACGACGATCTTGCTCGAGGCTTGTCCTCCAGCCGGAAATCTCCTGACCAAAGGTAATAGGCACAGCATCCTGAAGATGTGTACGGCCACTTTTAACGACGTCACCATACTTCTCTTCAAGTGCTTCGAGGCGCTCAATCATGCGGTCGAGAGCAGGAAGCAAGTCGCTTTCAAGAGCAATAACAGACGCGATATGCATTGCAGATGGGAAGGTGTCGTTGGAAGACTGTCCCATATTTACATCATCATTAGGATGTAAGACGCGCTCGTCTGAGTCGAGGTTTGTAAAGTTTGCAATAACCTCGTTGGTATTCATATTAGTCTGAGTGCCACTGCCTGTCTGAAATACGACAAGTGGAAACTCGTCATCGAGTTTACCTGTGGTGATTTCTGTACAAGCTGCCTCAATGGCTGCAAGCTTCTCCTCAGTCATCTTATTTGGCTGCAAAGCATGGTTAGCCAAAGCGCAAGACCACTTGAGATATCCAAATGCATGGATAATCTGCTCAGGCATGGTCTCGGCTCCTGAACCTATTGGAAAGTTCTGCTTTGAGCGCTGAGTTTGAGCACCCCAAAGGCGATCTTGAGGAACCTCAACATCGCCTAGGGTATCATGTTCAATTCGAGTTTGTGAGCAGTCTAGTTCTCGCACAGAGAATCCTCTCCCATCATGGACAATCCAGGGATTCCAGGCTCAGTGAGCTGGTATACGTCAAAGATTGCGTCGAGCTCCTCCTCGGTAAATAATCCCTCGCGCAATACGATGGAGCGTACAGCCTCTCCTGTCTTGAGAGCCTCCTTAGCAATGCTTGCAGCCTTAGTGTATCCAACGTAAGGGCAGATAGCAGTAACGATACCTACGGAGTTGTCAACGAGGCTTTGCATGTGCTCAACATTAGCTGTGATGCCGAGGATACAGTTGTCGATGAAAGTCTGAACAGCACCTTCGGTCTGCTCGATTGAGTGGAACAAGTTATAGAAGATAACTGGCTCGAAAGCATTGAGCTCAAGCTGTCCTGCTTCTGCTGCCATGGTAATAGTGATGTCGTTTCCAATGATGTTGAAAGCAACCTGGTTTACTACCTCAGGAATTACTGGGTTTACCTTTCCTGGCATAATGGAAGATCCATTCTGCTTTGCAGGAAGGTTAATCTCACCAAAACCGGTGCGAGGGCCAGAGCTCATGAGACGAAGGTCATTTGCCATCTTGGAGAGGTTTACCGCACACGACTTGGTAACACCTGAAACCATAACGAATGCATCGAGGTTCTGAGTAGCATCGATCAAGTCTTCTGCGTGATAAACGCTAAGGTCAGTAACCTCGTTCATGTTCTTCATAATGAGGTCAAGATACTCAACATCAGCATTCAAGCCAGATCCAATAGCAGTTCCACCGAGATTCAAGCAACGCATCTCGCTCTCAGCTACTGCATAGCGCTTAATATCACGCTTGATAGCCTGAGCGTATGCCTTGAACTCCTGTCCCAAACGGATAGGAATAGCATCTTGAAGCTGAGTTCTACCCATCTTGGTAACATTGTCGAACTCTTCAGCCTTGAGCATAAGCGCATCGTAGAGGCGGTTAAGCTCAGCTCGAGCGCTGATCAAGAGCTTGAGAGCGGTGATCTTTCCACAGGATGGGAAAACATCGTTGGTAGACTGAGCGAAGTTAACGTGATCGTTAGGGTGTACAAGATCGTAAACACCAGGCTTTCCGCCAAGGATGACGTTTGCAATATTTGCGATTACCTCGTTACCATTCATGTTAAAGGAGGTACCAGCACCACCCTGAATAGCATCAACGATGAACTGGTCATGATACTCACCAGCAATAATGCGGTCACAGGCCTCCATAATGGCCTCAGCACGCTTTTTATCAAGACGACCAACTTCAAGGTTAGTCATAGCACAAGCTTTTTTAATTTGAGCAAGAGAAATAATCATCTCTGAGGTAAAACGCATACCTGAAATAGAGAAGTTTTCAAAAGCTCGAAGAGTCTGAACGCCATACATAGCGTCTGCAGGCACTTCCTTAGTTCCAATAGAATCGGTTTCTGTACGATATTGTTGTTGTTCCATGTTAGTTATGGGTGTGTCCCAATATCCCCCTTCAAATTGTCTCTAAAATAACCACATTTACGTGGTAAGAAGTACATTATGTTGATAATAACAATTATTTCCATTATGTTAAGGGAGAAATACCCAAATCGTTCTAAATTAAGATAACACCTGCATAAATAAATACAATACTCAGATAGACGCCTATAAATTCACGAGACCAACACCTCTCTAAAGATTGAAACTTTTATTAATTACATCAAGACTATTGGAATGTAGAACAAAGCCACCTACAAAACGAAGGTCACGATGAGGGAACTCAAGGAAATGATCGGTGCAAACGCAATCATTTGATCTCGAGTGAAGCTATTACATATAAGTTTTAGAAACATCAGCGCTGAAAGTATGATAACCACAATGAGCATAATCTCAATGAAGGTCTCAAACCCGTATACAAAGGCTGTGTATGTAAGGAGTTTTGTATCCCCCATTCCAAAAGAATCCCTGCTCCGAGACAACACTGCCGTAAGATTCATAGCAATAATGAGCAGACAGAACACCAGCAGAGCAAACGCTATAAAGGGAATTTGAGGTCGCAAGCCCTGTTCGTAGAAGCGATAGGCAAATGAAATGATACAAGCGGCTAGCACAACCCCATTTCCAATAATGCGGATACTAATATCTACTAGGGACACAAACAGGTACAGAAAGCTCACGAAGAAGGCTTCTTCAACGGGAATGGGAAACGAATCGTGCAGGTAAACCGAGTAGACCTGCAGCAAGAATACACCAATTAAAACCAGTGCTTTATAACTCCAAGATGCATAGTATTTATAGAGCTCCCCACGCATGCGCATTGCAACATACAGCTTGGCAAGCAGGCACACAAGAAGATCGATGCAAAGGAAGCTAATAATAAGCGTCATGTGACTCAGATTCGATAAGAGATTCATAAACATCACCCTCATCAAGCATATAAGCCCCACCCTTACAAAATATGTACAGCCAACTTCCAAAAATCAAACAGCACCTGAGTACAAACGCTAAGCGCAGTACTAACAGGTGCTGTATAGATACAAAAAAAGACCAGTCCGAATTGGACTGGTCTCTAAAAGTTAATGGCTCCTCCGGCTGGATTCGAACCAGCGACACACTGATTAACAGTCAGTTGCGCTACCACTGCGCCA
>RCNH01006277.1_pt1 | contig 11575 bp, 19 predicted proteins | sample 2041161 | NCBI WGS metagenome assembly RCNH01 (sample SAMN09708215, study PRJNA481090) | Feces metagenome, whole genome shotgun sequencing project. | biome: feces | host: Leptonychotes weddellii | place: Antarctica: Sion Island | collected 2010-03-01
TATTACTCATGGCTCAAAGAATTTGCTTATCTTAATCAGTGGCATCAACCATATCGCTATAGAAATGTAGATACAATTCAAAAGATTATCAGCGATCACTCATTCAGAATTAAAAAGTCGGAGTGTCTGGATCTACCAGATGTACTACCCGACGAAATCATGAGCTTGACTCAATCAAATAAGAAACTTTACAACAAAATAGCAAATGAAAGCGCAAGTGTGGAGCTTGGATTGTTATGTGACAATTCACTCACACGACTACTTGCGCTCAGACAAATATGCTCAGGCTTCGTCACCGTAGATGGTGAAAAGGTCGAGCTGAAAAATCATAAAGCTAAATGGTTGAAAACATTTCTTGATAACTTTGACGAAAAGCTCGTGGTGTTTTGCGATTTCAGAAACTCAGTAGACACAGTCTATGAGTTGATGAAAGCTGCAGGAATGAATCCTGTGGTCTTAGATGGTCGCTCAAAGGATAAAGGTATCTGGAAACAATTTCAGACCGATGACAAATGTCGTGGCATTGTATGTCAATACCAAAGTGGAAACGCTGGTATCGACCTCACAGCAGCTCACACATGTCTTTTCTACGAGCCATGTCTAAGCTCCAATCTCCATGAGCAGGCTCGAGACCGCATCCACAGGATTGGTCAAGAGACTCCGTGCTCATACATTTACTTGATCACTGAAAAGTCTATTGAAGTATCTATTTATCAGTCACTCAAAACATACTCAGATTTCTCCACCAAGTTCTTTGAAGAACACATGGTCGAGTGCGTAAAAGGTAAATGGAAATAATCAAAATTACAACTGAATAGAAAGCGAGGTGAATATGGCATTACCAGATTTAATCGCTTATGATACCGAAGTTTTCGCTCATGATTGGTGCATTTGTTTCCAAGAAGCGATAACCCTCGTAAATGGTCTTTTAGAACGGGTCAGAATGACGATGTTCGACAGTTTATGACTGAGAAAACCAAAGAGGGTGTTCTGTTTGTTGGTTGGAACTCAAAGCACTATGACAAAGGAATTGTTCAAGGAATTTGTCGTGGTGCAACACCCGAACAGCTCAAACAAATCAATGACTGGATCATTGTGGATTCGGGCGCCTGGTGGGAGTGTCCTGTACTAAACAAACAGCTGAACAGTCCACGAATGTTTTACTACGACGTAGACATCAAAGATGACTCAGCCGCTGGTACATCACTCAAATCAGTTGAAAGTGAGATGGGATGGAAAGTCCGTGAGAGTACGGTTGATTTCACCCATACAGACAAACTCACAACTGAACAAATGCAAGAGGTCATTGAATACTGTGAGTACGATGTTGAAACCACAGCTCGAATAATTGAGATGCGAAAAGACTATCTACTCACCAAAGCATATGTAGGTCAGCTTGCGGGTGTGAAGCTCGAAAGGGCGCTAGCATCTACAAACGGCACCCTCGTAGGGGCTTATCTCAATGCGGATCCACTGACACCAAGTGATGTTCGTGAAGCAGATGAACGTGAATACACATATCCTGTGTATGACAATTTTCCACTACCACAAATAGCTATTGATTTCTTCGAGCGTAGACAGGATAAATCACTCTCGAGAGCGGAATTGTTTGGTGCTGACCTTAAATTTGAGGTTGGTGGATGTCCAACCACACTAGCATTTGGCGGTATTCATGGAGCGGTAAAGCGTTCAGTCTGGATCTCAGACGAAGAAAATGTCGTACTCAACTACGATGTTGCGAGCCTGTATCCATCGCTCATTATCGTCTACGACCTTATGAGTCGATACACTCCAGATAGCTCTTTGTATGCTAAGACTCGTGATATACGAATCGAAGCAAAGAATAGTGGAGACAAAGCTAAATCCAATGCGTTGAAATTGGTATTGAACACCACTTATGGTGTCATGTTGCAAAAGTTTTCACACCTCTACGATCCAAGACAGGTACGAAGTGTCTGTATTACAGGACAACTGACAATGCTCGGTCTTGCAATGAGGTGTATTCAAATCGAGGGTCTTGAGTTAATCCAGCTCAATACTGACGGTATCATGTTCAAAATCCCGAGGAATAAGCACCAAGAGGTTAAAGACCTAATGAGTGAGTGGGAGAAAACAACTGGTCTGATCATGGAAGAGGATGTCATTGACAAAATATATCAGCGTGATGTAAACAACTACGCTGCACTGCTCAGTGGCGGTAAGGAAAAACTCAAAGGTGGAGCACTTAATCGTGGATTGAAAGTTGGTTCGTTTGGAGTCAATAATAATGCCACAATCGTGCCAGAAGCCCTTAAAAACTATTTCTTTAATGACATACCTGTTGAAGAAACAATCAACTCTTGCAATGACATATTCAAATTCCAATTTACAGCGAAAGCATCACATAAATATTCACATGTATACCAACTCGTTGATGGTGAACAAATTCCTCAGCAACGATGTAATCGAGTCTATGCAAGCACCAATGAGAAATACGGCACACTGTACAAGGTGAGCAAATCCACTGGTCGACCTGGAAAGATTCCATCATTACCTGAACATTGCATTATCGACAATGAAAATGAATTAACAATCAAAGACATTGATAAGAGTTGGTATGTCAAGCTGGCTCAAAAGCAGCTGCGTGAATTTCTACCACCACGAAAGGGAAAAAAGATGGCTGAAAAAACCACCGCAACGAAAAAGACAACGACTAAAAAGGCTTCTAAGCCTACGAACGTGTATGCGAAATTAATCAAAGCACGTCACGAAATGCAACAAAAAGCAATCGATAAAACAGGTAAAAATCGTCATCTGGAGTACACCTATTTCACGCTTGACGACATCGTACCTACAGCAACAGAAATCTTTGATGAGTTGGGTCTTATCCTCATTGTCAATGATATGGATGCTCCAATCATTTCAGAAACCACTGAAAAGGCTGAGGAAATCACTCGCATCTGGAGTGCTCAGGTTGTAGATATTGATGATCCAACCTCAACAATCGACTTTAGAGGTACTTATATCCAGAACGACCAGGTGTTGACTAAAACTGGTAAGGCTGCAACTACAGCAATTCAAGCTGCTGGAGCTGCAATCACATACTGGAGACGATATATCTGGATGATTGTTTTGGATTTGGTTGAGACCGATCTCATTGATCAGAACGCTCAGGAACCAAAAGATGAGACTCAAGAAAACTCAGCTAAGGCTCCAGCAAAGAAAAAGTCTATGCCACTACCAAAGAATGAACGTCAACAGCTCGCAAAAGAGATGACAGACGGTGCAGAAGCTAGTGAACTCATGCTCACTACACTCAAGAAAAATGCGGTTTGCAGAAGAAAAAGGATGATGAGACCGTAACCAAGCTCATTGCTAAGGTTAAGAATGATACCGACAACTTTACTAAGGGTTCATCTAAGCAGGTCGAAACATTCATTACCGCAATTAGTAAACTCACACGAGAGGCTTAATCATGGCATTTTGGCTAGAGGATGGTTCATTACAAATCGAGCCACCTAAGAAAACACGTAAGATCACAGGAACACGATTTGCAAGTGTTCTAAATCTCAATAAGTGGTCTACACCATTTCAGACATGGTGTGAGATTACTGGAGCTTATCGCAAGCCATTTGAGGATACTATCTACACCATAGCTGGTAAGACAATCGAGCCACTACAGGCTGACTGGCTACAATTCACGCTCGGTCTTGGTGATAGTCTCGTAAGACCAGAAGATATTTATGGTGCAAATCCATTCAAGACCACATTCGGTGATTTCTTCAACAAAGAGAAAATCTTAGGTGGCATGTGGGATTACTTGATTATGGATGAGGATGGAAATCCTGACATCGTAGTTGAGTGTAAGACCACAAAGCGTGTCGAAGATTGGAAAGATGATATTCCTGAGTATTACGCACAACAGGCTGCGCTTTATGCTCATTTGCTAGGTGTGGACAAAGTAATGATGCTTTGTACATTCCTCGAAGAGACCGATTACGACCATCCAGAAGCGGTTGAAGTATCTTCTGAAAACACCATCATGCGTGAGTTCAAGCTCAGCGAGAGGTATCCAGACTTTGAGGATAAGGTAAATCAGGTACTCCAATGGCATAAAGACTATGTTGAAACTGGACACAGTCCTGTACCAGACGAAAAGGTCGACAAAGAATATCTAACCGCACTCAGAACAGCTCACCCACAATCAGATGAACTGACTGATTTGACCAATCGAGCATTTGAAATCAAAACATTTATTGATACGCTCACGAAGGATCTCACTAAAGAGCTAAAGGCTCTTGAGACGAAAATTAAAGAGGAAATGTCTCAGTCACTCACTGATGAAACACCTATCGTAACAGTTGAGGGTTCAAATAGCATATGGACACTCACAACAACCGAGAGCACTAAGCTCGATAAGGATGCACTGGAGCGTGACGGACTCCTCGAAAAGTATCAAATTACAAGCAAATCAACTAAGTTGACAAAGAAAGGACTTTAATTATGAAATTCACTCAGACAGCTAACGCATTTGAAAACCTCGCTGAGGGACACTACACCATGGAAGTTGTATCCGTTGAGGATAAGAGCGATTTCGATAAGGTAAATGTAAAGCTACGCACCTCTACTGGTCGCTCTCAGATGATGTTTTTCAACCTTGTAAAGTCTAACGGTGAACCAAATAACATGGCACTTGCAGCTCTCACCAGCATGTGGTGTGGCGCTACTGGACGTGATCCTCAGTATGACGACGGCGCTGAGACACAGGACATGATTGGTGGTAAGTTTGAGTGCGACGTTGTAATCCGTAAGAGTGAGTCACAGGATGGTCGTGTATTTGAAAACATCAATCTTCGCAATATCAAGCATGTAAGTGCTCCAGGCGAGTCAGATGCAGATGATCTTCTTAGCAACCTCTAATGCTTGAGAGACATCTTCAAAAAGACTGTATAAACTGGCTTAACAAACAATTTGGTGATGATGCATTAGTCATCAACATTCATGGATCTGGATGGTCTGCTAAAGGCTGTCCAGATCTACTTATATGTCTACATGGACTATTTGTCGCATGTGAGCTAAAAGTCGGTAAAAACGGTCTCTCAGAAGCTCAGAAGATATGGAAAGACAGAATCCTCAAAGCGGGTGGATATTGGAGTGCTCCATATACACTCGAGGAATTTCAAAAGTTTATCTATCAAACTGTGAGTGAAAATGACGAATTTAGATAATGTACCTGTTGAAATGATGATGCTGGATAACTGGTGTGGCTCAGTTGAGGGTGATAAGAGACCTTATAACCTGCTCGGGCACGTACCAGCTAACATCAGACGACCAATCACTTGGGAGTGTTGGGAGCAGGCGGTTTATACCACAAACCACGACGATTTTTATAAATGGTTAGGTACTCACCAAAGATGCGGGATTTGTTGTAGTTGACTTAGATCACTGTATCGACACTGAGACAGGTGAGATGAATGAAGCTGCGACCAAATGTCTTGATAGATGGTCGGATGCTTATTACGAAGTCAGTAAAAGTGGCACGGGATTACATTTCATCTTCAAAGGCTCAATCGAGAGTGCTGTAGCGACTCAAGGTGTGGAAATGTACGCTCAAGAGCGATACATCATTATCACTGGAAACAGCACTCGAGACCAACTCGAACCATTGACTGAGTTCACCAAAGAGGATGAAGCATTCGTCCACGAGATAAAGGGTGAAACACTCAAAGGTCAAGGAATCGAGGATGAGTTCAACTGTGCATTTGTTAGATGGAATGGTCTTGTACCAACCCTAGGAAATGTACCCGATGGAGTACGACATAACGTACTCGTGCAATTTGCGGGATTACTCAAAGCATCTGGAATGGATGAGGAAAACATCTCTTCACTTATGTTGCAGGCAAATCAAAATGGTTGCACACCACCACTTGAAGATAGCGATGTAGAAAGGATGGTCACATGGATCATGAGCAAATGAGTGTCGGGGCGGTTTTTATGCTTCGTAAGATTACATGGATTTGCGCTCTCGATACTGACTATCCAATCGACATCTATATGAAAGGTACGCTTGCGGTCGAAGATACTGATGAAGTGAGAAGAGATAGTCTCAATGAACTTGAGAGCTTCGGTCTTATCAAATGGACAGGTGAGCGTACATTTCAGATTCTACCCAAGGCTCGAGATGTAGCTATGGGCTTTTACGAATTGAAAGCATCTCAAAGAGGGGTGCGAGCTAGATACAAATCACTAGATAAAGGATTGATTGATGGAGCAAAACACAAAGTTTGTCATCAAAGACCATCGCTTAAATCCTGATCCACGTGATGTATTTCTCTTATGTGCTCCACTGATTGACATGTGTCATGAGCCAATCGGGGCACATCACGAAATCGTTCGTGGATATTTCAATAATGCAATGGTCATCGGTCATCACCCGCACAATCATCATTCAAAGCTGATGTATAACCCAAATTCAGTTTATTTTGAAATCTATGATCCGCTGGAGAGGGTGGTTGAGGATGCCAGCTCAACGAACAAATAAGAAACTCATTCCTTATGCCCGTCGATTACGTGAAGCCAGGCAAAAAGTGAATCTGAGACCTCATGACGTGTCACTTATCACAGGATTATCTGAGTACAAGATAAATTCCTGGGAGTGTGCGTACTCACGACCAGATATTGATGGTCTCAAGATACTAGCTGAACTTTATGCTATGGACTTTAACTGGTTCTATACGGGTAGTGAGCAGGGATATACAAGAAAGGATGTCGATGGCTAACGTCACTAGAGATAGAAGCTATCTCATTGATACAGCACGTCGTGTTCAGCAGCTCCGTGAGCATCTGGACATGAGTCAAAGAAAGTTTTCTGAGTACCTCGGATATTGCCCTTTAACGATTCACAAACTAGAAAATGCACAGCAGGGTCTATCACAAGACATGTTGACATCAATGAAAAATCGTACTGGAGTCAATCTAAATTGGTTGATTGCGGGTGAGGGTGAGATGATTGAGGGCATGCATAAAACTGAGTGCTTAGACATGCTAGTCAAATCCAAGAAAGAATTTGAAAACATTATCAGTGCAGCATATGACAGGACTGATACTCTCGAGTCTTATATCGAACTTTTACAAGGAGAAAACAATGAGCGATAAGAAATCTTCAATCATAATGATTTCATCCGATAGATTGGATGCGTTAGAGCATTGTGTCGGTGATTGGTTGTTGGCTAACTATTGTACTGTGTACAGTTTAGATGCACTTATACGCAAAGCAATTGAAGAGTCAAACGAATCACTGTTAGAAACTACACTGCTCAATCATGCTATGTTTCCTAGAATGATTCGTGAGAATCCAGATCTCAGTGTCGACTATATGCTGGAGTTAATGCGTGCAGCTCTAAAAGAGAAATATGAATACGAACTAGCACAAAAGAGTGATAGTCATGATCAACTCAAAAATTAAGCTGTTCTATGACACACCGACATCCCTGAAATATGTTTCTGACAATTCGGTCGACCTCATACTCTCAAATTTTCAAGAAAGCTCACTGATTCATGCTACCGCTAGTGAATTAGACGAACTGTGGACTGAATACAAGCGTGTTTTAAGTCCATCTGGAGTTGTAGTCGCAATCACATCTCAACCATTCACAACGAAGCTCATAAACAGTAATCCGAGCATGTTTAAATACGAAATCATATGGGATAGGGTAGAGACACCAAATCTACCATTTTCACCATATGAACCCGTTAAGCAACATATGACTGCATGTGTGTTTTACCGACAATCTCCGTGTTATAACCCGCAATATCGAATCAGTGTTATGGATGGCGCAAGCATCAATCCTATGTACAGACGTAAGCACGAAACAGCAATGCCTGTATCAATTGTCAGATTCAATAATCCTATTAAGTTCTATGAGTATCTCATTCGTACTTATTCGGATCCTGACAACATCGTTTTAGACAATGTGATGGATGTTGGTAATGTCGGTATCGCTTCGGTCTGTAATGGTCGTCGATTCATAGGATGCGAAAACGACATTGAGAAATATCAAATCGCTAACGAACGAATCAGTCGAGCTTTATATGGAGTTAAAAATGATAACCATTAAGAAATATGAAGCACCAACACAGGGTTATGCCAAATGTGATACTGAACCTGGTACGTGTCAGGTATCTGTAGACATCACATGCGATAAGGTCGAGCCTGTGTATTGTAAACTCTCAGAAATACTATCGGAAATCGTGAGCCAGCTGGAGATTGTAGATGATGGAGAATGAAATTCATGATGTGGAGGATCGTGACGAATTTCACTATTGGGAGAGGGGTTATAAAATCCCAAGTGAGCTATACAAAACCTATGGTACCGAGGGATTCGATGGGTTATTCGGATATACGCTCGCAAAATTTGATGAGGTGTACCCGCTAAGACTACCTCAGTGTTTTACTCAGTGGAGACTAACTGATAAGGGACTATCAAGTCTTATCGCACATGTATATAAGAATCTTCTGGCTTATTGCATTGAAGAGAAATGTTGGTATGTATTCAATAAAGAGACATTTACTTGGGAGTCAGACCCTGAGTGCGTGAAGATGATTGACTATGTGAATACCTTTACTGAAATGCTCCGTATACATGCGCTCATTGAAAAGACTCGTGATGATGCTCAAGCACCAGATGAGGATAGCGTAAAAGAGATTATAAAGACTCTCAATAAATACGACGGTGTATCAAAAGTAAATAACCTCATATCCATGCTTAAAGGTGACTTTGGTATTAGTGTTCATGAGTTCGACAAAGAGCTTGACTACCTTAACTGTTGTGGCTGGCTCTACAATCTCAAAACTGGAAAAGTTGACCACTTAGCAACAGGTGATGACCATTGTCGCAAATCAACGGGCATCACTCCAACTCACCTTAACCGCAAGTTAGTTAAAAAGTGGGATGAATTTCTCGATGATGTTTGTGAGGTCGAGGGTAAGGTCGATAAAGCCAAAAAGCATTATCTACAAGTTGCTTGCGGATCATCATTATTTGGTAGTAATCCAGAAGAGAAAATGTTCATCTTGCATGGAGCAACTGGACGAAATGGTAAGGGTGTATTCACCACAGCCATTTGCTCAGCTCTCGGTGACTACGCAGCTAATACTACAGCTGGAATGATTGTTGATAATGGAAAGACTAAGTCTCGATCCGCAAATACTCATACAGCGGGCTTATCCAACGTTATCCACTCAAGATTCTTAAACATGAGTGAGACTAACTTAGGTGAGCGACTCGATGGAGCGATTATCAAATCCTATACAGGTGGAGATGTACTCCAGGTACGAGAAATCTATCAAAGAGCCTATTCAGACATTCCTCATTTCACAATGTGGATGAGTGTAAACATCCTACCGCATGTAATGGACTTGACAGTGTTCACAGCTGACCGCTTGCGAGTCATACCTTTTGAACATCACCACACCAAAGATGAGATTGATCCAAATCTCAAGACACTCATGCGCACACCTGAAATGTCAGCGGTCGTTTTGAAATGGCTCATTGATGGAGCTGCCAAAAAGAGGGCTTGCAAGATCCTGATTGCGTAAAACTCGCAACCACCGACTACTATCAATCACACGACCAATTCTTCGACTTTATTACCGATTGTATTGTCTCTACGAACGACCCTAAAGATACGGTCGCTTTTAAAGAGCTTGACGATACATATCTGGAGTTCTGTAGATTGAACAATCGTAAAACATGCTCATTACAGTCTATGCACAACGCACTGCTCGAGCGTGGCTTCATCAAGCAACGTAGAAATAAGGGATATGTGTTTGTTGGAATCAAGATAGGTAAAGGATAAAGATGATTGAACTTAAAGATACAGCTTATTTGATGATGTCTGATAACTGGAAATGGAGATTAATCGCTGAGTATACTCAGGCATATATTCGACATGAAAAACTTGCATGTCACCTCGATAAGGCTGAGCAGCTCGAGGATATTGGTGAGATGGCTGACACATTCACAGCCTTGAATGACTATTGCTACAGCCTGAGAGATAGACTAGCGAAAATCTATCCTCATGAGGGTCTGATGATTATTAAAGGTTGGATTGATCAGGACGTCTCATTTGAAGAGATGCTCGAGGATTTACATGTACTGGAGAAACAAAACCGATAACTACCGAAAGGGTGGAGCAATGAATAAGGAATTATTGAAAGTAATGCGAGCCTTAATTAGTGATACAGAATATGTCGCACGAAAAATGAGCAATGATCTAAATAGCCCTCTTGAGCTTGACCAAGAATTTGACGGGGCGGTAGAGCATTTAAAAGCAGCTTATGAAATCATGCGAAACGACAAATAACAATGTTAGGAGTTTATATTGCATCCCACAATCAAATGGTTAGGGGGTAAAACTCAGCTATTAGGCGAAATCCGAAATAGGATGCCGTCGAAGTTCAATCAATATTGGGAGCCATTTTTAGGGGGGGGTGCTGTCCTATTTGACATCACCCCCTCTAATGCAATTGTCAACGATATTAATTCAGAACTGATCAATCTCTACAGACACATTCAACAATCACCAGATGTCATTGTTGCATTAACAGAAACGATTGATCGTAGCCATGATTTATCGGATAGCCCTAGCGAATACTACTACTCGATACGACAAACCTTTAATGACAATCTCGAGACAGATACACTTGAGCAGGCTGCAAGATTCCTGTATCTCAATAAGCATTGTTTCAACGGTCTATATCGAGTGAATAAAAAAGGAAAATTTAACGCAGCTTTTAACAAAAAAGTGAATATTAACTCATGTGATGAGACAAACATCTTTGAAATGTCTGATTACTTGAAGAATGTCACCCTACTCAATGACGATTTTGAAGCCGTGCTTCGAGATGTTGAAGAGGGTGACTTTGTTTTTATCGATTCACCCTATGCGCCATTGAGCGCAACAACGTTTACTGGATACACAAAATATGATTTCAAGTTGGACGATCATAAACGACTTGCACGTGTATTCGACGAACTCACGAGCATTGGAGCACAGTGCATGCTCACAAATCACAACACTGAACTTATAGTTGAGCTTTATGCTTCATACAACATTGAGTGCGTTCAAGTTGCTCGCTCCATCAACCGAAACGGTAACGCACGAAAAGGTGAAGAGGTAATCATCACGAACTATTGATAGGAGACGGATATGAAAAAGGGATATTTAGTCGATTGTCTACAATCCTTAAAGATAGGTTTGGAGCCTGTACCCATCATGATTGGTGAGGTTAAATCAGATAATCCAAATCATCAAGCATCTTTAATATGTTCACGTCAAGCGGTTAAGTCGGTGATAGAGGATATTGACGACTTGATTAAAGAGATTGAAAGGTAGTCAAATGAACGATTATCCAGGAACCCTAGTCACTCTTGAGGGCATCGATGGTTGTGGTAAGACCACGCTCATAGACCGTCTAAAAGAGCATGACTTTGGCTGTGAGACCGTCTATCTTCATGAGCCAGGTGGTACAGCTATTTCAGAAAAGATACGAGAGCTTCTGCTTGATCCGAACAACTCAGAAATGGATGACTAT
>RCNH01000842.1_pt1 | contig 11568 bp, 7 predicted proteins | sample 2041161 | NCBI WGS metagenome assembly RCNH01 (sample SAMN09708215, study PRJNA481090) | Feces metagenome, whole genome shotgun sequencing project. | biome: feces | host: Leptonychotes weddellii | place: Antarctica: Sion Island | collected 2010-03-01
TCACCAAGGATACACAATCTTTCCTCAAAAAAAGAGACGCGTACTATCTAGTACACGTCTCTCTTTTTGTTTTCTTCGCTGCAGCGCTGCGGTAGGTGTAGCAGATAGTCGCTGGGGTTCACACAGGTGTCAAGATCGTTATAAGCGCTCCTGTGCACTTCCAAATGGAGATAGCAATCACTAGTGCGACGAACTATCATACTGAGTCATTCTGCTGCCAGATGCCAGTGCGAACTGACGCGGATAAGCTATCAAAAAAGGAAAAAAGGAGAGCACGCCTTTCCCCTTCTCATTTATCCTGCGAAAGGATTTTCTAGGGCACTTGCTGCGGCCCTCTGCGATGCCTGATTTTTAGTGGAACGATCCCCAAGCAAAATGGATGAGCGGTCCACATGCAGCGATATCAGAAATGTAACCAGCGCTATATAACAATCTTTTCAACTTTATTTTGCCTGCTTTTCCGGTTAAACGCTTTTTAGTTTCCCATATGATTATTTTCTTTTGTGGCGTCCTCTCCTGCACCCAGACGTGGCAGGAAAAGCTGCCACGGTCAGTTGCGGCGCAGATGTTTTATGTATTCTGGTACGCTGTATATCGACTGGCAGTTCCTGCGTCCCTGAGGCATATCGGCAGAAAGAGACGCCTTTGCAAAAGACAAAACAATATCCCACGCAGAAGAAACTGTCTGCATTTGCTATTTGATTTCATTCGCATCTGGTGTGTTCCTCTCCGTAAATATATGAAAAGCATAGAAGCAGCACTGCAAGCGGTAACTTCTGCTCCAAGGACACCCTTACTTCGTCCCAAAAGAATCCATTAAATCCGTTGTACACAGCCAAACTAGCACGCCATATACCCAAAGGATTGCAAGCATCCACACGATACGGCTGCTGGATTGCAGTTGCACACCGGTATGAAACAGCGGGAATAGAGACAAAGGGCAAAACTGACGGATGCCGATGCGGCCCAGAAGTGGCGGCAGTGCAAAAATGACACTAACACCAGCAATGACAACTGGAATGCTTTGGATACGGTGCGCCATCCAGCACACAATGCAGGCCATGCCCATACAAGCAAAGAGGACACCTGCCAGATCCACTACCAGTAATGCCCAAAGCGGCCATCGGGCAACCGGCGCTTCTGCATAGACATAGATACTCTCTGCTGGTGCATTCCATGCGGGAAAGCCAAACCAGTACAGCACCCGGAAAAACTGGGGCAGCCAGACACTGCATCCAACCAATGCAGCCAAAATCGTAGCCAATGTCAGCTTAACTTGCGCCAGCCTGCGGCGACCATATCGGGTCGAGCCCAACAGACTTTCCATACGTGTGTTAGTTTCCATAGAGAAAATCCCTACACAGACAATCGTGGTCAGCATGGCGCAAAGGATATTCCAGGACATACGCTGTGCATCTGCTCCTGGTCTGCTCGGATGCAGCATTTTTTCCGCAGGGTCATCAAAAGCCAGCATTTCCAAATAACCAGATGCGTACACAAGTTGCGTGGGGCGCTTCATTTTCTGGGAATCAGACACCTTTTGAATCTGGGGATAAATACGATCCTGCAAAACATCCTGTAAGAGATAGTTCGAGTCCTCTGCCTGCTCCGGCCATGCCGTTGCCTTCATCTCCTGCCAGCTCTGATAGGCAGAACGATTCCAGGGACCGGAAATTTCCGTCATGTACTTCTGGTAGCAAAGTTCTTCCGGTGGTAAATAGATTTCCTTTTGTACCACGTTGGTGATTTGCACCACCAGAAATACTGACAGAACTAGCGCTGCTCCTTGCAGGATCAGTGCCTTATAGCATTCCTGCCACCAGAGAGGTCGCACTTTAACCGGCCGACGACTGTGCTTCCACACACTCACACTGGAATCGCCCTGTACAAAATGTTTCCGACAGAAAACTGCCGTGAATGTAAGGCAACAAACCGTAAAAAGAAATATCGCAGCTATCGCTTCTACTAAATACCGGGGCACTGGAATTCCAAACCAGTAAACGCTTTTCCAGATGCCTAAGAGCTCATTTGTCTGTAAAAAGCTAATGGGATTGGTATACTTAAAGAGATTCAAGCGATCGGTTGCTGAAATTGCAGTTCGGACCAGAGTACAGCCCGACCAGAACAGTATCGTGGCCAGATAGCCAGCATACGCCTGCTTTGCTATCAGACAGATTACCATAGCAAATAGCCCCGTGATGCAGGCTGCTGCCCACTTTATCAGGAGAAACAGCACCAGATATTCTCCTGCTGAGATTTGCAGCGTACAGTGGGAAAACGCTGGCAGGGACTGAATACTGCGGGACAACGGCCCAAGACCATAGACAGCCTCACAATAAAGCAAATTTTCTCCGTATAAAAGCAATACTGCCACCAGCAGAGCCAAGCAAAAGGCCAGAATCTTTGCGGCAGCCGTTGCAGCTTTTCCGTTTCGGTGTATCTGCAAAAAAACTATCAAGCCACTGTCCAGGTCTGTGCGGACCAGGCCGAGAGAAAGCACCAACATGCAGCCCAGCAGAAGAAAGTCCGTCGCATTCTGATTGATGGCTCGCATCAGACCAATTGCAGGATAATAATGAATCTTCACTGCCTCCATCCCGGCAAAGGCTTCTGCCGCAGCTTTTGTTTCTGCGGTCCGGTAGGCATCTTTTTGAAAGATGGATATAGACAAGATCTGGTCGGCGTCTGCCTGAATCTGCTGCAGTATCAGGGGATATTTTTGAACCTCCTGCGCCTCCAGTAAAAGTAGCCTGCACAGATGCAATTCTTCAGAAATTCTCGTGCTGCAATCTAGATAGTCGCCTGTCAGATATTCCTCCAAGTGTTCCTGATAAAAGAGCTGTGTTTCTTTGCTGAAGGCTTGCAACCGTTCCCCCTGTGCAAGAGAGGCGTGAATGTTGTCCATCTGATACATGGTTTGCAGTTTCTGCACATGTTCTTCTAGGTAAGCCGCCTGTTCTTCCGATGACATCTCCACCAGCAGGTCAGCAACATTTCGATAGCTCTCTGCTGCGATACCACTGCGGGCATTTATGATCCAGAGCAAAAAGAAATTCGCTGCCAGTACCATTACCAGCCCAAGCTGGACGGTGCGGTTTTGCCCCAACTTGCGCAGCTCTGCTCCAATCAAACGCATCCTGATTCATCCTCTCCGAATACAGACAGATAGACACCCTCCAGACCGTGATCCGAGTAATATTTATCTTCCAGTTGTCGGGGCGATCCTTGCCCGATAATTTGTCCGCCCTTGACCAAAATGATTTGATCCGCAATGGATTCCACGTCGGATACCACATGAGTCGCAATTAGAACAATTGTATCCTGGGAAACCTCTTTCAGGATATTGCGCAGATGTACCCTTTCTTTCGGATCCAGACCTGCAGTAGGCTCATCCAAAATCAGCAGCTGCGGCTTGCCCATCAGAGCGGCTGCTGCCAAAATGCGTTGCTTCATACCGCCAGAATATGCGCCCAGCTTCTTTTCCAGCTCGGAAGACAGATTTACCAGCATAGCTGTGCGTTCCGTTTCCGCCCAGGTCTGCTGCTTACTCAGTCCTTTCAATGCTGCCATATAATATAGAAACCGTCGTCCGGTGAAGCCGTCATACAAGGTCTGCTGCTGTGGCATATAGCCCAGGACGGAACGATATTCCACCCCTAACTGATGGATAGATATCCCATCCCACAAAATTCTTCCTTTGGTAGCTGGAAGTGAGCCTGTTAGGATATTCATCAATGTGGTTTTGCCGGCACCGTTTGCGCCCAAAAGGCCATAGACACCCGGTTTCAGCGTGAAATTTACATCCCGCAGTGCCCATACCTGATTCTGTGGTTGTCTGCCGAGCAAGCGATCCAACACAGATTGCTTTGCATAGCTTTTACATAAGTGTTCTACCGTTAATGTGGGCATATGAACCTCCTTATCTGCCAGAAAGGCCCAGCCGGAAATGGCATGGCCCTTGGATTACCCGTTTACGCGGTCATCAATCATAGTCAGGTTGTCTCTGCCTGTCCAATAGTCTTCTTTCGAAATCAGAGCCTGCGGCCACACCTCGCGTACATCGCTTTCACTGGTACCATCTACGTTGTAATACATCTGGGATACCTGAATCGGGGTGGTAATCACCAGATATTCATCTTCAAAAGATGCCAGGATATCCATAACACCTTTTTGCCCGGATGGCTTAGCTACATAATACATCGCATCGGTGACGGAACCTGTTTCTGAGTCTATTCCTACATACTTAGTTCCGCTCGGTCCTGACCAGGTTGCCAGCAGCTTGCCGTCCTGCACAAAGGGCACATATGCATCCTCGGGAACTTGCTGTTCCAGTGCAATATGTCTGATTTCACCAGTGGCATAGGTCAGAGTATTCAGAGTCATACCATCATTGCTGAACCACAGATCCATACCATCTGCCCAAATACCAGGGCCCTCAAAAATTGGTTCCGGGGTGATATCTCGCCACTGCTGCGTGTCGATGGAAAAAGCCTGGTAGAGATGTGCAAATTTTTCGGGTTCCTCTATGTTAGGAGTAACAGTTTCACAAAAAATCAGTTCACGCTCTACGCATCCGACCCACCGCTTACTCCACATACAGTTAGTGCCGAAATTGTAGAGCAGGCTGGTTTCTCCTGTATCAAGATTCAGTCCGTTCAGATGCATTTCCATACCATCGTTGGTTTCCTTTTCATCTTCCGGAACTTCCGCATATTCTAGTGTGGTGTAGTACAGGATTTTGCCGTCAGTAGCATAGGAACCTTCCAATCTTTTCCCGCTTTCCATAGAAAGCAAGGGTTCCTGATTTGTACCATCCGGTCTCATCCGGATCAGCTTACTGGCGATATCGTCCTCAGTATACAAGCTTATTTGGAGATACAGTTGGTCTCCCACAGAAAAAAACTGTTCTGCTGTGCTGGCGTCCAAAAAACTGGTGCAGCTGTCACTTGCATGATTGCAGCCTGGATCATTGCACAGGTACATCCGGGATTTGGTTGCATAGTCTGTGTAAACCACGTTCATGGTTTTTTCGCCACGGCTAATTACCTCGTAAAATCCCGTTTCTGTTTGAGCTTTAGGACACAGGGTATTACTGGGATTTGTCAGCATTTGAAGGGCCGAACCATCAGACTGAACCGGTATGTTCTTCGATTCGTCTGCAGGGGCTTGCGCTCCGCAGCCTGCCAGAGAAAGTGCCAGCCATACACCGGCCCAAAATGTACAGAATCCTCGCTGCATAGATTTGTTTTTCATGATACCATCCCTCCATTTTGAATTTTTGTTGGAGCAATCGCTCTATTGAAAACAGTATAACAAGGGGCGGCATCAAAGCAGCATCAAAAGAAGCAAGAGAGATGCTCCATTTCAAAAAGGCCCCGCCAATCCGGCAGGGCCTTGCTTTATGCTTTTACATGGTCATCAATCATAGTCAGGTTTCTTTTGCCTGCCCAGTAATCTTCCTTCGAGATTAGTGCCTGAGGCCAAAATTCCCCGGTATAACGCTCCACACTGCCATCTACGTGATAGAACACCTGCGGCACATCTACGGGATCCGTGTCCACCAGATATTCATCTCCAAACGATGCAAGAATTTTCATCACACCATTTTTACCGGATGCCTTAGACACCCAGAACATCCCATCAGTGATTGCACCGGTTTCTAAATCCACCGTCACGTACGTGTCTTGGTCCTTTTCTGCCCAGAATACCAGCATTTTACCATCTGTTACACAATCCATGGTCGCATACAGTGGTATCTTGCGGTCCAGTGTGGTCTGACGGACTTCGCTGGTGTCATAGGTCAGCGTGTTCAGCGTCATGCCGTCTGTACCTACCCAAATATGCATACCATCCGCATAGATGCCAGCGCCTTCAAAAATCGGTTCTTGGATCAAATCCCGCCACTGCTGGGTATCAATGGAAAAGGCACGGTAAGTGTGGGCAACCTTTTTCGGCTGCTCAGGATCCGGGATAACTGTATCCGAGAAAATCATCTCGCGTCCCACGCAGCCAACCCATATCTTGTCCCCAATACAGTTGGTGCCAAAATTGTACAGCTCTGTACTTTCACCCGTGCGCAGATTCATTCCGTTCAGGTGAAACTCTATACCGTCATTGGTTTCCTGTTCAGCCTCCGGAACCTCCACATATACCATTGTAGTATAGTATAAAATTTCTCCGTCCGTAGCATAACCGCCAAACAGGCGTTGTCCGGTTTCCATGGTGAGTACAGATTTCCGATTTGTTCCGTCCAGATCCATCCGAATCAGCTGGCTCGGCTCATTGTCCAGATTTGTAGGGGAATTCTGGATATACAGGCTATTCTCAATGATAAATAGTTGCTCTATGCTTCTTGTGTCCAGAAAACTGGGACAGCTGTCATCAATATGATTACAGCCCGGATCATTGCACAAATATACACGGGATTTGGTTGCATAGTCGGTGTAGACAATATTTTGCACTTTTTCTCCGCGTCCGATTACCTCGTAAAATCCCGCTTCCGTCTGAGCTCTGCAAAAGAGGTTTGTCCCCGGCTCTGTCAGCATCTGCAAGGCTGGTTCACCGGATTTCACCAGGTTCTGCGGCAATTGGGTCGCATCTGTCTTAGTGGATTCAGATCTGCAGCCTGCCAGCGAGCACGCCAGCAGCATTCCTACCAGAACCGTGCACAACTTATACATTCTTTGTTTGCTTCGCATGATAACGTTCCTCCGTTTTGAATTTTCGGTGCAACAAGCGTTCCACTAAAGCCAGTATAACAGGTGGAGGCATCAAAGCGGCATCAAAATCGGCAGAGCAATCAATCTACAGGTGAGACATGATAATCCACACTGTACCGATCAATCCGAAGCCAAAAAGCCAAGAGAGTTTCTGTTCGGTCTACCATTTCCACATAGGTGTATTGCCGGGCCAAATCCAAATCAAAACTGGTTTGCTCACAATCGAAGTACTCTGTCAAAAAGGATGACCCACGCCGCAGTTCAGATTCTGTATTTTGCCACTCTACATTGGCAGTTGCTTGTTTACGATCAGAGAAAGTAAATTGAATAATTTTGCCTGAGACGTCATCCAGCGTCAGCGTAATCGTATCGTGGCTTTTGGTGGACAAAGAGCATATCCATACAATGCTGGATTGATTATTATACAGAGACACTGACCGATCTTCCGAATCTGTGCCTTTTATGGCGATACAAAGCTCAGGAGAGCACGCATCAAATTTCCAGTCTGCGACTGGATACGGCAACAATTGTTCTTCGTACAACTCGTCCAGAAAAGATAGCACCAGCTGCTGTGTAATCGCGATGTTTTCCCGCACATAGTCCAGAGGAAGCGGAATCAGCTGGTACGGCACGTTATACATCAAATCCAGCGTATGAAACATGCTTTGCTTGGTTTGAAAGCGAATCTTTTCTGTGGGGATCGTGATGACCGTGTCCTTTATCTTCTCATCATGCAGGTAGAACCACAACTTCGGAAAGAATACGCCAATCATCATGCATAGTACAACACATACCACGCCTCCGGCACACTTGATGCGAGCCAGCTTTTCTTGCCTCCCGATTCTGCGAATCAAAGAATGTGCGGCTTGTTTCTTCATGATGTTCATGCAAGTCCTCCATTCAAAGTCACGGTTACACAGGTTCCTTTTCCCAAATGACTTTCAAATCGTATGTTTCCACCATGCAGCTCTGCAATGGTTTTGCAAAGAGACAAACCAAGGCCAGCACCACCCAGCGCACGCGAACGTGCTTTATCCACGCGATAGAAAGCTTCCGTTAGATGTGCCAGTGCCTCGGGCGGAATCCCCTGTCCGGAATCCGTTACCGTAATTGCACAGCCTTCCGCGGTCATTTTCCCGTTGATCCAGATAGAACCGCCATCCGGCATAGCCTTTCGGGCGTTGTCTATCAGGTTGATACACAGGCTCTTAACTAGGTCGTATTCCATGCAGCACAGGCCCTCTTCACAGACACAGTGCATTTGAATTTGATGGGATTCCAGAACCGGGCAATATTGCTCTTGCAGCTCCTGCAACAGCTCTGCTGGAGAGGCAGGCTCCAAATGGATGGGCGTATTCTTTCCCACCTGAAGGTCCAGCAGCTTCATGGAAAGCCGTTCCAGTCGCTGTGCTTCCGAAAAGATATACTGAGCAGCGTCTCGCTGCTCCTCAGGGTCAAGATTTTCTCGCCGAATCAGGTCAGCGTACCCGATAATAGCCGTCATGGGTGTTTTTAACTCATGAGTAAAATTGCCAACGAAACGTTCCTGTTGCTCCATGGTAATTTGCAGTCTGTGGACGGTATCTTCCATTTTTTCGGCCATTTTGTCAAAGTCTGCGCCAACCGCTCCGATTTCATCGCTGGTAAGCAGATCGGCACGACAGGAAAGGTCTCCACTCGCAATGGCCTGCGTCGCCCGGGAGAGCTTAGTCAACGGACGGGTCAGTCCCTTGGCGACAAGATAGCTTACCACAGAGCATGCCACCAAAAGTACACTGTAAATCAAAAAATATGCATGGACCTGTTTTTCTCTGGCAACATATATGTTCGTTATGTCACGTGCCAGTGTCAGCGTATAAAAGGTTTCATCTACAACAAAGCTACCCGACAATTGTATATAGTGCTGTCCGGTTTCGTCAGCAAAATGGCACAGTTTTTGTTCTCCCAGCTGGTCGGCCTGATACGCTGCCGGCTGAACACCGGTATGAAACACGTTATGTTTTTCTCTCAGAAGCGTCACGGAGTATGCTGTCTCCGGACTTTGGAAGGCATCCTGCTGTAAAACGGCAGAAAGCTGTTTTTCATCGTTCAGACGTCCCATGTTTTCGGCCAACTGCAGCACATTCAGCATCGCACGGTAGCTTTGTTCCAGGGCTGCTTGTTCCTGCTCCAATGCCTGGTCAAAGGATCGATGCATCAAAAAGACGCCCTCCAGACTGAACAGAATCGAGATAACACAGATCATGTTCAGGGTTAGTTTCCAACGGAATTTCATAGATCTACCTCCAGTCGATACCCGATACCGCTGATAGCTACCAGACGCTTTTCCAGCCCTGTCTTTTTGCGCAAACGCTGAACCGCCAAATCTACTGCCTTACTGCCATATTTTAAATCGCCGCCCCACACCTGTTCATAAATGGTTTCCCGGTATAGCGCAGCGTTGCGGTTTCGAATAAACAGCATCAAAAGGTCAAATTCTCTATGCGTCAAATCCAGCAGTTCACCCTTGCGCCAGATCTGCATAGACCTGGGATCTATTTTCAGATCTTCCAGTTGAATTTCCGCATCGTCTTTTCCGAAGCGGCGCAAAACCACATCAATACGAGCCAGTAATTCTGCAATGGCAAACGGTTTGACCAAATAATCCTCTGCACCCAGGCGCAGTCCTTTTACACGGTCTTCTACTGCATTTTTTGCGGTAAGAAAAATCACCGGGATTCCCAGTGGCTGAATCAGCTCCATCAATTCAAAGCCTGACATACCAGGAAGCATAATATCCAGCAGAATCAAATCATAATGATTCTCTTCCAGCTTCTGCGGCACTTGTGCGCCATCAGCAACACACTCACAGTAATAGCCGCATTTTTTCAGGCTCAGTGCAATCATGCTGGAAATGGCGATTTCATCTTCTACGCATAATATATGAATCATAGGTATCCTCACGTCATTTGTGACTGTTTTTCAACTGTTACACTCTTAGTTATTATAAACCCTGGCAGCATCAATTTGGCAACAAAACTATGTTTATTGCAGAGTTTCCGCTATATTTTACATTTACAAACCATCTTCTGTAAGGGGACAACCCTCTCTTGCAGCTTTTTTTGTCTTCAAAAAGCACACGATTTCCGCGCTGGTTCGCTTTACCGACACCACCCCTTTTGATTCGCGATTGCAATAATTTTTATAGGATTTGCTTTCTTCCTGAATTGGTTTGGAATACTTTCCGTTGTGTCTGGCACAGTAGGCTTGCAGTGTATCGTTACAGTCTTTGCCTACTCATGCGGAGAATCTGCCACCGCATAGCTACGTGCCCGATATTTTTCCATGAGCTTTGCGATGAATGCTTTCCCCGGCACATTATTGTTCGTTTCCCAGCTTGTTTTGGTATATGATGCCCGGCGGTCATCGGAAATTTCTGGTAGGATTTACAAGAAACACCTATGTGTTTGACATGGTTCCGTTATATTTTGTCTTTTGACTCTTCCATAGGCTGTCATAAGTCGATGAATGTATTCAAAAAATGGTGTGTTTTACGGTATAGTTTATAAAATTAATTGCACAAGCAGTTCGATTTAGAGTCGCTCCTTACCCACATTTAGTAACTTTATAGAATGCATCTTCTATTGTGGTATAATCCGTGTAGGTACACATCCAATGTGACACCTACATTGGAATGTCTCATCAGGTATTGCAAGCGCTTTGTGTCTATACCACATCGTTGAATATTCGTACAAAATGTATGTCGCAATACATATGGAGAAATTTTGGAAAATGTATGTTGCCATTCTTTATTCATGTCTTTTTAGATTTGCCTCATATATCTTTCCAGATGCATGGCTACGTTCGGCATTCCGTTTTTATCAGCGAATAGAAAACCACTGCATCCCCCAATAAAGTGCTGTTTGCAAGCACATGTTGAAAAAGCATCATATGCCATATCAGACATAGGGATATAGCGATTACCGCTTATACCGGATCATTGGATGTGTGGAATCTATCAGAGTCCGCACCGGCGACCATCCGTACTTTGAGAATATGATAAACGGGGTACTTGTTAATCCGCGGCAAATCATTTCACTCTGATACGTGGGCAATTGAAAACATCCTAAAAAAGACAGAGCAGCCTGCATTTGGGCAGACTGCTCTGTCTTTTGAAAGAATAACCGTAATGTTGCTCGACCTTTTACAGGTTCTCGTTTTTGAGCGCATCAATGAGATTTCGCTTTTTTAATTTTTGTACTGCATAGCCCATTGTACATGCCGTGACCGCAAACACGCCAAATACAGAAATTCCGATTGCGGCCCATGGAATCCGCAACGCAATCACATAGCGCTGGCCAATAATTCTATCAATCAGGATGGTGGCAAGAAGGGATGCAGGCAGGCCGTACAAAAGTGCCTTGCCCGTGCACAGAAAGCACTCATATGCAAGCATTTTTCGAAACATTTTTCTTCCCATCCCCACAGTTTTCAGCATGGCAAATTCTCTGCGGCGCAGACGGATGTTGTTGGATACCGTGTTGAACACATTCGCCACTGCAATCAAAGTAATCAGGGTAATAAAGCCATAGGAAAAAATCTGTGCAATCAGGACCAGGTTGCGGTTGTTTTCTCGTTCCTCGCTGTGGTCATACAAGCCATAGTTTTCCGAACCAAGCGCTTCTGACAGTTCTTTGAGCTGTTCAAATGCCTGTCTGTGGTCATCAGCTTTGATATGATAATCTGCAAACCTCAAAACGTCCTCCTGACCCAAAGCTGCTGCGGCCCATTCCGGATAAAAAAAGCTCACGCCGCCGGTATAACGGTCCGCATACCAGGGCAGTTTGTGGAGCAGTGCTCCAATGGTAAG
>RCNH01000843.1_pt1 | contig 11554 bp, 8 predicted proteins | sample 2041161 | NCBI WGS metagenome assembly RCNH01 (sample SAMN09708215, study PRJNA481090) | Feces metagenome, whole genome shotgun sequencing project. | biome: feces | host: Leptonychotes weddellii | place: Antarctica: Sion Island | collected 2010-03-01
GGTGCTGACCGCTTCGGTCTTCGTGCTCGTGCTACAAACTTTACCTTGGGAACAATTCCTGAGGCAGTAAAATTCGCTCATAGCCACGGCGTTAAAGTCCACGTTGCTATGAACGTTCTTATGAAAGACCACGACCTCAAGGGCCTTGGAGAGTACGCAAAGGCTCTTGAAGATGCGGGCGTCGATGCTCTTATCGTAAGCGACCTTGGTGGTTTTGCAACTATCCGCGAGGTGGCACCAGGTCTTGAGCTTCACGTAAGTACTCAGGCATCTTGTGCAAACTCTGCTTCTGCTAAGGTTTGGTATAACCTTGGAGCTAAGCGCGTTGTTTGTGCTCGAGAGATGACTCTCAAAGATATTAAGACCATGCGTGAAGAAATTCCTGAGGACATGGAAATTGAAGCCTTCGTACACGGTGCTATGTGCATGAGCGTATCAGGTCGTTGTCTTATTTCCGATTATGTAACAGGACGTAAGGCAAACAAGGGTGCTTGCACCCAGCCTTGCAGGTGGAACTACAAGCTTCTGGAAGAGACACGCCCAGGCGAGTACTTCGAGATTGGCGAGGACGAAAACGGTTCATATCTTTTGAACTCTAAAGACATGAATATGCTCTCTCACCTCCCTGAAATCATCGATGCTGGTGTTGACTCCATCAAGATTGAAGGACGCAACAAGAAGGCATTCTACGTAGCAAACGTAGTAAACGCATATCGTCAGGTTCTCGATGGTGCAGATCCTCGTGACTTCCAGATCGAGCTCGAGAAGATCTCTCACCGTCCATACAACACCGGTTTTTACTTCGGCATGGCTGAGCAGGAGACCAAGGTGGGAGGACAGCTTCAAGACTGCATCCACGTTGCAACCGTTGAGGGTTCTGAAGAGCTCGAAGATGGCAACTTCCGCGTTGAGGTAAAGTGCCAAAACCGTATGCGCACCGGCGATGAGATTGAGATTGTAAGTCCATCAGTTCCTGTTCGCACCTGCACAGTAGGTGAGATTGAGTGGGAGAGCAAGCCTGGAGTATTCGAGGTTGTGCCTTCTGCTAATCGCTCAATGGAGACCTACTACTTCGTATGTCCATTTGAACTCAAACGCCACGACCTTATCCGCATGGATATGGGCAAGTATCGCGCAGAGGTTGAAGGAGCTGAAGAGGTTCCTCAGGAGACCGAGAGCGACTGCGGCTGTTCAGGTTGCGACTGCTGCGAGTAGTACTCGCGATCACCGCGATTGCTTCGAGCGATTCAAGCGATTCAAGCGCTACAAACCATATATCTAAACACATCAAAGCACTCAGTTGTAAGACTGGGTGCTTTTGTTATATCTCACAAAAACTTAAATAATATTTCGTATTTCTAGAGGTCTGATTTTCAAAAAACTGGGGATAATATCAGTAACAAAAGGAGTACAGGAAACATCCTATACTCCGAGGTTAATAGCTGTTTTTGACATAAGGAGAAGATTAGTCCAATGGACAGGTTGGGTGCATGAGGACATCGGATACTTTTTCTTTTTAGGTCCTCAATACGGTGAATACTTATTCAGGTTATAGATGAACGTCGCAGGCACGATACAAGGGTAGATTACAGTCGTGTACGTGCATGAGAGCATCGGTTTACACGAACTTCATTATGGGTGGCCGGCTACGTAGCATTGGTAACGTGAGTAAGAGTTTGTGTTCCTTGACATGATATGGATAGAAATTTATCTACTGATCGATTCTATATATTTCGGAAGAGATCCAGGTAGGTGTTAGAGGTCTTAGCAGGTTATCCAGAAGCATATTTTACGGTTCAGCTTTTGGGTAATGGTTTCTGTAGGTCGGTTAGGCTATCGCTTTCTATGGTGTTTTAGCTGAGGCCTCTAATTACTTTGCAAGGCCGTGCGCTTGGTTGAGCAGCAAAAGAGGAAGATACAAAAGAGGTTATGCTTACAAGCGGTATGAGTGGGGCTGAGTTGCAGTTATAGGGAGCAAATCCCTCGTCTCCCTGCAGCTCACCTCAGGTACTCCATGGTGAAACTTAGTTGTTCTGCAGCCTGTGCATACGTTAGACACTGCAGATGCGTATGCAATGATGTTTAGTATCAGGTGTAGTCGGTGGTCTATGGGCACGATAAGGGCTTGTGTAAGGTAAAGCGGTTGGATGTAAGTTAGGTATGCGTTCGAAGGGGAGTGACTCGCAAAGCTCCTTTGAGGCTTTCTTCTAGCTCCATGCGTAGGGGAGTGTCGAGAGTATGGTATACAGGGCTTGCATTTGAACTGTAGGATACCTGTTGTGGATAGTGAGGAATGTGGACGGCAGACAGGTCAGCTGCTCGTTCATACTGAATCGTAAATTTCATCCGAAATATTATGAAAAAGGCGCTCGCCTCCAGATGGAGACGGGCGCCTGTTTGTGTATATCTGTACGGCTTAGTACTGGCTTTCGTGCTTCTTGAAGAAGTCGAAGCGAGGAGGAAGCTCGTCGATGGTGTGCTCTGCTGGGTTTGTGCCTTCGATCTCACAAAGCTCATTGAGACCGCTCATAGCGTATTCCCAGTTAAAGAAGGTGTCTGGATTAAATCCAAGCATGGTAGCAATCTTTTCACAACCCTCAGGCACAGCTGGGTGCATAAGGAGGGTAGTGGTGCGAAGAGCACAAAGGGCATCTGCAAGTGCCTGCTCGTAAGCTTGAGTATCCTCATCATTACGAGCCTGCTTGCTTGCGCTATCCCAGAGCTTGTTTTGAGCGCGACAGAAATTCTCTACGATGGAGAATGCCTGATGGAAGTTAAGGCTCCAAAGCGCTTCTTCGAACTTGAGGATAGTCTCGGTACAATCCTTGCGTACTTCTTCGGAGACTGCAACCTGAGGAAGGTGATTCTCAGTTGCATTTTTTGCTCCATAGAAGCAAGAGCGTGCAAGGCGGTTGAAGATGTTAGTCAAGAATGCTGACTCCTTAAGTGCAGGATCTGCAACACGAGGGTCATCCTTTACCAATACCTCTGCACGGTCTCCCTTAGCCTTGACGGAAACTGAGGTGTCAAATGGCTTTGGAGAGAAGCTAACTGCCTTGGTGTCGAGACCGAGGTTGAGCCAGTGGCAACGAAGCTGCTCTGGGGTGTAGTAGTCCAGAAGCTCAAGAGCCATAGGAGGCTTGATCTCTCCTGAGGAAGATGCCTTCTTATTCATGAAGAGGATATGGTAGTTAGCAACTGGATAAGTCTGCTTAAGTCCCCAGTTGAGAGCCTTAAACATACCGGTCTGAGCTACGCAATAGAAGTAGATATTGTCCTGTCCGATGAACTGGAATACCTGAGCGTCGTCGCTAGCCCACCAATCTTTCCAATCGTGTGAAGAGTAAGCATCTGCCTTATCCTCAGCAAGTGCTGTTTGCACAAAGCTGATAGGAGCCCAAAGGCTCTCTGGCCATACCCATACGGTAAGGTCGTCGGCAGTACCGTCGAGAGCAGGAGCAGGAACGCCCCACTCAATGTTTCCGGTAATGCGAAGTGGAAGCAAGCACTTTCCGGTCCTAAAGCGAATCTTAGCTGCGTCGAGGATGTCGCGGGCAATATCGCGCTCTTCCCAGGTCTTAAACTCGAGGGTAAAGGAACTCTGGTTTCCCTGAGGCTCTACCAAGGTATGAGCTGGAAGCTCAGCTGAGATTGCGTCGAACTCCTCGCGAACCTTGTTTTGCAAGTACATAGCTGGAGTTACGAGGGACTCTCCCACGGTGTTGGTAATAACGTCGCGGATCTGAGGATCGTTCTTCCAATCGGCATTGAGCTCCTTGAGGTAGGACTCAAACTTAGGAAGATCGAAATACCAGTTATCAACAGGCTTCAAGACAGGAGTAGATCCTGTGAGCTGAGATACAGGAGCGATGAGCTCCTCTGGATCGAATTGGTGTCCCAAATCGCACTCGTCTGCATAGGCCTTCTCGCTCTTGCATCCGCGAATAGGGCAGTGTCCTTTTACCTGACGGCCGTTGAGGAACTGTCCTGCCTCCTCGTCGAAGAACTGTCGGGTTGTGCGCTTGGTGAGAACACCCTGCTCATAGAGGGCAGAGATCCACTCGTCAGAGAGCTTATTGTGAAAGTCTGCTGCAGGCTCAAGTCCGCTTCCTGCAAAGATATCAAGGGAGATATCGTAGGCATCAAGGGCAGCTTTTTGCCTGGTGTGATTAGACATGACGTAATCGACGATGGAGCCTTCGATCTCTCCAGCCTCGTGAGCCTTGCGGTAGCCCTCCATGATAGGAGATCCGTAGCAGTCGGTTCCAGAGACGAAGAGTACGTTTTCTTTACCAATGCGATCTCGCATAAAGCGAGCGAAGAAATCTGCAGGTACAAATACGCCACCTACATGACCGAAGTGAAGTCCCTTGTTACCATAAGGCATTCCTGCGGTAATGACAGCGCGTTTAGGAAATTGTGGTCTACTCATGCAATAATCCTTTTAGGTTTTGTACATTGTTTAGTTGTTTTTAGTATTACACAAAAGCACGCCCCGAAAGGCGTGCTTTTTAATTGTCTATGTAAAGCATAAATATAGTAAATGCTTTGGGGTAGGCTTTAGGTCGGATTCGGCCGTAGCTTCGATGTGAGTCCGGCCGAGATTCAATGTGAGTTCGCCAAAGCTTTGGGCTGTAAAGAAGATCGCTTAGACGAGGTTGATCTCTGACTTGCTCAAAAGGTCAGCTAAGGCTTTCTTGTGTACGATCATCTGGATGATTGCAGCTTTTCCAAATCCCATAGCCATTGCCTGCTGGAAGGAAGGGGTTTGCTGGAAGGACTCAAAGTCCTCAACGGTCACCTTAATCTCCTCGTGCAAAGCATATGCCTCAAGTGCACATCCTCGAGCAACAGCCTCGCGAGCACGCATGCGATAGAGTTCATCTTCGCTCATGTCTACAAGATCGTCGACGCCTTCTTTATCAAAGAGGGAAGCGTTGTCGGTATCTCCTGCTGCTTTCATTGCCTCAACGATAGGCTCAACCATGGATTCTGGAATGTCTTCGACCAAACGAGCAGCAAGCTGACCTGCAGCCTGAGCTTCAATAAGGTCGTTGACCTGGTTTTCTACAAGCTGCTTTTGGTATTCAACGCACTTTTGGAAAAGTGCCTGAGCGCTTACAACGCCGAAGTTCTCGGTGAACCACTCGGAGTTGGACTCATGAGATCCGCCCTGAGCGTCAATGAGTGCATTTGCCTGCTGAGCTGCGATATCCCAAACGCCATCGGAAGATGGACGGGTAATGGTAATTGATACAGGACCATAGGATGTAAGGGTAAAGAAATCCTGTTCCTGGGTGTTTTGAGTTTCATTTGTCTCTTGGGTATCCATATTGACTCCTTGTCTGGATCGAAGATGACTTGCATACAGCCGTATGCCTTAGATACATTATACATAACAGACCTCATATCACCTGTGTTTGATTAAATTTATAATCAGATGGAAACATGGGAGTGAATACGGGGTTGAAGCGATGGGAGACGCTGGGAGATCTTCTTTACGAACCATGCACGCAAGACCCCGTGGCAGTACGTATCCATGGAGTCGATATGCATGGAATCTATCTATTGCGTGGGATTTAGTAGTTCGAGCAGTTATACATAGGCAGACGGTCTGCCTTGACGTACAATACGTTAGTCAGTACAGAACATCAGTACAGAACACAGTAAGGTTGAATATGAAGAAACTAATGCTTCATGCATGCTGTGGGCCTTGTTCTCTCGAGCCTATACGCCTGCTTAAAGATGAGGGATTTGAACCTGTTATTTGCTGGGCAAATAACAACATTCAGCCTGCTGAAGAATATGACGTGAGACTTCAAACCATCCGCGAGTGGGCAGAGGCTGAAGGCATTGAGCTCATTGAGCTTCCTTATGAGGCTCAAGATTGGGAGCGCATGGTTTCACCTGCTGGGTTTGAGAGGGAAAAGCGCTGTCGTGCCTGCTATGCCCTTCGTCTGTCTCGTACCTGCAAGCTTGCGCGTGAGATGGGTATCGAATACGTATCGACGACGCTTGCGGTCAGTCCCTACCAGCTTTTCGATACCTGCACCGATGTGCTCGAAAAGCTCGCTCATGCCCACAATCTCACCCCTGTCGTTCGTGATTTCAGGGAGTACTACGACAATGCAACACAGCGCTCAAAAGAGCTCGGTATGTATCGTCAGCACTACTGTGGATGTCGCTTCTCAGCGGCAGAAGCTGCGATGGAGAAATACGAACGCCGCCGTCAGCTTAAGGCCTTGAAGGCCCAAAAGAAAAAGCAACATATTGCCTAAAGCTCCAAGCTGGCAATTTATACCCTACATTACCCGCTATACCTGCAAAGGGAGAACTTAATGCTTACAGAGGATTTCGATTACGAACTTCCAGAGAAAAATATCGCTCAGGCTCCAGCTGAGCCTCGAGATAGCTGCAACATGCTCGTCTTGCACCGTGAGGATGGATCCATTGAACACAAGATCTTTAAGGACATCATTGACTTTGTGGAGCCAGGAGATCTCTTTGTTGTAAATCAGACGCGTGTTTTGCCAGCTCGCCTCATTGGATCCAAGCAAAATACGGGAGGCATCTGCGAGACCCTCTTGCTCAAGCGCCGCGAGGATATCGAGAGCATGGGTACGGTTTGGGAGTGCTTGGTAAAGCCAGGAAAGCGCCTCAAGCCAGGAGCCGTCATTGAATACAAGGACGGAAACGATGAGAACTCCGAGGTTATCCTTACAGGAGAGGTCGTTGACTTCGTAGAATCCAGCAAGGGAGGACGACTGGTAAAGTTTACCCCTCTCAATGGCTTGACCCTCGACGAGGCAATCCACGCAGCAGGTAAGGTACCGCTTCCTCCTTACATTACTCAGTATGAGGGAGATCCTGAGAAGTACCAGACCGTGTACTCAATGAAGGAAGAGCATAGCGCTGCTGCTCCTACTGCAGGACTTCACTTTACCCCTGAGCTCATCGAAGCTCTCAAACAGAAGGGTTGCGGCTGGCAGACCGTTGAGCTCGAGGTTGGAATCGACACCTTCCGCTTGGTGGAGGAAGACGATCCGCGCGACCACGTCATGCACACTGAGCGCTACCATGTATCTCAGGAAGTCATCTATGCAATCCACGAGACCAAGAAGGCAGGACACCGCGTCATTGCTGTTGGAACTACGGCAGTTCGCTCCCTTGAGTCTTCCTACGAGGCAGATGCTGAGGCTTGGGAAGTCCCATGTGTAGCGAAGCGCTTTGAGGGTCGAGAGGATTCTGCCGACACGCTCAAGAAGGGCGATATCGTAGCTCATGAGGATGCAACAACTAACTTGTATCTCATGCCAGGTAAAACCTTCCATGTTGTCGACGCTCTCATCACTAACTTCCACGTACCTCGCTCAACTCTCATGATGCTCGTCTCTGCGTTTGCTACAACCGACCAGGTTATGAACGCGTATCAAGAGGCAATCTCTCACGACTACCGTATGCTAAGCTTCGGCGATGCAATGTTTATTGACTAAAATTTCCATAAAGAAGGCCACTACCTGCGTAGTGGCCTTTTGTGTTTCAAAACTCCAACTCCCCTCAAGCACTCCTTAAGCGAGCGGCAGGGTAATGGTAAAGCTTGTTATGTTTTCCTCACTGGTGAGGGCAATCTCACCCTCGTGCATCTCACAGATTCTCTGAACAATAGCAAGACCCAAGCCCGTATTTCCATTCTCACCCTTTACGAATGGCTTGAACAAATCCTTCTGAAGCTCAGGATCGATTGCAGGACCATCGTTGGAAAAGATGAGGTAGGCTACCTTATTATCTGTATCCTTCAGAAGCTGAATGCGAATGAAGGTCTTAGCATAGCGCGACTGATTGATATATAGATTCTCAATCAAAACCTGAATCTGGGAAGGAAATCCTGCAATATAGACATCCTCATCGAGGTCAAGCAGAAGCTCTCTTCCTTGGCTAAACTTCTGCATGGTCGTAATGAGCATCGATACTACTTCACTCAAACAGATACGCTCAGGAAGCTCGTTTGTGTAGTCAGCTTTAAGCTTCGATACTAAAAGCAGGTCATTGACGCTTTTTTGGATGCGGTCGGTCTGATTTTCAATAACAACCAACGAGGAATCGAGATCTCCCTTAGGATAGATTCCCTCACGAGCAGAGTCAGCGTACGTCTTTATGATCATAACCGGAGTCTTGAGCTCGTGGGATATATATTGCATCGATGCCTGCTGCATGGCTCGTCTGTTGTCGAGCTCAGCTTTGGTATACATAAACGATTGAGCCAAATCCCTCAAATCCGGATCTTGAATATCGTCAATATCGATATTGGGAGCCTCGTCGTTGTAGGCCATGTCTTGAATAGATTTGCTGGTAGCGCGAATGTTTTTGGTCATCTTGTATGTAATGCGCAAAACCAAAAGCAAAGTTATGGCAAAGACAGCAAGAGACATCACAATAATTTGCATCAGAATCTGAGGGTAGTGTTCGAGGTAGATGTCCTTGATAACCGAGTAGCGATAGATTCTCTCACCGTTTTCCGTATCTACCTCAATGCGGTATAGAAGGTACTTGCCGTCAATTTCCTCACGATAGACCTGGGAGGATTCGCGCTGCTTTTGAGCCTGCTCGAGGATGTGCTCTGCGGTCTTATCCCCATGAATTGCCTCGACCAAATCTATGCTGTGAGCAGAGGCTCCCAAAATCCATTCGTTTTGGACACCGCGATTCATGTTATCGATATCGGTTTGGGTATCGATGCGATAGTCCTCGAAGGTTTTATCGAAGGTGTAGTAGCTCCAGTAATACAAGCTGATAGACACCGCAAGGGTCAAGATCGAAAGCGAAAGTGCGAGAACCGTTGACATACGGATGTAGAGGCCTCTATTCTTGTGCATTTAAATCACGCACCTGTATCCGCTGCCATAGACAGTTTCAATCTTTATGGTAGGAATCTTTGCGCGAATACGCTTGATGAAGTTATCGACCGAGCGAGGAGTGTCGAGGTAGTTTTCGCCCCATGCCTCCTGCATAATGAGCTCACGGCTCAAAATAACGTTCGGATGAGCGACCAAATAGCTCACCAGATCATATTCCTTGGCAGTAAGTTCAATTTGGATGCCTTGACTATCGCGGACTTCATGCATATCGAGGTCAAGAATATAGCCTCCAAGGTCTACAGAGTTTGACCTGATAGGAGAGTTCTTCTTCATAGTATCGAACAGATGCTGGAGCCTAAAGATGAGCTCCTGAGGCATGAAAGGCTTTGCGATATAGTCGTCGCAGCCCATTTCAAATCCTAAGACGCGGTCGATGGAATCACCGCGGGCAGAGATGACAATGCAGGGAGTCAAAGGGTTGGCAGCCTTGATTTCCTTAAGAAGCTCAAAGCCATTTCCATCCGGAAGCATAAGGTCAAGGACCCAAATATTGATATCTTTTACCGGTACCTCTCGAGCTTCGGAGAGGGAATGAGCTTTCACGCATCCCCATCCTTCGCGTCGAATATAGACATCTAGAATATCGGCAAGGTCTTTCTCATCCTCAACCACACAAACAGTTTTCACTTAGCGCCTCCGATACATTTGAACACATTTCACCGCATTTAACTGCAATGTTACTAAATAGTGTACATCTGTTAATCCTTTTGTATTGCTACTCTAAGTATAAGGAAAAGTTACTTTATTAGGAGTGGCAAATGGACAAAAAGAAGAAGAAGTCCCGCAAGATGCCGACAGCGTTCGGAATTTTGCTAGGACTCACTGTAATTTCTGCAATAGCGACCTGGATCGTTCCAGCAGGCGCTTACCAGATGGATGGAAAGGTTCCAATAGCGGGTACCTACCATCTCGTTGAGGCAAACCCTCAGGGTCTTTGGGATATCTTCCAAGCTCCCGTAACAGGTTTTGGAGATGCTCTGAGCGTTGCATTCTTTATTCTGGTTCTCGGTGGATTCTTAGGAATCATATTTGAAACCCGTGCTATCGATGCAGTTATTGGCAGTACGGTAAAGAAGTATGAGGGCAGAGAGAAGCTCCTCATTCCTATGCTTATGATCCTCTTTGCAATTGGAGGAACAACCTACGGAATGGCGGAGGAAACCATCGCCTTCTATCCGCTTATCATTCCAATCTTGCTGGGTGCTGGATATGATTTGGTGACTGTCATTCTCGTCATCTTCATCGGCTCTGGTTGCGGTGTATTGGGTGGACTTGTCGACCCATTTGCTGTTGGAATTGCATCCGGCCTAGCTGACATCTCCATCGGAGACGGCATGGAGTACAGATTCCTCATGCTCGTATTGCAGCTTGGTTTTGCGATCTTCTTTGTAATGCGCTACGCAGAGCGCGTTCGTAAGGACCCAACTAAGTCCGTTACGTATGACCTCAATGAATCTTTGCAGAAGAAGTTCAAGCTCAATGCATCAGAAGAGCTTGTAGAGATGACCTCAAAGCGCAAGAAGATTCTTGCTGCCTTCGTCATCACCTTTAGCATCATGGTTATCTCAATCATTCCATGGGGTGCAAAGTTTGACATCAATATCTTTACTGATTTTCTTACCTGGATTAAGTCATCAGTCATCGGCCGTGCACTTGTAGGAAGCATGCTTCCTTGGGGCGATTGGTACTTTACTGAGATGACCGTTCTCTTCTTTATCTCATCTATCGTATGCGCTCGTATTTATGGCTATGACGAGCAGAAGACCGTTGAGTTATTTATGAATGGTGCCAAAGACCTTCTGAGCGTAGCTCTCGTATTGGGTGTAGCTCGTGGAATCTCTGTTGTACTCAATGACGGAATGATCATTGGAACTATTTTGCACTGGGGAGAGATGACCCTGTCTCAGCTCAGCAGCACCGCCTTCGCTATCGTCACCTACCTTATGTATATCCCTCTGACCTTCCTCATTCCCTCAACATCAGGCCTTGCAACTGCATCTATGCCAATTATGGCTCCTCTTGCAGACTTTGCAGGTGTTAATCGTGCTGTTGTTGTTATGGCTTTCCAGGCGGGAGCTGAAACCATGAACTTCTTCAGCCCAACTCAGTGTGTATTAGTCGGTGCCTTGGCTATTACAGGAGTTCCTTACAGCAGGTGGCTCAAGGCAATCGCACCATATCTTGCAGGTGTTATTGCAATCTCAGTGTTCGTAGTTTCACTCGCTTCAGTAATGCTTTAAATCAAATTGTGTATCGGAGGATATCATGGATAACGTAAAAGTTAGTGTAATTGGTGCTGGAAACGGCGGTATGACTGCGGCTTATCACTTTGCTAAGCAGGGACATTCCGTTTGCTTGTACGATTCAGAGAAGTTCCCAGCTCAAATTGAGGCAGTTCAGAGCAATGGGGGAATCGATGCTTTGGATGAGGCTCACGGCGTTCCTATGATTTTGGGTGGACGTGAGACTGACATCCTTGCAACTTGCGATCCAAAGACTGCTGCTGAGTTTGCAGATATCTTGGTTATGGTTGCTCCTTCCTTTGCTCAGGAAATCCTCTTTGAGCAGCTCCTTCCTTACTTGAAGGATGAGCAAACAATCGTCTTGATGCCAGGAAATTACGGCGGACTTGTATTGAG
>RCNH01000844.1_pt1 | contig 11553 bp, 11 predicted proteins | sample 2041161 | NCBI WGS metagenome assembly RCNH01 (sample SAMN09708215, study PRJNA481090) | Feces metagenome, whole genome shotgun sequencing project. | biome: feces | host: Leptonychotes weddellii | place: Antarctica: Sion Island | collected 2010-03-01
GCAACAGCAAGTTGGCCCCGATGTCCGTGTTGGCGGCATGCTTTTATATGCTCAAAATGAGGGTGAATCACTGCATGAGACGTATAGTATGTCTGGTAATCCCATCATGGTTTACAGCCTTGATTTGAACCAGGATTTCTCAAAAATTCGTGAACAACTTGATGGAATAGCGATTGAGTATTTTGGCGACGAAGTGGGAGCTGGACCTGGAAAATTTAGTATGAGAGTTCGTTAATAACCCTTAGATTCTACCTTTAATAATTTATGACTTTATTTGGCTAATGCTGGGCGTTAACATGAACAATAGTCGTGCATTTCGCGAAAATAACATGGGCTATTATGCAGTACTGGTTGTCTTGAAAGGAAGGCTGCAATGTCTAAGCTAAACGAAGAAAAAATTAAAGAGATTCTTGACAAGGGAGCCGAGAAGGCGAAAGAGCTATTGGCCGATGATGGTAAGATGCAGCATTTTTTGGATTCGCTTGAAGGAAAATTGCGTGGTATTCCTGAGTTAGGTGATGACTTGGCTTATGTACCAATCTTCGCATCGATGACTCGAGCATACATTGCAGGCGAGTATAAGCAACTGCCGGTTCGTACAATAATTATGGTAGTAAGCTCTTTGATTTACTTTGTATCACCTATAGATGTTGTTCCTGACACTATTCCTGTGCTTGGCTATACGGATGATGCTGCAGTTTTGGTAGCCTGTGCAGCGTTTATTAAGCCTGACTTGGATAGGTTTATTGAATGGAGAGATGCTCAAAATTCAGAAGATGGGGAAGCTGTAGATGATAACGAAACAATTGATTCTGAAAACTAAACAATAAAGTCCTGACCTCTTCGCATGAAAAATAGTGAGTGAAAATCAACATTTACCTATCAACAATATATGCGGGTTGTAAAAATCCGATAATAGAGAATAATGGTACTCACAAGGGAAAATAATGTTTAGCATTATGTTTCAGATGTAACCTAGGAGGTCATTATGGCTGAGGAATTTGAATTCACTTCTGAAGAGGATAAAGTCTGGATTGACGAGCTGTTGGACGGTTTTGTAAACGAAGATTGTCCGCTCTTGAAGGATTTGGATGAAGAGGAACAGGACGTCTTGTTGTCCTTGGCAACTGAGCTTGTATTTGGTGAGGATGAATCCATTTTTGAGATCATCGCTGAGAATGATTACTTCTTCTATGATCGTATTCATCATCCAACCGTTAAGCGTTTGTTGTTTATTGCGCTTAATGTAGGCATCGCTCAGAACAATGGTGATTGCGCTAATTATCTGGGTGCTTTATATTACACTGGCCATGGTGTTGAGGAAGACGTTGAGAAGGCTGCTGAGTACTACGACATGGGTATGGAGTGGGGCTCTTCTCAGGCTGCTGTTAACTTGGGCTATTGCTACTATTATGGCCGCTTGGGCGATGAAGTTGATTACGAGAAGGCATATCAGTACTTTACCCGTGGTGTCATGATGGATGGTAATCCTGATGGTTTGACCAAGATTGCTAACATGTATGCTGGTGGTAGGTATTTGCCTAAGGATGAGTGTTTTGCATTTGACTTGTACTTGCGTGCCTATGATGTAACCAAGGATACGCCTGGTTCTGCTCGACCAGCTCATCACTTGGCTGACTACTTCATGTCAGGTATTGAGGGCTATGTTGATCGTGACCCACATAGGGCTTTGATTTTGTATCAGATAGCAGAGCGTTATTATTATCAATCAATCGCAACGGGCTTGGGTTACTATCGCAAGCACTTGCAGGCCGCAATTGATGGTCAGCAGGCAGCTCGTGAGTTGATTCACTTGTCTGGTGAAGAGTTTTAATTTGAAATGAGAAGGGGGCCGTCGTGAGGCGGTCCCCTTTGTTATTAGTTTTGTCTGTATACTTCGTTCAATGTCTGTCCGGCATCATTTAGCCATTCAATCCATCCGTTTTGACTGCCGCCTAGGACGAAAACTGCAGCACTGCTGGGGCTGTTAAACTCAATATCATGTTGCAGTGTGACTATGCCTGCTTCAGTGCGGAAGATGCTTGTTCGTGCTTCTGTTGCGGACTTATTCTTAATAATTGCATGATTCAGATCCACTTGGGATCCTTCGCATACAGTAAAATGGCCAGTTTCTTTATTGTAGAATCCGAGACCATTGATTCCTTTCTTTCTGGCATGGAAGAGCATGGTGTTGTTGATGGGCCCTGCATATGTTCTATCTAGGTCAAATCCTAATGCTGACATTCGGAATAGAATTGATTGATGAAGGCGTTCAATTGCTCCTTCTTTGTAAGGATTGATGTGAGGTTTTGGATTGTCACCGTTATCCGATTTATAGTCACCGTGGGTTTGGATATAGTCGATTGCTTTTGCTTCTAGGCAGTCCAAAACATCTTTGTCTATGTTTCTGTCTGAATCTAAGAACATTACTGCTTTATTCCAGAAGTCTTTTTTGGATTTATGGCTATCGAGGCGACTCAATCCTTGGGTTGTTTTACCTGCGTAAACTCTGCTTAAAATTCCGTGATCTTCGTCTAATAAGTAATAAATTCCACGCTGTGGGATGTCTGGCAGTTTTTTGGCGTCGGCTAATTTTTCGCGTGGAATAACAACTGTCATTAAGGATTCGCCCTCAACATCACAGAGCTTGATACCATCAGTTTGGTTATCAATGAGCATGATTGTTAATTTGGTAAGTTCAATAGCCATTATTGCTCCTCTAAAAATATCTGCTAGTTTTGTTTTATAAGCAAGGCATTGAGCCATTGTTCATGTGAACGACCTGGGCGAACATCACCTGAGGTCCATTGCTTAAGGATAGCGAGATTAGGTACATCTTCAAGGATTTCTTGAAGAGATGCTTCGGTGAGGTCGGTAAAATAGCGGCCATTACGCATGCCAGAGAAATCGCCATACTTAAAAGAGACGTACATAATGCCGTCATTTACCAGAGCTTTTGAGGCTTTGGTAAAAAGCTCAGGGAGTTTATCTTTTTCTATATGCAAAAGGGACGAGCATGCCCAAATGCCGTTATAGGTATTTTCTGCATCAAGGTCAAAAAAAGATGCGTGAATAACAGGGCGGCCTGTAAGTTTTTCAGTTGCTTTAACCATGGCCTCAGAGAGGTCTACGGAATCAATGGTGTATCCAGCCTGCAGCATGGCGTAAGAGTCGCGACCTGATCCGCATCCCCAGTCAAGAATGGTAGCATCAGATGGGAGCTCATGCAGGAATGCTTGCAACATGTCTGATATATCTGCATTCACGGTAGAGCTGATAAACGAATCAGCATGGGTGTTGTAATAGTCAATGGTTGTATTAGACACGGTTTCTCCTGATAATTGATTATATTGGTATTATACGTGAGTAAGAGATAAAGCGGAGGGGTGTCATGACATACATAAGTCAATATCAATCAGAGAATCCTTCGCTTGAATCATATTGGCGCTCATTAATATTGTTCGGCAAGAACACGGCCACCTATAAGTTTGCTTTAGCAGAAAGCTTATTGGAGTGTGTAGAACAAGATGCGTCCAGGGTGAGCCTAGATGAGCTGGCGGTTCCTTTTGCGCAGCATACATGCGAGCACCTTAAGGTGGCAAAACGTCAAGCTACTGGTAAGCAAGGTAAGTTTTTGGAGGCTTGTGCTGGCTTTAATGATGGTGCCGTAACATATGACGAGTTGATCGATACCACTAAAAATAATGCTTTTAAGTATGTTTTGGATAAGTTTCATATAGTGGATGGTCTTGAGGTGCCTGTTACATTTTATGAGCAGGCGGGAACTGGTGCTAAACGTGAGTTGGTGCTGACTGACGACACGTTTAAGCTGGCTGAACAAATTAGATTAGATACCTTAAATCAAGAAGTAGATGCACGCTGGAGTTTGGTTGAGTTTGCGTGGGATAACGATATTTCAACCAAGGTGCTAGACATTACATATAATGAGGATGAGCGTTGCTTTTTTACAAATAAGGCATTGCAGCGCACAAATATTACAAGTGTAAAAGATGCGCTGAATGGATATCAGAAGGGGCAGTGTTTCTACTGTTATGAGACTATTTCGTTGGATTCTCATGATGAGGACGCATGTGACGTGGATCATTTTTACCCGTTTAGCTTACAGAAATATTTTCCACGGATTAACTTAAACGGGGTTTGGAATTTGGTATTGTCGTGCAAGGATTGTAATAGAGGTGAAGACGGCAAGTTTGCTCATATTCCTTCGCTTGAATATGTTGAAAGATTGGCAATACGAAATGAATTTTTGATTGCTAGTCATCATCCTTTACGGGAGACATTGATAAGACAGACGGGTGCGACACAGCAAGAGAGGTTGAAATTCTTGCGGAACGTGGATGCGCGTGCTCACGAATTAAAAGCGCATAGATGGTGGACGCCGCCAAGGAAAAAGGCATCGTTTTGATGATAGAGAGCCGGTGATCTTGTGTATTGTATACGTTGTGGCGAACAGATAGACGATAGCGATTCCATATGCCCACATTGCGGTTTTAGCTTAGATGATTGTCGAGCCATGTTAAATGACGCTGAATTTGATAGTGTTGAGTATGTAGAAGACGATACTGACCCTCAGGTTATGTCTTCTTTTGTCCCCATCGTGTCGCAAGGTACGTCACCCGGTGTAAGGGTTATGGCTGACAGGGAAATAGGCAGTCATATTTCAATTTCTCTTATCATCGCTATCGTTATACTCATTTTGGTCATCATCTTGGGATATGACTTTATATCGTATGTCCACTATCAAGAAGACTATGGAGATACAGATCCTATTGATCGTGAAGAAATGGCCTCTCATGAAGGAGCTTTATATCTTATGGGTGTAAACTCAGCAGACTCGTCTGAGGAAAGTGCAGGCGAGTCTGAAGAAGGTGGGGATGAGGTTTAAAGTGCAAACCTGGAGCTTGGTCGAGCTTTGGTGGTGGGAAGAGAGTTCTTGTACCTAATCATGCAGGCCACGCCGTCTGGTTTTTGGGCTTCCTGTAATAGTGCTATCTGTTCTGTCACCATGTCTGGTGTGTAAAAACCGTTGCTTGTAAGAGTGTTTAATAACGTTGGAGTAGCTAAACTCGCTGTGATTTGCATGGCGAGTTTTTTATTTTTCTTGAGGCTTAAAATGAGCTCGTGCATGGCATCAGCGTGTACGGCATGACTTGAACTCAGGCGTTCAAGGATGGCAGTAACACGGTTTTTAGGGGAGCGAATGCGTGAAAGTTGCGTGTCGTATCGGTCGTAATCAAACAACATATCCGTATGACCAAAAAGTCGTGCGTGGGAAAAATCAGGAATGAAAACGGTGCAGTCATCAGCACAAATTCTGCAGGTGCAGTGTGGAAGTGATGTGTTACCTACGTACGTTAATGTGGTAGGTAAAAGCACGGTATTGTCTATGCTTTGAGACGTAAAGCATGTATGACCTACAGACGTAAGTCCCTCATGAAGGATTAAACGACGCAATCGTGGGCAGGGATTATCGTGTGCAATATCAATAATGCTGCCAGGAATATCTAAGCTTTCCACGTAGTGAGGCAATGCCTGCATACCTATGCGGGTAAGGGGTTTGCCTGCAACAGAGGTAGGTATGCGGATGGTTTCACTGCAGGATGTAGACCTAATAAGACGCAGTGTCTCGCCATCAGGTGAGTCAAAAACCTCGGTTTCTTGGCGCAGGAGAGAATTACAAGCACCATAGCGCTTACGGGAATCTAAAAAGCGTGCAAACACGCTGTCTTCTTGGCGAATCCAGATGACGTCATCGCTGACGAAATCTCGCGTGTCTTTTAAGTCGGCGGGGCAGACTATGGTAGTTGGTAGCGCGTCGCACTGGACAAATGCGTTGTCAGCTATGTGATGGACGCGGGCATCGAGTGTGGTCTGAGGAGCATAAGGGTAGGCGGCTGTGATGAGTGTGCTGAAGTTATGCGTATAAAGATTGCCGGCATCATCGGAGGCGTAGGCTGGGTTAGATGCGTCTACGTGAAAGTGCACGCAGGATTGGGCCTTGGCGTGCGTGCCTACCGAGTGAATCTGCGGCTCGATGCTGGTGAGGTTTTTTGGAATGTGGATATGCTCAACGCTTAATGGATTAAGTGTGCCTTGGGCTATGGAAAGCATGGTGTCTGGAAAGTCTAGCACGCGTACAAGCGTGTCATAGCTGAGCCATTTCTGGAATGCGCCAGATGCTATACGGGTAACAGCTACGCCATCCACGGTTTCAGGGATGCGTAAGATGACGCCTGTATTGGCCAGATTGTGATCGCGGATATAAGCGTGAAGGTTGATAACGCCCACGGTAAGGCCAGCGCTTGAAGGCCACAGCTCAAATAATTTACCCTCACCGCATAGCTCACTGGCCTTTTTGCCCGATAAATGTACAGGGTTGGCTTTAATGGCATAAATTAGCTTTTGAACTGGTGTTATGGCATCATGAAAGAGTGGAGTGGTCATTAAAAAATATCCTTATCAAAACGTCTGGCGTAATACGTTCATATTTGATATGTTTTAGGTCTATTATGTAACTAATAATGGCATGCATGCAAGACAAAAGGCGGCGGATAGTGGTCACAGATCAAGAACTTGCATTTCAAATAATTCATCATACGCAAGATGCGCTGCTGGTGCATCTTCGCTTTATGGAGCCAGCATTTACACGTGTGACATGTGAGGAAACGAAATCATCGTTTTCACATGTAGATGGCACGACGCTTTTCTATAACCCTTATGAGGTGGTAACGCTTTTTGCTCGAGAGCCTCATGAGATTTCTCGTAACTATTTACATATGGTATTGCACTGCGTTTTTAGACACGTGTTTTCAGGCCCTACGCTTCAGGCTCCTTTATGGGACTTGGCGTGTGATGTGGCAGTGGAGGCGTGCATTGCTGATTTGGGGCTTGATAGTGTGTATGTGCCTCGCGTTGAGGGTCAGCAGTCGTTTTTAGCTGAGCTTGAGGATGCGCTACCTTACGTTACGGCTGAATCGGTGTATCACTATTTGGTTGATAAGGGTGTAACGCCTGCTCAGACGGTTGAACTTAGGCGAGCGTTTTTTGTCGATGACCATAGCTTATGGATACGTGGCACCAGGCGTGAGGACGTGGCGGCTGATACGGATGGGTCATGCGCTCAAGGGCCACAGTCGCAGCAGAAGCGAGAAGTTGCAGGGCAAGATGACGCAGGTGAAAAGCATGATGCGGATGCGCCTCCTACAACTCAGGGTGCACAGGATACGCGCGCACATGACGATGAGGGCACAACGCCTGATGTGGATGACTCATTTGAGTTGGTGCAGGATATATTGGCTAGCGCGCTTTCAGGGGAAATGGGTGAGAGTGGTCGCACTGTAGAGAGTCTTGAACGAGGTGGCACTGACTATAAGGACTGGAAGGATAAGGCTATCGTAAGTGATGAATTTATTGAGGCCATGCAGTCTGAGTGGCGAGAGATTGCACTAAAGATGGATGTTACACTTGATGACTTTAAGCATATGTGGGGTCATCATGGCGGTGGTTTTTCGGCAGCATTAAAGCTTGCGTGCGTGGAACATGTGAACTACCGAGATTTCTTACTTAAATTTGCATCATACGGTGAGCAGATTTGCATTAATAATGATGAGTTTGATTATCTGTATTACTGCTATGGCTTAGATCTTTATGGCAATGTGCCGCTGATTGAGCCGCTTGAGTATTCAGACGATAACCGCGTGCGAGATTTTGTGATTGCTATTGATACGTCGGCCTCTACCCGAGGTGATATGGTCCAAAAGTTCTTGGAGCGTACGTACGATATCTTAAGCGACACCAAAACTTTTGCGAGTAATATGAACCTGTGGCTTATCCAGTGCGATGCTCAGCTACAGGATGTTTCTCATATCCAGTCTCAGCAAGACCTTGATGCGTATGTGGCGCGTCTTGAACTCAAGGGTCTTGGTGGTACGGACTTTAGGCCGGTTTTTGCTTTTGTGGATGACTTGGTGGTATCAGGCCAGCTGAAGGACTTAAAAGGTATGTTGTACTTCACTGATGGCCAAGGCACGTATCCAACCCAGAAGCCTCCCTATGATGTGGCTTTTATCATTCCTGATACGGGTTCTACTATCAACCCAGACGTACCAGCCTGGGCCATGAATATACAAGTTGACGCATCTGATTTACAGATGGAAGGGTTTTAAGATATGAACATTCAGCAAGCTAAAGAAGAGATTAAAAACGCCGTCCGTGTGTATTTGGCGCGTGACGAGTTTGGCGAGTATTGCATTCCTATTGAACGTCAGCGCCCCCTGTTTTTGCTTGGTGCACCCGGTATTGGTAAGACCGCCATTATGGAACAGATTGCCCAAGAAATGGGCATTGGCCTGGTAAGTTATTCCATGACGCATCACACTCGCCAAAGCGCATTGGGCTTGCCATACATTGCGCATCGTGAGTTTGATGGCCGAGAGTTTCAGGTGTCTGAGTACACCATGAGTGAAATCATTGCCTCGGTATATGAAACCATTGAGGAAACCGGCCAGCCAGAAGGCATTCTGTTTTTGGACGAAATCAACTGCGTATCCGAGACCTTAACGCCTGCTATCTTGCAGTTTTTACAGTACAAGGTGTTTGGTCGCCACCGTGTTCCGGATGGCTGGGTAGTGGTTACAGCTGGTAACCCTTCTGAGTACAATCGCTCCACGCATGATTTTGACGTGGCTATGTGGGACCGTCTGAAGCGTATCGATGTTGAGCCTGATCTTGAGGTTTGGAAATCTTACGCGCGTTCTAGCCACATGCACCCTGCAATTCTTACGTATCTCGATGCCGAGCCGCGCGACTTTTACCACGTGGAAACCACCATTGAGGGCAAGTCCTTTACCACGGCTCGCGGCTGGGATGACCTCTCTCGCGTCATGAATGTCTACGAGCAGCAAGACATTCCAGTGACCGAGCGCTTGATTGCTCAGTATCTCCAAGATCAGCGTATCTCCAAGCGCTTTAGTATCTATTACGACCTGTTTAATAAGTACCGTTCGGACTATCAGGTGGATGCCATTTTAGCAAGCGAAGAGACCACAGCTGTCATTAGTCGTGCACAAGCTGCACCATTTGATGAGCGTTTGTCCTTAATTGAGCTGCTGGTAAGCACGCTGTCTGGCAGGATTCATCATGTCATGCTTACGGATGCCGCTACTGAACTTATTTATGGATATGTGGCACGAATGGCAGAAGAGCAAGATGAAAAAGACTTGCGTAATGAATGCGCCACTATAGCTCACGAGTTGTCACAGACTATGAGTACAGGCCGAAATGCACGCACTATGTCTCAGGACAAGCGTTCTGCCTATGCGTCTGCTCATACGTTTTTTGAGGTATGGGGTCAACAGGCAGAAGTGGTTACGTTTGATAGAATTAAGGCTGATTTTGTTGCTCGTGCAAACAAGCTTGATGATGACGTGGCTCATGTTGGTGAGTGGATTGATAATGTCTATGCATTCTTGGATGCAGCTTTTGGTGCAGGTCGAGAAACATTGCTCTTTACAACTGACGTAAGCTCAGATTCTGGCATGGTTGCATTCATTAATCAGTATGGCTGTGATTCATATGTGGCTCATAGTGAAGCGTTACTCCTTGAAGATCGTGCTGACGAACTGCGTCGTCAGGCACAGTCTAAGGTTGAATAATTTTTATATCTAAAATATCACGAAACGCTATAGGTGTTTTAACCAGCGTGAGTGTATGAAATTCAGGCATAAAGACGCTTACCATGCCCTGACGGGTGAGATAAGCGTCTTTCTCGTAATAGGTAACGGTAATCATGGAACCCTTATGTACTTGCGAAAGAAGTGCATCTATACGGACCTGTTCTTCTTCTGGCAGCGTGCGCTTAGGTTCTGTAATACGCTCTTGTTCGCGGACGAGTGAATAGTATCCTGTAAGTGCCGCAAACGGCATAAATTGACGTGCACGCTGTGCGTGAGCTTGGGCTATTTTATCGCTATGCACTATGTCCTCCTACCTGATTGTTGCGTTCTCGGGCAGTAGCTTTTTCGGTATAACTCACACCTTTTAAGAGGGCGTTTTTGCCAAACTTCCTTTTGACATCGAGTATGGCATGCTGAAGCTCTTTTTCGCGAGTGTTGATGATCTCTTCGTAATCAAAAAGGGTAAGCTGCTCAAACTCTTGAGGGCAGATGTTTCCGAGTGTGGCATTGATTTTACGAATCATAAGATCGGGATTTACGTGTTGTTCATACAAATCTAAAAACACTTGCATCAGTGTATGCGTGGAACTTGTGGGATGTGCGAGTTTTTTTGAAGCATGGGCATAGGTGTCAGCCATACGCTTTCTTGGCTGCTTGCCGTACTCGTCAATAAAAATGTTAGTGACTTTATCTAAAGAGTCTGATTCTATGAGGTGCTTTAAGGACGCTATGTCGTAGCTGACGGACAGAGATATTCTGCCTGTCAGCTGGTCTGACTGCACAAGTTGCAGCACCAGATTGTCTACCATCTCTTTTAGGACCACGATTCCTTCCATATAGTTGTATGCGCAGGGTAGCACCTGACCAGATGTTATGGAAGAACTTTGTGGCTTGTAGGCATGAATATCGGCAATGGTGCATGGCTCGATTCCTTGAGCGTGGTCCATAAGGTATAAAGCGTTGACACCGAACTCATTGAACAGTGTTGCGGGACGCATGTGGGTGACGCCATATAGGTCAACGACTCCGTATTTTTCAAGCTTTTGAGCAATGCCAGGTCCCACATTCCAGATGTCGGTAATGGGGCGGTGGTGCCAGATTTGTTCTCTGAATGCCTGCAAATCTAAAAACCCTATGTGATCGCTTGCATGCTTGGCGGTGATGTCTAAGGCTACCTTGGCTAAAAACAGATTAGTACCTATGCCCGCTGTGGCACAGATGCCTGTCTCTGCATAGATTGCGTCCATTAACATGACCGCTATTTCTTTGGGGGCTTTATTGTATAAATCGGTATAGGGATCCATATTGATAAAGCACTCATCGATAGAGTAGACATGGATATCTTCTGGGCTGATGTAGCGCAGATAGATTTTATAAATATGGGCAGAGACCTCCATGTAAAGCTTCATGCGAGGTTTAGCCTTGATGTATTTCACATGGCCTGGAATCTCAAAAACACGACATCGGTTTCTAATACCAAGGTTCTTCATGGCTGGAGTGATAGCCAAGCAGATGGTTGTGTCACCACGCTCTGGGTCAGCTACAGCAAGATTGGTGGTAAAGGGGTTAAGCCCACGAGCGCAGCATTCAACTGATGCGTAGAAACTTTTTAAGTCTATGCAGACGTACATAAAAATCCTTTCAATAAAGGTGCAATCTCTGTGTTGTGCGGTCTGCGTTAAGGACTTAAAAGCGCACAAACCTAAAACAGAGCTATGTCCGCTTTGGGCTGCGTTATATGAAGTGGATAGAACACCTGTTCGATTTCTGTAATCTATTCTGTCGCTTTACCGTGGGTTTGTCAATCGAACAAGTTATGCGATTTTAAGAGTCTGAACTAGAGGAATCTGATGACTGC
>RCNH01000847.1_pt1 | contig 11538 bp, 10 predicted proteins | sample 2041161 | NCBI WGS metagenome assembly RCNH01 (sample SAMN09708215, study PRJNA481090) | Feces metagenome, whole genome shotgun sequencing project. | biome: feces | host: Leptonychotes weddellii | place: Antarctica: Sion Island | collected 2010-03-01
CCTCCCCTTTGCTGACTTCTTTTGGTACTTTCTTGTTCAGCACAAGAAAGTACCGCCGCCGGCAGGCATGGCAAGCGTACAGGCATAGCCTGCACCAAATGCGTGACGTACCTGGTCTATAATCGTCACTTCCCTGTCATTCTGAGGAGCAGAGCGACGAAGAATCTTTTTTAGATTCTTCGCTTGCGCTCAGAATGACACAGGAAAGCTCCTTCGTTTACGCTCAGAATGACGGAGGGGAAGATTCTTCCATGCACTTTGGGTGCGTTTTAGATGACCGGGGTTTTCCTGGAAAAAGCAAATTTATTGTGACAATTCCGTCATAAACATTGCGTCTTTGGGTCTGTACATTTATAATGAGGGCATATCCAAACCATAAAAAGGAGGCACCCTATGGCAAAATACGAATGCACGTTACATGGCAATTTTTCTACCGTTGTCGATAAACTGAGCTCAGGGATTTTAGGCGGCAGTATGTCCGCCTCTTTGGAGGATTGCAGCGATTTTTCCAGTGGCAGCGCCCGCTGCACGGTTCTCGTCTTTGAGCGCTACAGCTATATGGGCGGCAATCGGGTGAGTCTGACTTTAACCCTGTTTCAAAACGGAACCGACCCCATCCACCTGTCCGCCATCACCGCCGGAGGCAGTCAAGCCATGTTCTTTAAGATAAATACCTTCGGTGAGGAGGCCTTTCTGGATAAGCTGAAGGAAGTGATCTATACCCTATGAAAAAAAAGAAAATCTGGATTCCCCTTCTGGTGCTTATCCTGCTTCTGGGCCTTGCCCTGTGGCTGATCTGGGGAAATTCCGCCCTCATGGTACATAGCTTTTCTGTCTCCGACGGAAAAATCCCGGAGGCCTTTTCCGGCTTTCGCATTGCCCAGATTTCCGATCTGCACAATGCCTCCTTCGGTCCCCACAATGAAAAGCTCCTTTCCATGCTGAAAGACACCCGGCCCGATATCATTGTAATCACCGGGGATCTGGTGGACTCCAACAAAACGGATTTTGAAATCGGCATTTCCTTCGGAGCGGAGGCCGCCAAAATCGCCCCCACCTACTACGTCACCGGAAACCACGAGGCATGGCTTTCTGACTACGAAACCCTCAAAAAAGGCCTTGAGAATGCGGGGGTGGTGGTGCTGGAAAATGAGCAGCTGAAGCTCACAAGAGGCGGTGCGGAGATCACCCTTCTGGGGCTGAACGACCCGGATTTTTACACAGATTATCTCTTTCCCGACTCGGCTCTGGTGGCAGAGACTCTGCTTACCGAAATGATGCCCGAAGATGACAGCTATACCATTCTTCTCAGCCACAGGCCGGAGCTTTTCCCCAGCTATCAGAAAATGGGCATTGACCTGGCCTTTACCGGACACGCCCACGGGGGACAGATTCGCCTGCCCCTGATCGGCGGCCTGGTTGCCCCCAATCAAGGACTGTTTCCCGAATACGACGGGGGACTGTATGAAAAAGATGGCAGCTGCATGATCGTAAGCCGAGGCATTGGAAACAGCATTCTCCCTCTGCGGATCAACAACCGTCCGGAGATCGTGGTGGCAGAACTACACAGTGAAAGTTGAGGGGAGCACCCGTGATAAAAATACTGCTGGTGGAGGACGACAAGAGCATTGTGGCCAATTTAACGGAATTTCTCACCTCCGAGGGCTACCATGTCCAAAGTGCCTCCGGTCAGAGCGCCGCTCTGGCGGCCATCGCATCCCAGAGCTTTGATCTGGTGCTGCTGGATATCTCCCTTACAGACGGCAACGGCTTTTCCGTGTGCAGAGCCATCAAATCCGACTACAATATTCCGGTGATTTTCCTCACCGCCTCGGGAGACGAGTACAGCACCGTCACCGGCTTCGAGCTGGGGGCGGACGACTACATCGCAAAGCCCTTCCGTCCCAGAGAGCTGGTGACCCGGATCAAAAATATCCTGCGGCTCACAGGAGGGGTGGGCACCGTCATCACCTTAGGGGATGTGACCGTGGACACCGTCAAGGGAACCGCCAGCAAAAACGGACAGGATCTCTACCTTTCCGCCTTGGAATACCGGCTTTTACTGGTATTTCTTAACAATCGGGGCATGGTTCTCTCCCGTGCTCAGCTGCTGGAGTCCATCTGGGACATCGCAGGAGAATTTGTAAACGACAACACCTTAACGGTGTACATCAAGCGCCTGAGAGAAAAAATAGAGAAAAATCCCCAGTCCCCCACCATCATCAAAACCGTCCGGGGGCTTGGGTATAAGGTGGATGCCCAATGACAGTTTTCAGAAATCCAGAGGTCTCCAAGACAACCTGGCTGTATCTGCTGCTCTCGGCAGTGGCTGCCGCCCTGGGCTTTTTCTGGAGCACCTCCATCGGAATTTACACGCTGATCCTCTGCGCCCTTTTCGTGGGGCTCTATCTGGTGTCCACCCGCAGGCGGTACCGGATCATCTCCGCTCTGGCCTCGGACATCGATAAGCTCCTCCATGAGGACACCCGAAATCTCTCCCTGGACCAGTACCGGGAGGGGGAGCTGGGGATTTTGCAGAGCGAAGTCCACAAGATGACCATCCGTCTGCGCTCTCAGCAGCAGCAGCTTTTAAAGGATAAAATCTACCTTGCCGACTCCATTGCGGACATCTCCCATCAGATCCGCACCCCCCTCACCTCCATTAACCTATTGGTACAGCTTCTGTCCCAGCCGGATCTGCCGGAGCAGCGCAAGCGCCAGCTGATCCGGGAGCTTTACGAGCTGCTGTCCCGGATCGACTGGCTCATCACCACATTGCTGAAAATCTCCAAGCTGGATGCAGGCACGGTGGACTTTCTGGCAGAGGAGCGCAGTCTTCCCGACTTTCTCCACAAGTCGGTCACACCCCTGCTCATTCCCATGGAGCTGCGGAACCAGTCTCTGGAGATCCGGGGCCAGGGCCGCATCTGCTGCGACGAGGCCTGGACCAGTGAAGCCATCACAAACATTGTGAAAAACTGCATGGAGCACACCCCCGACGGGGGCAGCATCTGCATAGATGCCATAGACAACGCCCTGTATACGGAGATCACCATAAAAGACAGCGGCAGCGGCATTGACAAGGAGGATCTGCCCCACATTTTTGAGCGATTTTACAAGGGCAGAAACTCCAGCGACAAGAGCTTCGGCATCGGCCTTGCCCTTGCCCGGATGATCATCACGGGGCAAAACGGCACCGTAAAGGCGGAGAACCGCCCGGAAGGGGGCGCCGTCTTTACCATCCGCTTTTATAAGGGCACCGTTTAGGGACCTTTTCCCCTGTCATTCTGAGGAGCAAAGGGACGAAGAATCTTTCTGTAAGATCCTTCGCTGTCGCTCAGGATGACATGGGGAGACTGTCGCTCAGGATGACATAAGGAAGACTGTCGCTCCGCTTAGGATGGCATAGGTAGGGGCTTTCACCATCGTCCAAAGTGACAGATTTGTTATTTATCCGTCACCTGTCCGTCATCTTGCCAAGGTATACTATTTTCAGAACCATATTGTAGGAGGAAACCATTTTGGAAATACTGCGTGTTGAAGACCTTTGCAAGACATACGGAAAGGGTGAAAACCAGGTAAAAGCCCTGGATCATGTATCTTTTTCTGTGGAAAAAGGGGAGTTTGTGGCCATTATCGGCCCATCCGGCTCCGGTAAATCCACCCTTTTGCACATTCTGGGCGGTGTGGACCGCCCCACCAGCGGCAAAGTCTTTATGGACGGCTGCGATGTATACAGCCAGAGCGACGATCAGATCGCCATTTTCCGTCGCCGGCAGGTGGGCCTTATCTATCAGTTTTACAATCTGATCCCGGTGCTCAATGTGACGGAGAACATCACCCTTCCGGTACTCATGGACGGCCAGAAGGTCAACGCCCAGCGGCTTTCCGAGCTGATTGCCACACTGAAGCTCACAGGCCGGGAAAACCACCTGCCGAACCAGCTCTCCGGCGGTCAGCAGCAGAGAGTCTCCATCGGGCGGGCGCTGATGAACGCCCCGGCGGTGGTGCTGGCAGACGAGCCCACCGGAAACCTGGACAGCAAGAACAGCCAGGAAATTGTGGATCTGCTCAAAATGTCCAACAAGAAGTACAACCAGACCCTCATCATCATCACCCACGATGAGAACATTGCCCTCCAGGCAGACCGGATTCTGGCCATCGAGGACGGCAAAATCACCCGGGACGAGGTGATCCGCCGATGAATGTATTTCATAAGGTCACCCTTCAGTCTCTGAAGAAAAACAAGACCCGCACCATCGTCACCATCATCGGCATTGTGCTCTCCGCTGCCATGATCTGCGCCGTGACCACCTTCACCAGCAGCATCCGGAACTTTGCCATGGAAAACGCCATCTACGAGACTGGCAGCTGGCACGGAATGCACAACGATACAGACTTTTCCCTGTACCACACCCTGCTTCAGACAGAGGAGGCAGACAAAATCAGCTACATGGAGCATCTGGGCTATGCCCCCCTGCCGGACTCTGCCAATGAATTTAAGCCCTACCTCTATGTACTGGGGGCATCAGAGCAGGCTTGGGAGCTTCTTCCCATCCACATCACCTCCGGCCGCTATCCCCAAAGCCCGGAGGAGATCCTGCTGCCGGAGCATCTGGCAAATAACGGCGGTGTCCTTCACGCCCTGGGGGACACCATGACCCTTCCCCTGGGCAGCCGGATGCTGGACGGCTACGTCCTGCATCAGATGAATCCCTGCTATGAAAACGACCAGGACGGAAACTCCGTCCGGACGGAGGAGACTCTGGAGATACGGGAGACCCGGACCTACAAGGTGGTGGGCTTTTATGAGCGGCCGGAGTTTGAAAACTACACCGCCCCGGGCTACACCTGCATCACTCTGGCTGACCCCACTGCCTCAGAGGATCTGGAGTACGATTTTTACTACACCCTCCAAGACCCCAGAGATATTTTTCTGTTTTTAGACCGCTACGACCCCTACGGCACGGACAATTACAATGTTCTGCGGTACTGCGGCATCGTCCGCTACGACAGCTTCAGCACCACCTTAAACAGCGTAGCCACCATTGTGATTGCGCTCATTATGTTCGGCTCCGTGTCCCTCATTTACAACGCCTTTTCCATCTCCGTATCCGAGCGCACCAAGCAATTCGGGCTTCTGTCCTCTGTGGGCGCCACCAAAAAGCAGCTGCGCCGGATGGTGATTTTTGAGGCGCTGGCAGTGAGCCTAATCGGCATTCCTCTGGGCATCCTATCCGGGATCGGGGGCATCGGCGTGACCCTCATGCTGATTGGAAACAAGTTCCGCTCTCTGGGCTTTCCCATTGACATGGAGATGAACGTCTCCCCCGTGTCCATTGTCATCGCCATTGCCGTCTCCCTGGTGACGGTGCTGATTTCCGCATGGATCCCCTCCCGCCGGGCTACAAAGGTCACAGCCGTGGAGGCCATCCGTCAGAATTCCGACATTAAAATAAGGCCCCGGCAGGTGAAAACCCCAAAATTTGTGCTGAAGCTCTTCGGTCTTCCCGGTATGCTGGCGGAAAAGTACTATAAGCGCAGCAAGAAAAAATACCGGGCAACCATTGTCAGCCTCTTTATGAGCATTGTGCTCTTTATCTCCGCCGCATCCTTTACGGACTATCTGGCATCCTCTGTGAACCAGGGGTATCAGCACGAGGATTTTGAGATCTTCCTCAGTCTCTCCGACGAGAATCTCCAGGGGATGACCTGGGACGAGCTGATGACCGAGCTGCGCAGCACCCCCTTCGTCACCGATGCGGTGTATGTCAAATCCATCCCCAATCAGATACAGGTGGACAGCGCCAATCAGTCCCAGTCTCTGCTGGAAAAGGACTCTGTCTTTGACCGTCTGGTGACCTATCTGGATGACGGCGGCGTACAGATGTATGCAAACATCTGCTTTCTCTCCGATGAGGAATTTTTAACGCTTGCGGAGAAAACCGGACTGGACAGCGCCCTGTTTTTTGACCGGGAAGCTCCCCGTGCCATCACCATTGACAAAACTATTCTCTTCAATCCCCAAACCGAACGGTTCCAGGAGATGACCTATCTGGCCCAGGGAGAGAACACCCTCTATCTTACCACCATGAAGCAGCTGGAGGGGTACCGCTATCAAGGCATGGAGCAGGACGAAACCGGTGCATCCATTGCCGTTTACGGGGAGAACACCCCTCCCTATGAGAAAACCCAGACCTTCCCCTATGCCGATATGGTGGTAAAGCAGGAGATTCACTCCGCAGCCACAGTCTATGACCACCCCTTCTACTTCCCCCGGCAGGAGCATCTGTCGGTGGTGTATCCCATCAGCATGCTGCCCTTTGTCCCCCTTGAACAGCAGCCTGACAGCTACGATGTTTTCATCACCTCCTCCGACCACGCCGCCAGCTACAAGGCAATTGAGGAGCTTCTGGACTCCCACAAAATCCAGTCCAACTCTCCTACGGACATTGCGGAGATATGGGAGGACAACAGGAACACTATTTTGATTGTGCAGGTGTTTTCCACAGGCTTTATCGTGCTCATCTCCTTGATTGCCGCCGCCAATGTGTTTAACACCATCTCCACAAACATCGGCCTGCGCCGCCGGGAGTTTGCCATGCTGAAATCCGTGGGCATGACCGGAGGGGCCTTCAACCGGATGATGAATTATGAGTGCCTGCTCTACGGCACGAAAGCCCTCCTTTTGGGGCTACCCGTATCCATTTACGTGAGCTTTCTCATTTTCCGCTCCCTGTCCGGCAGCTTTGCCCTCACCTATCACCTGCCTCTGAAGGCCATGGTCTTTGCCACATGCAGCGTATTTGTGGTGGTGTTCATCACCATGCTTTACGCCATGGGCAAGATCAAAAAGGACAACCCCATCGACGCCCTCAAAAACGAAAATCTGTAGAGTAAGAACGATACAGAGTTATACCCTGCGGGGGACGGGGAGCGGTACTTTCTTGTGTTGAACAAGAAAGTACCCAAAGAAGTCAACAAAGGGGAGGGTTTGAGGCACCGGCTCAGTGACGGTGGAGAATTAGAAGATGCAGCAAAGACAGGACAGGTTTTTGCCGCAGTGGCGAACCGAGCGGGTTTGGGAAGTGACGAATACAGACCAGGTAGGTCACGCATTTACAGCAGGCTATGCCTGCCTACAGAAACGGAGAAAAATTATGATGACAAGAAACAGCAAAGTAAAAACCTGGATTCTCATTGTCCTGTGCATTGGGCTGATCGTGTCCTGCCTGGTTCTTTTTATTAACTTTTCCGTCCGATACACAGGAAAATCCCACATTATTTCCGCTGACCAGGCGGCAAAGCTCTCCGATGTGGACTGCATTCTGGTGCTGGGCTGTCATGTGCACAATGACGGCACACCCAGTCCCATGCTGAGAGATCGCCTTCAAAAGGGCGTGGAGCTGTACCGGCTGGGTGCCTCCCAAAAGCTCCTTATGAGCGGCGATCACGGCCGGAATGACTACAACGAGGTGGGCGCCATGAAAAAGTACGCCATGGAGGCCGGAATCTCCTCCTCCGACATTTTCATGGATCACGCAGGCTTTTCCACCTACGAGAGCATTTACAGGGCCAAGGAGATTTTCGGTGCGGACAAAATCATTATCGTCACCCAGAACTACCACCTGTACCGTGCCCTCTACATCGCCCGGCAGTTTGGCATTGAGGCCTATGGCGTGGATGCGGACACGGTTCCCTACCCCGGTCAGTCCATGCGTGAGTGCCGGGAGATCCTGGCCCGGGTCAAGGACTACGGCACCACCATCTTTAAGCCCAAGCCCACCTATCTGGGAGATGCCATCCCCGTATACGGAGACGGTGATCTCACCAACGACACTGCGGGAGCGTAAAAAATTCGGCAAAACTCTTAGGAGTTTTGCCGCTATTTTTTTCCCTTTTCCTGTGATAAAATGGTCATAAAATTAAGGAGGGATTTTTATGGCCAGATGTGTGATATTTTGCGCCGGTGAATTTGACAGTCTCCTGGCCCCTCTGCCGGAGGAGGACTTTCTTCTGGCAGCAGACGGGGGCCTTGCCCATATAGAAAAGCTGGGGCTTACCCCCGACGGGATTTTAGGGGACTTTGACTCTCTGGGCTATGTCCCCGATTGCGCACAGGTATTTCCCGTTGAAAAAGACGATACGGATGCCATGCTGGCGGTGAAAAAGGGGTTGGAACTGGGCTATCGGGAATTTCTGCTGTACGGCAGTCTGGACGGCCCAAGGCTCGACCACACCGTTGCCAATTTTCAGACCCTGCAATATCTGTCCGACCACGGGGCCATCGGCTATCTGATTGGAAAAACCAATATTGTCACGGTGCTAAGAGCGGGAACACTCCGCTTTTCGGAGACTGCGGAGGGAATTCTCTCCCTGTTCTGTCTGGGGCAGACTGCGGAAAATGTGACCATCCGGGGGCTTCAGTACCCTCTTTCCGGCGGCACCCTCACCCCGGGCTTTCCCCTGGGGGTCAGCAACCATTTTGTGGGAGACGAAGCGGAAATCTCCACAGAGACAGGTTCTCTTCTGGTGATTTACGACCGGAAAAACGGGCTTCCCCTCTTCCACAGTCAGGAGGGTTTCCATGCTCACCTATGATCTGAAGAAAGCCCCGGGTGTCCCCCTGTATGAGGCCCTTTACCGCTGCATCCGCTTCGATATTCAGCAGGGGAAGCTGGCTCCCAACGAGAAGCTGCCCTCCAAGCGAACCCTCAGCGAAAATCTGGAGGTCAGCAAAATCACCGTAGAGGGGGCCTACAATCAGCTTCTGTCGGAGGGGTACATCCGTTCCGTAGAGAAGGTAGGCTACTTTGTAGAGAATGTGGAGCGGGTCCCTACCCGGCAGCTCCAGTGGGAGCTGCCCCAGAAGGAGGATGCGCATATAATCGACCTCACCTCCAACAGCCCTGTTCACTTCCCCTTCTCGGTCTGGAGCAAGCTCCAGCGGGAGGTCATGCTGGATCTGGGGGAAAAGCTGCTGCTGCCCCTGGACAATCAGGGCCTTCCGGAGCTGCGGATCGCCATTGCCAAGCACCTTATGGATTTCCGGGGGATGCAGGTCAATCCTCGGAATATCCTCATCGGCGCCGGAACAGACTTTCTCTACAATCTGCTGGTGCAGCTTTTGGGCCGGGACAAGCAGTACGCCTCGGAAAATCCCGGCTACGGAAAAATACGGAAGATCTATGCGGCGGCCGGGGCCGCCTGCAATGCGGTGCGGCTGGACATGCACGGGGTAAACCCGGACACCCTGGGAAACACCCAGGTGCTCCACATCTCCCCTTCCCACCATTTTCCCACGGGCCTTGTGACCCCCCTTTCCCGGCGGCAGGCCCTTCTGGCCTGGTCCCGGCAGGAGCCGGATCGGTTTATCATCGAAGATGACTACGACAGCGAATTTCGCTTCGCCACTCACCCGATGCCCACCATGTTCTCCCTGGCTACCGACGGCAGGGTGATCTACATGAACACCTTCTCCAAAACTCTGGCCCCCTCTATCCGTATCAGCTACATGATCCTTCCGGACATGCTCATGGAGCGCTTTCGGAAGACACTGGGCTTTTACAGCTGCACGGTCCCCAGCTTCGAGCAGTACACCCTGTCCCGTTTTCTCAGCCGGGGCTATTTTGAAAAGCACATCAACCGGATGCGCAAGGACTACAAGGCCCGGCGCAACCGGGTAAAGCATATCCTGGAGCAGTTTCCCATGCCGGAAAAGCTGACCTTCTGGGAGGAGAACGCCGGACTGCATTTTGTGGTGAAGGTGGAAACCCAGATACCGGACCCGGTTCTGGAGCAGAAGCTCCTTCAGTGCGGGATCCGGGTGCGCTGCCTCAGCAGCTATTACCAGGGCCATGTGCCGGAGGATGCCTATCACTGTCTGGTCATCAACTACTCCGGACTTTCCGATGCCCAGCTGGATCAGATGGAGGCCATGGCAGCATCCCTGTAGGGGAGTATTTTTCCCAAAAGAGGTTGCCAAGGCTCCCGAATTGATGTATACTTATGTTGTAAAGATTTGGGCTTTTGCCCGAAAAATATTGGAGGATGATTCCCATGTTCAATGCAATGATTGAAACACTGAAGGCCAATCCCCGGAAAATCGTGTTTACCGAGGGCCACGATGCCCGTATTCTGGAAGCCACTTCCCGTCTGGTTGAGGGCGGTTTTCTGACTCCCATTCTGATTGGCAATGTGGACGAGGTTAAGGCAAACGCAGCAAAGGGCGGCTTTAACATTGAAGGCGTAGAGATTCTGGATCCTGCCACCTACGAGGGCATGGATGAGATGGTCGAGAAGATGGTGGAGCTCCGCAAGGGCAAGATGTCTGCCGACGAGTGCAGAGCAGCTCTCTTAAAGGGCAACTACTTCGGCACCATGCTGGTGAAGATGGGCTATGCTGACTCCCTGCTGGGCGGCGCTACATACTCCACCGCAGACACCGTCCGTCCCGCTCTGCAGCTGGTAAAGACCAAGAAGGGTGCTCATCTGGTATCCTCCTGCTTCATCATGGTGCGCGGTGAGGAAAAGCTGGCCATGGGTGACTGCGCTATCAACATCGACTATCAGGACACTGTGGACAAAGCTACCGGTGAAGTGAAGGTTTCCGCCGCACAGAAGCTGGCTGAGGTCGCCATTGAGACTGCCAAGACCGCAAAGGTATTCGGCATCGACCCCAAGGTTGCCATGCTGAGCTTCTCCACCAACGGCTCCGGCAAGGGCGGCACTGTAAAGCTGAGCCACGATGCTACCGCAATCGCCAAGGAAATGGCTCCCGAGCTGGCAATCGACGGCGAGATGCAGTTCGACGCTGCCGTTGCTCCCGAGGTCGGTCAGCTGAAGTTCCCCGGCTCCCCCGTTGCAGGCTACGCAAACACCTTCGTGTTCCCCTGCATCGAGGCTGGCAACATCGGCTACAAAATTGCACAGCGTCTGGGCGGCTATGAGGCCTACGGCCCCATCCTGCAGGGTCTGAACGCTCCCATCAACGACCTGTCCCGTGGCTGCAATGCGGACGAAGTCTACAAGATGGCAATCATCACCGCAGCAATGGTATAATTAGGGATTTTATCCGGTTTTTGCGTAATTTTAAAAAAAGCGATGGCAGAAGTTTCTGCCATCGCTTTTTATTTTGGGAATTTTCCGGGAGGTTTTCTTCCTCCGGATGTGATACGATCCTATTGTCCCCTCCAGGCAGTGCCTGGAGACAATTCGTGCACAGTGCAGTGGTAATCGTTACTTCCCAAACCCGCTCGATTCGTTTCTGCTCAGCAGTATCGTCCCCCCTCTGTCATTCTGAGGGAACAAAGTGACCGAAGAATCTTTTTTAGATTCTTCGCTTACGCTCAGAATGACAGAGAAATCCTGTAAGTTGGGTGCAGAACCTCTCTAGTTTCCACAGTCACTGAGCCGGTGCACCGAAACCTTTTCTGGCACCATCGTAAATGCGTGCCTGGAGGGGTTCAAAGGGGAGGTGGCTCACCGGCGGGAGCCGGTGCCTCAAACCCTCCCCTTTGCTGACTTCTTTGGGTACTT
>RCNH01000848.1_pt1 | contig 11513 bp, 8 predicted proteins | sample 2041161 | NCBI WGS metagenome assembly RCNH01 (sample SAMN09708215, study PRJNA481090) | Feces metagenome, whole genome shotgun sequencing project. | biome: feces | host: Leptonychotes weddellii | place: Antarctica: Sion Island | collected 2010-03-01
ATATAGTGAATTGTTGTATAGTGAATTATTATGGCATCTCAGAATAATTCGCCTTTTTTATCCAATCAATCCCAATTTAGAACTGCGAACGAAGCCGACAATCATCTGAATCTCAGGAGTATTAGGAATCTGTTCTTCGATGCGTGAGAGTGCATCATTTAGAGAAGTGTTAGCTTTGTAAAGAATACGATACGCCTGAGCTATCTGCTTGATAACCGTATCAGAGAAGCCTTCATACTTCAAGACCATAGTATTTACACTGTAGAAACCTATCGGATCATGCGCAGCCACAATAAACGGAGGCACATCCTTTGTGAAACGACATCCACCCTGAACGATTGAGTAACTGCCCAGATGCGTACGTCCCTGCATTAAAACATTAGAAGTAAGAATGGCCTTGTCATCAATTTTACAATAGCCAGACACCTGTGAGCCATTACCTATAATACATTTATTGCCAACCTCTACGTCGTGTGATATACGAACAGCCTGCATGATAAAATTACCATCGCCTATGGTTGTAGCATGGTCTGCAAAAGTTCCGCGCGTAATAACAGCGTGTTCACGAACCACATTACCATTTCCCATACGCACAAATGTATCTTCACCTTTATACTTAAAATCCTGAGGAACCGCTCCAACAACCGCTCCCTGATAAATCGTATTATCATTTCCCATACGGGTACCAGAAAGAAGACTAGCATAAGGCATAATAACATTATTATCGCCTATTTCCACATTCTTATCAACATAAGCAAAAGGATGAACAGTTACGTTCTTACCCAATTTAGCGCTTGGGTCAACGTATGCTAAAGGACTAATCATAGTTTATTGATTTAAAGGTTTATAAACTTTTAGAGTCATCCTCTATGAAAGGAGAAAGACTCTAAAAGATAGTTTACTAATTATTCTTTTCCGCCTCCAAGTGCGCTATACAAGTTGATAACAGCCTGCATACACTGGAATCTGTCTACCACTTGATTAAGTTCGGCAGCCAGCAAAGCCTGTTCGGCAGCCAAGATTTCGAGGTAGGTTGACTCACCACTCTGGAATAATGCTTTGGTATAAGTCTGTGCCTTCTGCAACTGGTCTACACGCTGTGCGTCCTCAATCAGTTTCTTGTTGGCTGTTTCATACAAGAAAAGCGCATCGCTGACTTCCTTACCAGCCTGAAGAATAGTCTGCTGATAATTCATACGAGCTATTTCTTCTTCCGCCTTTGAAACCTTCAAGTTGGCTACTAACTTACCATTATTGAAAATAGGCTGTGTAAGAGATGCCATAGCCTGCAAAAGCACCTTACCAGGATTAGATACCGACAATCCAGAACCGTTCGTCCATCCTGCCAAGCCCGAAATTTTCAAACTAGGATAGAAAGCAGAACGTGCCGCATTAGTCGTATAATACGCACTAGCCAGTGTCATTTCAGCAATCTTCACGTCAGGACGATTCTCCAGCAATTCCAAAGGAACACCAGTTGATAAATCAGTAGGAAGAGACTGAGCATCCAAGCTGGTGCGGTCGATATGCTGTGGAGCCTTAGCCAGCAAAACAGCCAGCGAGTTTTCTGTTTCACGAATTTGGCGTTTCAAATCGAGCAACTGCGCTTCAGTCTGGTGACTAGCAGCACGCATCTGAACGATAGCGGCCTCATTCACATAACCCGCCAACTTCATTGATTCAAGCGCACGCACATTTTCCTTAAAGATAGCAGCCGTACGAGTTGTAATCGCCTCCTGGCTATCAAGCATCAGCAACGAATAATACGTATTAGCAATGCCACAAATCAGTTGCGAACGAACAGCCTGCTGTCCATACTGGCTCTTCAAGTACAAAGCCTCCTGACCACGTTTTGCATTCAAAATCTTTCCGAAGAAATCGATTTCCCAGCTAGCCACCGCAGGCAACTGATACGATTTCACCGCATCACCCCCATCAAAAGAAGCAATCGTTCCCTGAGGAGTCAGATTCACAGACGGAAGATACGACAAGCGAGCCGATGTGAGCAACACTTTAGCTTCCTTCACACGCAGAATAGCAGCCTGCATGTTCACATTGTTGGCCAAACCTTCTTCAATCAGTGCCTGAAGTTTAGTATCGGTGAAAACCTCCTTCCAGGGCAAGTTGGCCATATTAGCCGTGTCGGCTGCCAAAGTATCCATGGCAAGCACCGGGTCACGGTAGATGCCCGAAACGTCAATAGACTCAGGGCGATCATATGATTTATAGATGTGGCAGCTGCTCATCAAAGCTGCTGCACACATCGTCATTAAGAGTTGTTTCTTCATGCTTATTCTTTCTTTATTAACTAAGAGAACATTACTTAGTAGATTATCCTACCGAATAGGAATCTTACTTGGTAGGAGAATACTGTTCGATTTCTGCCTTCACTTCACTTTCATCCAAGTTATCCCATTCTATTGGTTTGAATTTCTCCTGCAACCACTCGAATACTACGAAAAGCACAGGAACAATAAAAATCTGAAGAATCATACCGATGAGCATACCGCCGATAGCTGATGCACCAAGTGTACGGTTACCATGAGCTCCTACACCCATAGCCAACATCAACGGAATCAAACCTACAATCATAGCCAATGAAGTCATCAAGATAGGTCGCAGACGAGCAGCAGCACCCAGGACAGCAGCCCAAGAGATACTCATACCCTGTTTACGACGGTCGAGCGCAAATTCTACAATCAAGATAGCATTCTTAGCCAACAGACCCATCAACATAATCAAGGCAATCTGCATGTAGATATCGTTTGACATAGTGCCAAGTACCATCTTCAACGCAGGAATGCTACCCAGTGCAGCAAAGCCGTTCACGAAGATGAAACTACCTAACAAACCAAACGGAATAGACAACAATACAGACAACGGCAAGATGTAACTTTCATACTGTGCACTCAGCAACAAATATACGAAGATGAAACACAATAAGAAAATAATACCCGTAGCGCTACCACTAGTTTCTGCCTCTTCACGAGCCATACCACCCAATTCATAACCGAAACCAGCTGGAAGGTTTTCCTTAGCCACTTCCTGGATAGCAGCCAGTGCCTGTCCAGATGTGTAACCACTCGCCGGAGCCACCATGGTAGTAATGGAAGTATACAAGTTGAATCGGTTGATAACGTCAGGACCATATACTTTCTTCACATTTACGAACTGAGTAATCGGAGCCATCACATTGCCATTACGAACTTTAATACGGTTCAATGTTTCCAAGTTCTTGGTAGCTTCAGGGTCTGCCTGTACCATTACACGATACATCTTACCGAAACGGTTAAAGTTGGATGCATACAGACCACCGTAATATCCCTGCATAGTAGTCAGGATGTCATTCGGACTAATACCGGCCTTCTTACAAGCAGCAGCATCAATATCCAACATATACTGTGGGAAGTTCGGGTTGAACGAAGTCTGTGCCGACTTAATTTCAGGACGTTTCTGCAAAGCAGCAATGTAATTATTGACCACCTCATGGAAACGTTCCAATGTACCACCCGTTTTATCCTGCATGTTCAACTCAATATCACTTGATACAGAATAACCCGGAATCATAGGAGGAGTAAAGAACAATACCTTTGCATCCTTGATAGTCTTCATAGCTCGCATGAACAGGGTACTAACCACAACATCTGAGTTCTGCATAGTAGAACGTTGTTCCCAGTCCTTCAACTTAATAATGACAGAACCGTAAGAAGAACCTACACCACCTACGAAACCATAACCAGAAATAACGGTACGAGAAGCAACGGCAGGATCGGCAGCAACAAGACTGTCCACACGTTCCAATACTTTCATACATCGTTCCTGTGAAGAACCCGGAGGCAGAATCACAGCACCCATGATAGTACCCGTATCTTCACTCGGCACCATACCAGTAGGAGTAGTCTTCATTAAGAACATCAGCAATACGATAGATGCGATGGTAATACCAAACGACAACCATTTGCGATGAATGAAGAAAACAACCTGTTTCTTATATTTCTTCAACAACGTATCATAAGCCGCATTAAACGAAGTATGGAAACGATCGATGAATGTTACCTTCTTATTATGATTGCCAGATCCGTGTGGTTTCAAGAACAACGCACAAAGAGCAGGCGACAACGTCAAGGCATTCAATGCAGAGAAACCAATAGAAATAGCCATGGTCAAACCGAACTGACGGTAGAATGTACCAGCCGTACCGCCCATGAAGCTCACCGGAATAAACACAGACATCATGACGAGGGTAATAGAAACGATAGCTCCACCCAACTCTCTCATGGCATCGATAGAAGCCGTACGAGCCGACTTGTATCCCTGGTCAAGTTTTGCATGCACACCCTCGACCACCACAATGGCATCATCGACCACAATCGCGATGGCCAGCACCATAGCAGACAACGTCAGCAAGTTGATACTAAATCCGATTAATTTCAAGACGAAGAAAGTAGCAATCAACGCCACAGGGATAGCAATAGCCGGAATCAACGTAGAACGCATATCCTGCAAGAAGATATACACCACGATAAATACCAATATAAATGCCTCAATCAATGTCTTAATTACTTCATGAATAGAAGCAAAAAGGAAGTCGTTCGCATTCTGTGAAATATCCACCTTCATACCCGGAGGAAGCGTTTCTTTAGCTTTTTCAAGCACTTTTTCCAAGTTCATAATAGTTTCTGTAGCGTTAGAACCAGCCATCTGATAAACGATACAAGATACTGCCTTATGACCATTAACCTTGTTGTGGAAAGTATAAGCCATACGTCCAAGTTCCAGACGTGCTACATCGCCTAAACGAAGGATTTCGCCATTAGGAAGCGCCTTCAACACGATATTCTCAAATTCCTCGGCCTGCTGCAAACGTCCCTTATAACGAATTACATACTGGAACGACTGGTTACCTCTATCACCAAACTGACCAGGAGCAGCCTCAATATTCTGTTCCGCAAGAGCACGTGTAATATCAGAAGGAATCAGTTTATACTGCGCCATAACTTCCGGCTTCAACCAGATACGCATAGAATAGTCCTGACCCAGCAACGTAGCATCACCCACACCATACACACGCTTGATTTCAGGAATCAAGTTAATCTGAGCATAGTTTTCAATAAACTCCACATTATAACGGTCGCTCTCATCATAGATAGAGAAAATCATCAACATAGAGTTCTGACGTTTCTGAGTGATGACACCTACACGAGTTACTTCGGCAGGGAGCAAACCCAACGCCATAGACACACGGTTCTGCACGTTGACAGCCGCCATATCCGGGTCAGTACCCTGGTTAAAGTAAATATTGATATTACCAGAACCATCATTTGATGCAGAAGACTGAATATACATCATATTCTCCACACCGTTAATCTGGTCTTCCAACGGAATCACTACTGAATTCAATACCGTAGCCGCATTGGCACCCTGATAGCTCGCTCTAACAGAAACTGTAGGAGGAGCAATATCCGGGAACTGAGTAATTGGCAACGTAGCCAGACCGATCACACCCAAGATGACAATCAAGATGGAGATCACGGTTGATAACACCGGACGGTTAATAAAATTATCTAGTTTCATTCTTTAGTTTGTTTAAATTGTCTTTTTATTTAAAAGCTGTGGCAATATTGCCCTCTTTCTGGTCTTTCAAATGTTGTTGGAATTTAGCTGCACGCTGTTCCATTGAAATAGGAGTAATCTTCTGTCCGTTACGCAACTGCTGTACTCCTTCCACTACAATTTTATCACCGTCGTTCAAGCCTTCGGTAACAATGTAGTTTTTACCATCGTTCAAGTTAGACACTTTAATTTCTGTATGTTTAACGGTGCTATCGGCTTGACATACAAACACAAATTTCTTATCCTGGATTTCCTGAGTAGCCGACTGAGGAATCAAGATGATATCATTCATCGTATAAGGGAACACGATGTTAGCCATACCACCCGTACGCAAAATATTTTCAGTGTTAGGGAATACGGCACGCATACTTACAGAACCAGTAGCCTGATCGATAACCCCACTTACTGCGTCAATTTTACCTGGATGATTGTAATAACTACCATCGGCCAACTCCAGATGAACTTCAGGCATAGCAGCCAACTGCTCATTCAAAGAGATACCCTGTTTCGTCATTTCCAGCAATTGTTTTTCAGTCATTGAGAAATAAACATACATATCTCCAATCTGAGACACCGTAGTAAGCGGAATCTGAACAGACGGACTAACCAAGCTACCAATACGGTAAGGGAAAGTACCTACCACACCATCCGACGGACTCTTAACCGTACAGAAGTCCAAGTTCTGCTTGGCAGAAACAAGCGCAGCCTTTGCCTGAGCTAAAGCAGCCTTTGCAGAAAGTAAATTATTGTTAGCAGTCTGAAATTCGAAATCACTGATGATTTTCTGATCATGTAGAATTTTCTTGTTACTTACAGTTGCCTTTACAGTTTCCAAATTAGCAGCAGCCGATTCTACTCCAGCTTTTGCCTGATTAAACATTGCAGCATACTGAGTTGGGTCAACCTGAAACAATGCCTGGCCTTTTTTCACGCTAGCACCTTCATCCACACAAAGTTTCACGATAAATCCAGACACCTGCGGACGGATTTCAATGTCCTGCATACCCTTGATAGTCGCCGGATAGACTGTAGTCTGTTTACTTGATGATGGTTCAACTGCCACAACAGCAAATTCATCATCACCTAATTTCATTCCGCCCTGACCGCTTCCGCAAGCCGTTAGCGCTGAAATACCCACTGCAAGAACGGCCAAACGAGCCACTGCAGCGTTTCCGATTCTTTTCACATTCATTCTCATATTTGTCATTTAGTCAATTTTCTATGTAAGATAAATTCCCAAAAAGGAACCATCCCTAAATTATATATGTGATGCAAAGATAATCAAAAAACTCCTTCGTTTGAACGCACTTTTAACGAAGAATAACCAAAAAAAATTTCATCTTACAATCTTCCTACTAAATCTTACAATTTGACGAAAACCTGACAATTATTTTCACTAAATCATAAACACTTTTTCACGTTTTAAGTCGTATTTTTCTACTCTTTAATAGGTATTTATTACTTTTTAAAACACAATTTCGGCTCTTCTTCCATTTTATTTTGTAGATTTGCGCATCGAGATACAAGTTTGAATAATAACAAAAATTTATATAATGGCTAAGATTACGAAAGAAATGGCTCTGCAGTATCACTCGCAGGGCAAGCCGGGAAAGATTGAAGTCATCCCGACTAAACCGTATCAGACTCAGACCGATTTATCGCTGGCATACTCGCCAGGTGTAGCTGAGCCTTGTCTTGAAATCCAAAAGGATCCTTCAACTGTTTATGACTATACTGCTAAAGGTAACTTGGTAGCAGTTATTTCCAATGGTACTGCCGTGCTAGGTCTAGGCGATATAGGCGCCATGAGCGGTAAACCTGTGATGGAAGGTAAAGGTCTTTTGTTCAAGATTTACGCCGGTATTGATGTCTTTGACATTGAAGTGAACGAGAAAGACCCAGACAAATTCATCGAAGCTGTAAAGGCTATCGCTCCTACCTTCGGTGGTATTAACCTGGAAGATATCAAGGCTCCTGAATGTTTTGAAATCGAAGACCGTCTGAAAGCAGAACTCGACATTCCGGTTATGCACGATGACCAGCATGGTACGGCTATCATTTCAAGTGCCGGATTGATTAATGCACTGGAAGTAGCTGGTAAGAAAATTGAAGACGTACGCATCGTAGTGAACGGTGCAGGTGCTTCTGCAACTTCCTGCACGAAGTTGTACATTGCGCTGGGCGCACGCAAGGAAAACATTTTGATGCTTGATAGTAAAGGTGTCATCACTTCCGACCGTGAAAACCTGACTCCAAACAAGAAGTTCTTTGCAACCGACCGCCGCGATGTTCATACACTGGAAGAAGCCATTAAGGGTGCCGATGTATTCCTGGGATTGTCAAAAGGTAATGTATTATCACAGGATATGATTCGCAGTATGGCCGACCATCCTATCGTATTCGCTTTGGCCAACCCTACTCCAGAAATTTCATACGAAGATGCAATGGCTGCTCGTCCAGACGTACTGATGTCAACAGGCCGTTCAGATTATCCAAACCAGATTAACAACGTAATCGGTTTCCCTTACATCTTCCGTGGCGCGTTAGACACACATGCTAAAGCCATCAACGAGGAAATGAAACTTGCTGCCGTTCACGCTATTGCCGATTTGGCAAAACAGCCTGTTCCAGACGTTGTGAATGAAACATATCAGGTCAACAACTTCACATTCGGTCCTGACTATTTCATTCCGAAGCCTGTAGACCCACGCCTCATCACTGAAGTTTCTATGGCTGTAGCCAAAGCTGCAATGGATTCGGGCGTAGCAAGAAAAGAGATTACTGACTGGAACGCATACAAGAACCAGTTGCGCGAACTTATGGGACAAGAAAACAAACTGACCCGTAAATTGATGGACACAGCTCGCCGCTGTCCTCAGCGTGTAGTTTTCGCCGAAGGTACACATCCTAACATGCTGAAAGCAGCTGTAGAAGCTAAATCGGAAGGTATCTGCAAACCTATTTTATTGGGCAACGAAGAACGTATCGAAAAACTAGCAAAGGAACTCGACCTCAACTTGGATGGAATTGAAATAGTCAACCTCCGTCACGACCGCGAATCAGAACGTCGCGAACGTTATGCTCACATTCTCTGTGAAAAGCGTGCTCGTCAGGGTGCTAACTTCCAGGAAGCAAACGACAAGATGTATGAACGCAACTACTTTGGTATGATGATGGTTGAGACAGGCGAAGCCGATGCATTCGTCACAGGCCTGTACACTAAATACAGCAACACCATTAAAGTAGCAAAAGAAGTAATCGGTATTCAGCCTGAATACAAGCACTTCGGTACTATGCATATTTTGAATTCAAAGAAAGGTACTTACTTTATAGCTGATACATTAATCAACCGTCATCCAGACACGGACACATTAATTGATATCGCCAACCTTAGTGCCAAAGCCGTTCGATTCTTCAACCACGAACCAGTAATGGCTATGCTTTCTTATTCAAATTTCGGTGCAGACCAGGTAGGAAGCCCTGCTAAGGTTCATGACGCCATCACAGCCATTCAGGAAGCAAACCCAGACCTGGCCATCGACGGTGAAATGCAGGTTAAGTTTGCCTTGAACAATAAATTGCGTGATGAAAAGTATCCATTTACTCGTCTCGTAGGAAAACAGGTCAACACGTTGATATTCCCTAACCTGAGCTCAGCCAACGCTACTTACCAGCTCATCCAGAGTATGAGTGAGACAGAAGTAATCGGCCCTATCCAGATGGGATTGAACAAACCTATTCACTTCACAGACATTGAAAGTTCTGTACGCGACATTGTCAATATCACTGCCATCGCTTGTATTGACGCCATCGTTCAGAAAAAGATGGAATGCCAGTGTAGAGTAGACTAACATACAGTTAACAGAAAAAGGCGAATTTCAAATGAAATTCGCCTTTTTTGTTTCTAGCCATCATATACTCCTTATATATAAGGTATATAGTAGACAGAAATATAATATAGATAACCCGTTGGCGGAATTAAATCAGCGCATAGTTAACTCTACCAATGGGTAATAATATAGCTACCAAGCCCCTTTCCCTTCATACTCTTACGTTTAGAGATAACTACCCTTCTTTTCATAAACAGAAATAAGTAACCAAATAAACATAAATGCAAACACGAGTTTACATTTATTCTTTTTATCATTTACAAAAGATATCTTTTAGCTATTATTTATTACTTTAAGTCTTGTACAATTCAGAAAAATCCTCTATTTTTGCAACCGCTTTTAGGCAAAAAGATTTTTGAAACCAATCACAAAAAGGTAAGACTTATGAATGCAGCTAACGTATTAGAGGATTTGAAGAGAAGATTCCCTAATGAACCTGAATATCATCAGGCAGTAGAGGAAGTACTTAGTACTATCGAAGAAGAGTACAACAAACATCCAGAATTTGACAAGGCTAATTTGATAGAACGTCTCTGTATTCCAGACCGTGTATATCAGTTCCGCGTAACCTGGATGGATGATAAAGGCAACATCCGTACGAACATGGGCTACCGTGTACAGCACAACAACGCCATCGGTCCGTACAAAGGTGGTATTCGTTTCCACGCTTCAGTCAATCTAAGCATTTTGAAGTTCTTAGCTTTCGAACAAACATTCAAAAACTCACTTACTACCCTTCCAATGGGTGGTGGTAAAGGTGGTTCAGATTTCTCTCCACGTGGCAAATCAAACATGGAAGTAATGCGCTTCTGTCAAGCATTTATGCTTGAATTATGGCGTCACATCGGTCCTGAAACCGACATTCCTGCAGGCGATATCGGTGTAGGCGGTCGTGAAGTAGGCTATATGTTCGGTATGTACAAGAAACTCAGCCACGAATTCTCAGGTGTTCTTACAGGTAAAGGTCGCGAATTTGGCGGTTCTTTGATTCGTCCTGAAGCTACCGGATATGGTAACATCTACTTCTTGCAAGAAATGCTACAAACACGCGGCATCGAACTCGCAGGTAAAACTTGTCTGGTATCAGGTTCTGGTAATGTAGCACAGTATACCGTAGAGAAATTAATCCAGCTGGGCGCAAAAGTCGTAACTATGTCTGATTCAAATGGCTACATCTACGATCCAGAAGGCATCGACCGTGAGAAATTAGATTTCATCATGGAATTAAAGAACCTCTACCGTGGACGTATCCGCGAATATGCTGAAAAATACGGCTGTAAATACGTAGAAGGCGGTCGTCCATGGAACGAAAAGGCAGACATCGCCCTTCCATCAGCAACACAGAACGAGTTGAACGAAGAAGACGCCAAAGCACTTGTTGCCAACGGAGTCATCGCCGTATCAGAAGGAGCCAACATGCCATCAACTCCAGAAGCCATCCGCGTATTCCAGTCAGCTAAGATTCTTTACGCACCAGGTAAAGCAGCAAATGCAGGAGGTGTATCAGTATCAGGTCTCGAAATGACACAGAATGCCATTAAGTTAGGATGGAGCGCTGAAGAAGTCGACGCCAAGCTGAAAAGCATCATGAAAAATATTCATCAGTCTTGTGTACAATATGGTACCGAAGCCGACGGTTACATCAATTACGTGAAAGGTGCAAACGTAGCCGGTTTCATGAAAGTAGCGAAAGCTATGATGTCACAAGGCATCGTATAACCCTAACACGAATGAGGCGTGTCTAATCCTCATTAACCAACCTAACCATTATCTACACACAACCTAACGGGTCGGAGAAGTAGCAACAGCTAATTCGCCGACCCGTTTTTTATACTGTTCGGGAGTAATCATTGTCTTATCATCGTTATAGACACGTCATATTATTCCCATTGTATGATTCATTTTTTGTCATATCATCACCTTATCATCGTTCTTTTGCCACTCAATCATTGTTCTATTTTTTGTATTTTTAGTCAGTTTTTCTTCATTACAGCCTTAAAAAAGGTATTA
>RCNH01000927.1_pt1 | contig 11495 bp, 8 predicted proteins | sample 2041161 | NCBI WGS metagenome assembly RCNH01 (sample SAMN09708215, study PRJNA481090) | Feces metagenome, whole genome shotgun sequencing project. | biome: feces | host: Leptonychotes weddellii | place: Antarctica: Sion Island | collected 2010-03-01
TCAACTGATTACCGCTGCATCCAAGATCCACAAGAGCAGTATTTTTACTGACATCCAAAGCAGTCAACTGATTCCAGCTGCATTCTAGGTAGTCAAGAGCGGTATTTTTACTGACATCCAAAGCAGTCAACTGATTCTGGTTGCAGTCGAGGTGGTCAAGAGCGGTATTTTTACTGACATCCAATGCAGTTAACTGATTATTGTCGCAGTCGAGGTACTCAAGAACGGTAAAATATTCGATACCCTGCAGACTGTTAATTCCGCTGTCTTGAACATCAATACGGTTTACACTGGCAAGCTCATTTTCAGAGAGGGATCCAGATCGAACTGTTTGACATATTCTCTAAAAGTATCATCAGGGAAATTGGCTGCATTGATAGCCACATCGGCAGTTCCTGTCTCCGCAGCAAAGGCCACGGCAGGCCATGCACTCAGGGACAGACACAGTACCAAAACCAGGCACAGCATCCGCCCTATGTTGTTATGGTTTTTCATTTTTGTTCCTTCCTTTGTTGTTAAAAATTGATGTTTGAGGATAAATGATTTTTCTACAGAAATCATACTGACAGATATATTGTATAGCAAATAATTTTATATTTCAAGCAGTTGCAATATAACATTTTTTATATAAAATGAATGTATGCTCACTAGGAATACTATAAAGAAAATCATTCACTGAGGTATACTTCCTTCAAGATTTGAAATACAAAAACCTGCCGTCACAAAGAAAAAGACTTTGTGACAGCAGGTTTTATGTTACTATTTTGGGAATATCCCGTTCAGGGGCTTTTTATTTTTTATAAGCTTGCGATTGTGCCACAGCCAGCTGGTCGCAGCGGTTGTTTTTAGGGTTTTCAGCGTGTCCCTTGACCCAGTGGTAATTCATAGTGTGGGTGGTAATGAGGGGCAGGAGCTGTTCCCACAGGTCCACATTGAGGGCGGGTTTTTTATCGGATTTAATCCAGCCCTTTTTCTTCCAGCCCCAGACCCAGCCCTTGGACAGGGCATCAATGACATACTTTGAGTCGGAATACAGGTCTACTTCACAGGGAAATTTCAGGCATTTGAGGGCCTCAATGACAGCGGTAAGCTCCATGCGGTTGTTGGTGGTGTCGGCCTCTCCGCCGGAAAGCTCTTTTTCAACGCCGTTATACTCCAAAATGGCACCCCAGCCTCCGGGGCCGGGATTGCCGGAACAGGCACCGTCGGTGTAAATGGTAACGAACTTCCGATCAGCCATGGTCCTTCTCCCCCTCTTCGGTGAAGCCGCCGCCCAGCTTCCGGCGGCGAACGGGCTTGTGCAGATCACACAGGCCGGTAACGAGCCACAAAAGCATAGCCAGGTAGAACAGGAATTCCTCCCGGTGTGCCAGAGAGATGGAGCAGAAATATACGGCACCCAGTGCATAGAACAGAGAGAGTCGGCGGCTGCCCCGTCCGATGGGGAATCCGGCCAGATGCACACTGGCAAGCATGGAGAAAATACAGGCCAGCAGCTGGAAGCAGTAGTCTCCCAGGAGAGGGTCTGTGCTCCACACTGTGAAGTGGGTGACTACCCACAGAGCCAGATACAGGGGGACTACCATACCCAGAGGGCCATAGTGCTTGCCCTTCAACCGGAGGAAACCGCCGCAGGCTACAACCACACCGGAAATCATTCCCAGATAGCATGCAGCTGCCTGAAACGCACTGGGATTGTCCAGAATGGCAATGAGATTGGCTCCTGCCAGGAGCAGTCCGCTGACCACTCCTCCCACGCAGGCCAGAACAGAGGGTTTCCAGTTGGCCGCCATAGAAGAACGGGTACCCATGCCATAGCAGAAGAAGCCCAGCCCGCCAAGCACCAGGAAGGTCAGGACCCAAAGCCCCACATAGGGAAGGCTTCCGGTGATCTGGATTCCCAGCTCGTCATAGCCGTGGGCCAGCATAAGTTTTCGGAGAATAAAGCCGCAGATGCTGCCCACCAGCGTAATGGCCAGGACAGGCATGGGGCCGAATTTTTGTTTTTGTGCTTTCATATTGGAACATCGCCCTTTCCTCTGCTGTTGCAGCAGAACACATGGGGTATTATAACACAAGGAATGGCCCTTGCCAACGCTGGGGAAGAAAATTTTCAGAATACTCTTGAATTTTCGCCTTTTGTAAGATATCCTTTTCATGAAAGGAGCGTTTGCTTATGAAAAAGTCCTGTTTTCCCCTGATAATGTTTACGGCTCTTGCCTGGCTCCTATGCGCCATTGACGGAGTCTGTGTGGTTTTAAAGGTGTCCTTTCTGGGTACGGTGGGAGGCTGGTGCATGACCGCCTTCTTTTTCGCCTTTCTTGGAGGCCTGCTCTGGTTTGGCTGGAAAGCGAAAAATCTCAAGCTCTTAAAGGCCCTGATTGTGTGGGCCTGTGTGGCGCTGGGCAGTATGCTGGGTGTGATTCTGGGCCTGTGGGGGCTTGTGGCCCTGGGCGCAGGCAGTCCTGTCATAAAGGTGTCCGGTGTGCTGGTGGGGATTTTAAGCGCCCCTGTGTCCTCCTGCTCTGTGATGTTCCTGCCGGTGTTCGGCTGGGCCTGCGTGCTGGTGGTCGGCATAAAGCTGTATAGAAGCCAGAGAGCATAAGACAGAGAATGGGCCATGGGCGTGGAGCAGAGCCTGAGACTGCGGCAGAGGGTTTTAGAAGCCGGTCTGCCTGCTTTGTGCCTGATGCAGAAGAAAGAATAAGCCTCACAGACCTCTTTCAAATGCTCCAGATATCCTTCAAATCCGGCGGGAGATTTCATGCGTTTTCCCCATTTTTCGCCACGGTTTGTAGGAATGTCTTGCAGAACATTGGAAAATGAGGTACAATACAATGCAGAAAAATGTGATGGGAGAAAAATATGCAAGCAATGACTTTTGTTGTGCCCTGCCTCTTTGGTCTGGAATCCCTGGCGGCAGATGAGCTTCGGCGGCTGAAACTGGACAATGTCCGGGCAGAAAACGGCCGTGTTTTGTTTGACGGCGATCAGGAGGCCATGGCGATGGCAAACCTGTGGCTCCGTACCGGTGAGCGGGTTCTGCTGCGTCTGGCAGAAGGTACCGCCAAATCCTTTGAAGAAATGTTCCAGCTGGTGGTCAAGACCCCGCTGGAGGAGTTTATTCCCAGAGACGGCAAGTTCCCTGTCAAGGGTCACAGCCTCAACAGCCAGCTCCGTTCTGTGCCGGACTGTCAGGCCATTGTGAAGCGGGCTGCCGCCAAGCGTCTGGGGGACCATTATGGAGTGAGCTGGCTGCCGGAGACCGGCACCATGTATCAGCTCCAGTTTTCTCTGATGAATGACCATTTTGAGCTGTTTCTGGACACCTCCGGTGCCGGACTGCATAAGCGTGGCTACCGTGCCAACGGCAACGATGCACCTCTTCGTGAGACGCTGGCTGCCGGTATGGTGCAGCTGACCCGGTATCGTGGCCGGGAATTCTTCTGGGACCCCTTCTGCGGTTCCGGTACCATTCCCATTGAGGCTGCCATGGTGGCAATCAACCGGGCACCCGGTCTGTTCCGGGGCTTCTCTGCGGAGAAGTTCGCATGGGTGGACAAGGATCTGTTCCCCCGTGTGCGCCGGGAGGCCACCGATCGGGAGTTCCACGGTGATTATCGGATTCTGGGTTCTGACAATGATCCCAAATGTGTCAGCCTTGCAATGTCCAACGCCCGGAAGGCAGGCGTAAATAAGCTCATTGAGTTCAAGGACGGAGATGCCACCAAAATGAGCCTTCCCACCCAGGAGGGTATTATGGTCTGCAATCCTCCCTACGGTCAGAGAATGATGGAGCAGCGGCAGGCACAGGGCCTGGTTCAGGCCTTTGGCCGTCATGTGAAGTTTGCCGACGGCTGGAAGAAGTATATTATTTCTTCCGAACCGGAATTCGAGCATTACTTTGGCCGCCGGGCGGACAAACGCCGTAAGCTCTATAACGGTATGATTCGCTGTGAATACTTTATGTATCTGGGAGGCCGCAAAAAATGAAACACCTGTTCCTGGTGAACCCTGTGGCAGGGAAAGGAAACCGGCTGGATGAGTTTTTGGCGGATATCAAAAAATGTTTTCAGGGTCATGATTATGAAGTGAAGGTTTCCCAAAAGCCCGGGGATATTACCTCCTGGGCCAGACAGGAATCTCACAAGCACCAGGAACTGCGTGTCTATGCCTGCGGCGGTGACGGAACCCTCAACGAGGTGGTCAACGGTGTGGCAGGCTGTTCCAATGTGGCAGTGACCCATGTGGCCAGAGGCTCCGGAAATGACTTCATTCGCCTGTTTACAGACACGGCTCCCTTTGGGGATCTGGAAGCCTTTGTGGAGAATACCAAGGAGGTTCCCGTGGACCTCATTCAGTGCAACGGGGACTATGCCCTCAATGTCTGTTCTATGGGTTTTGATGCCCGGATCGGTACCCAGATTGCCGCCTATAAAAAGTTACCCTTTGTAAAGGGTCCTGGAGCCTATATTCTGTCCGCCGTGGTCAACACCATCAAAGGAATTCACCACAACTATCATGTGGAAATCAATGACGAGGTGGTGGACGGCGAGCAGACCATGATTTATGTGGGCAGCGGCTCCTGGTATGGCGGCGGCTTCCATCCGGTTCCGGATGCAGACCCCACAGACGGCATTCTGGATGTGCTTCTGGTAAAGGGTGTGAGCCGCAGTACCGTGATGAAGCTGATTGGCTCCTATAAGGTGGGAAAATTCCGGGACTATCCCCATCTCATCCGGTATTTCCGCACGAAAAAAGTCGCCATTGCCTGCCAGCAGGCAGAGCCAGTCAATCTGGACGGCGAGCTTCGCATGAGCAATCAGGTGGAAATTTCCGTGGCTCCCTTCCGGCTTCGATTCTTTTACCCCGGCAGCGTATGCCTGGCCTGTAAGGAACAGGCAATTGCAGTATAACCCCGTTTCCCGGAGCTTTTATGGCTCCGGGAAATTTTTTGAAACTTCACAGAAAATTCATAGAAAAACCCCTTGCATTTTTAAGCACAATGGTCTATTATATAGGCGTTAGCACTCAAGAGTTATGAGTGCTAATCCAACAAATTTTGTAGACTATAGCGGCTTGGGCCTGTCCCGCCGCCATTCTAAATTCTGTTTTGGAGGTACCTAATTATGAAACTTACTCCTATGGCAGACCGTGTTTTGCTGAAGGCCTTTGAGGCTGAGGAAAAGACCGCTTCCGGCATTATCCTGTCCGCTGCAAACAAGGAAAAGCCCGTAATCTCTGAAGTTGTGGCTGTTGGCCCCGGAGACAAGGACACCAAGATGATGGTAAAGCCCGGCGACAAGGTTGTTGTTGCAAAGTTCGTAGGCACTGAAATCAAGGTGGACGGCCAGGAATACACCATTGTAAAGCAGTCCGAGATTCTGGCAGTTGTGGAATAATTGGAGGTTATAAATCATGGCTAAGATGATTGTTTATGGCGAGGAAGCTCGCAAGTCTCTGCAGAAGGGCATCGACCAGCTGGCCGATACTGTGAAGGTTACTCTGGGACCCAAGGGCCGCAATGTTGTTCTGGGCAAGAAGTACGGCGCTCCCCTCATCACCAATGACGGTGTGACCATCGCCAAGGATGTGGAGCTGGAGGACGCTTTTGAGAACATGGGCGCACAGCTGGTCCGTGAGGTTGCTACCAAGACCAACGATGTGGCCGGTGACGGCACCACCACTGCTACCGTTCTGGCTCAGGCCATTGTCCGTGAGGGCCTCAAGAACCTGTCCGCAGGTGCAAACCCCATGGTGATGCGCAAGGGCATCGAGAAGGCTGTTGAGGCCGCTGTGGAGTCCATCAAGGGTGCTTCTCAGACCGTCAAGGGCTCTGAGGATATCGCCCGTGTCGGCACCGTTTCTTCCTGCGACGAGGCTGTTGGCAAGCTGATTGCCGAGGCCATGGAGAAGGTTGGCACCGATGGTGTCATCACCATTGAAGAGTCCAAGACCGCTGAGACCGGCCTGGATGTGGTGGAAGGCATGCAGTTTGACCGCGGCTATATCTCCCCCTACATGGTCACTGATACCGACAAGATGGAAGCCGTTCTGGACGATCCTTACCTGCTGATTACCGATAAGAAGATTTCTTCCATCCAGGAGATCCTGCCTGTTCTGGAGAAGGTCGTAAAGTCCGGCCGTAAGATGATTATTATTGCTGAGGATGTGGAGGGCGACGCTCTGGCAACTCTGCTGGTGAACCGCCTGCGTGGCAACTTCAACTGCGTCTGCGTCAAGGCTCCCGGCTTCGGCGACCGCCGCAAGGAGATGCTGCGTGATATCGCAATCCTCACCGGTGGTACTGTGATTTCCAGCGAGCTCAACATGGAGCTCACCGATGCTGACATCACCGATCTGGGTACTGCCCGCCAGGTGAAGGTCACTAAGGACACCACCACCATCGTTGACGGCAGCGGCAACCCCGAGGATATCAAGGCTCGTGCCCATGAGATCCGTGCTGCTATCGGCGTGACCACCTCCGACTACGACCGTGAGAAGCTCCAGGAGCGTCTGGCTAAGCTGTCCGGCGGTGTCGCTGTGATTCGTGTGGGTGCTCAGACCGAGATCGCCATGAAGGAGCAGAAGCTCCGTGTGGAGGATGCTCTGAACGCTACCCGTGCCGCTGTGGAAGAGGGCATCGTAGCCGGCGGCGGTACTGCTTATGTCAATGCCATCGCTGCTGTGGAAGAGCTGGCTGCCGGCCTGTCCGGTGACGAGAAGACCGGCGCAATGATCATTGCCAAGGCTCTGCAGGCTCCTATCCGTCAGATCGCTGATAACGCCGGTGTGGATGGCTCCGTGGTCTTTGAGAAGATTTACACCTCCGGCAAGGTTGGCTACGGCTACAACGCCTACACTGAGGAGTATGTGGACATGATTGCCTCCGGCATTGTGGATCCCACCAAGGTTACCCGCAGCGCTCTGGAGAACGCCGCTTCCATCGGTTCCTGCGTCCTCACCACCGAGTCCCTGGTTGTGGATAAGCCCGATCCCGCTGCAGATGCTGCTGCCAATGCTGCCGCAGCTGCTCAGGGCGGTATGTACTAAGAGAACAAACGCAGCAATGCGTTTGCATCCGGCACAAAGCATTGTGCAGGCAGACAAAGAAGCTGCTTAAAGGCGGCGACTGAATCCCTGCTGCAAAGCGACGGCCTGTTTTAAACATTGCTCCATCTGTCAGACAGTGTCTGTATTGTCTGACAGATGGAGTTGTTTTTTATATGGGCTGGCCTTCTTTTTTATGGCCTGTTCATGGAAAAAGCCGGTAAACTCTCAGAGCGCAGAATATTGGGCATTTTTCCTAAAAAAGGACAGAGCACGGGAAGAATATCTTGTTTTTTTGAACAATGTGTGTTACATTAAAGGGACGTTATTGGAAGCAGTAATGTCAATTTAACTTTTTGTGGCTGTTAGGATGTTTGGTCTTAACGGCTTAACAAGGGAATCGGGTGAAACTCCCGGACGGTAAACGCCGCTGTGTGTATCAGAATCCGAAATTCGTTGATGAAAGTCAGTCACTGGGAAACTGGGAAGGCAGAATTTCGGGTGCAGGCAGGTTTCTGCCAGAATGGTGCGAGTCAGAAGACCTACAGGAAGCGCAACACACCGGGCATACCAGGTTTTGCAGGAATACGTCTGCGACAAGTATCAAATACTTGTCGCAGTTTTTTTGCGGCCTGATAGCATAAATTCAGAAAGGATGATTCCATGAAAAACAGTATGCTCAACAAAATCCTGTCGCTGTTGCTGGCCTTTGTGCTGATTATAGGCACATTGCCTGCTTCGGTGGCCGCAGCAGCACAACCTGCTGCAGATCCCACTGCAACAGAAATAGGAACCGCCGAGGAACTGCTGGCCCTTGCCGGTCAGGAGTTAAGCGGCAACTATTGTCTGACCAATGACATTGATATGGCTGGAAAACCCATGCAGCCTATCAAAAAACTGATCGGTAACTTTAACGGAAATGGTCATACCATTGTGAATCTCAGCATCCAAAATGAGGAAACTCCCTCTGCCTGGGGAGATCCCATGGGTGTGGGCCTCTTCGCCCGCGCCGTAGGCAGCATTTCCGATTTGCGGCTGCTGGATGCCAATATCAGCTGCAAGGCCAAAAGCAACGCAGGAATTGGCGGTTTGGTGGGTGTTCTGGACAGTGGAGAACTGAACCTTACCAACTGTGCGGTTATCGGGATCATCTCAGGGCCTGATAATGCAGGTTCTTGCTATGCAGGCGGCTTGGTGGGCAATGTTCTTTATGGTACTTCCAAGTTGACAATAACAAACTGCTTTAGTAAAGCTGATGTAAAGGTCGGTACAGCCGGTGGTGGGCTGATTGGCAGTGCGGGCTGGATGGCGAATGTTGCAATGAAAGATTGTGCTGTGACCGGCACCATCCAGGCGAAAATAGGCGGCGGAATCGTCGGCTATTGCTTTACAAAATATAATATCAGTGCAGAAAACTGCTATTTTATGGGTGACTTAACTGGAGAGGACACCTCGAATCTCTATATTTTTGGTTATTCCAGTGGCAAAACAGATGCGACGGTCCAATTGACCAACTGCGCCTATGACAGCCTTCTCGGTGAAAACCGCCCTGCAATCAAAGAAGGCACCGGGGCTATAACCGGAACAATGGAGAGCAAGACCACCCAGGAGCTGGAGACTCTGACCAAGGACATCCTGGCATGGCCCAAGGAGCCCTCCGGCGGCTCTCAGGAGGATGTGGTCCCCGATACTCAAATCATCGTAACCCCTGAAAAAGCGGAATTAAAGGTCTATAAGGGCACAGATGAGACCGGCACATTGATGGAGCCGAAGCAGAACCCCAGCTTCGGAACCTATATTTTTGCGCTGGAAAAGGGCGATTACTATTATACCGCACAGGCCCATGACTACAGCCCCGCCTCCGGAACCTTCACGGTCACCACCGGAGAGAATAAAGTCACCATTGAGCTTACCAAGATTCCCGGCTGGACCGAAAAGGCCTCGGAATCCATTGCCGTTGGTGACGGTACGGCCGAAAATCCCTATCAGATTTCCAGTCCGGAAGAGCTGGCCTGCTTTGCAAACAAGGTAGACGACGGCGAAGCCGGGGCCTATGCCTGTCTGACCGTGGATATCGACCTGCAGGACATTCCCTGGAGGCCCATTGGCAGGAACACTGTCACCCCTTACCGGGGTGTTTTTGACGGCCGGAATCACACTGTTTCCGGATTGAATGTGGCCCGGGAGGCCGTGCGGTATTTCGGCTTCTTTGGCTGTCTGGAAAATGCAGCCGTTAAGAATCTGACCATCAGCGGCACAATCTACGATGCAGAGCGTGGCGACCGTGTAGGCGGCCTGACAGGCCATACACGGGGCGATGTACTTCTGCAGAACTGTGCAAACCTCTGCAATATCACCTCCGGTGCCGGAAGTGTGGGCGGTCTGGTTGGCGATTACGACAAGGGCGTTGAGTATCAGACACCCTCCGTGCGACTCTTGCTGGAACGCTGCTACAATGTGGGCAACATCGTTGTGACGGGAAGTGACTCCGGTGCAACCGTGGGCGGCCTGGTTGGCAGCAGTAAAAACTGCGTACAGCTGCAGGACTGCTATAATGTGGGTACTGTGAGTGCAGATAAGATGCAGGCCGGCGGTCTGCTGGGCAATGCAGGCTCCACCACCGGCGATTACGCCCCCAGCATCACCAACTGCTACAATGCCGGAACTGTAACCGGCAGCAGCTCCTCCCATGCCATCTACGGCAAGGGCGTCGTCAGTGAAAAGAATCTGGTAAACTGTTATGCAATCACCGGCACCGGTGCCCAGCAGAAGTACATCACCTTCCTTGCAAAAGAGGAACTGACCGCCGCCATGCTGGGAAGCGCCTGGGCACAGGACCCGGAGAAAAATGACGGTCTCCCCTACCTTTCTGATACCACCCCCGAACTGCCGGATGATACCCTCCTCAACGAGGCTGCAAAGTATGCCGATACGGTTTCTGTGGCAGGTACCTGTCAGGCCGGTGAGTCTCTGACACTTTTGAAAGAAGGCATGACTGCGGACGAAACCATTGAGCTGCACTGCGTGCAGACGGTGGAAGACAAGCAGTATGGCTATCTGACCTGCGAAGGCAATACCATCAAGCTGAAAAAGGTCAATGAAACCCCGGAGGCCATGACCGAAACCGCCACCTTGTGCTTTACCAAGGACGGCGCTTCCTTCAACAAGCCCATCTCTGTGATTATCTACCCGGCCACTGCACAGAGCGGCACACTGATGGAAAAGATTGCTGCCTCCTATGTGGAAAGCTTTGATGAATGGGTCATCTTTGACATGGCAGTTTATGCTCAGGTGCACCCGGATGCAGCAAGCAAATCCAGCGACACGGCTGTAAAAACCTATAAGGACCTCACCATTGGGCAGAAGCTGCTGAAGGATTCGGAGGATTTTGAACTTCTGTCCCAGGAAATCGACACCCGCTCCAAGGGTGAAATCATTCTTGGCACACTGGGCGTAGATACCACAGCCCTTTGCGCCTTCCCCGGAACCGCCAATGAAGTTACATTCAATAATGCGGAGCGCTTGGCTGCGGCGGTGGATGGCCTCAAGAGCCACTACTCTGCACCCTGGGTGCTCCTGGCAGCCCAGCAGGGCAAAGTCAGCCTGACTCCCGCACAGGTGCAGGCCATGGTGAAGCTGCTGGCAGACAATCAGCAGGAAAACGGCCTGAATTGCTATCAGTATTACGGAAAAACCTATGACGATGTAGATACCACCGCCACAGCATTGGCTGCATTTGCGGCATATTACCTCTCCGAAACAGACGAGTACGGCGTAAAGCAGGAAGTAACGCAGTTTATCACAAAGGCTTTGGAGGGTATGAGCAATGCGCAGCAGAGTAATGGCTCCTATGGCAATGTAAATACAGACGCTATGGCCATTATCGGCCTGATTGCCCTGGGAATTGACCCTGCATCGGATTCCCGCTTTGTCAAAGATCAATGCTCCCTGGCAGCGGCACTGAGCCTCTATGTCAATGAGAGCGGCAATGGCTATCGCTCCGGTATGAACACCGGCAAGCCTGAGGACATCGAAAAGGCCGATGCTCTGGCCACGGAGCAGGGCTTCCGTGCAATGGTTGCCCTGGACGCCAAGGCCTATAATATCTATACACAGCAGCATACCATGCTCCCTGATCCTGATGCAGACCGGAATGTGACCGTGAGCTTTACGCTTAGACAGCATCCGGAGCAGGACCCTTGGATTGCCACAACCTCCTTCACGATGCCGGAAGGCAGCACCGCATATGACCTGATTTGCAAGGCTCTGGAAGACAATGATATGACCTTCACAGAGACAGACGGCTATATCGATTCTGTGACCAAGGACGGAGAAACCGTCAAGGCAGGAGACTATGGCCCCACCAGCGGCTGGATGTACGATGTTAATGACAAGCTTCCCACCGTTCCCACCGGAGGCTATGTGCTGGAGAACGGCGATGTTGT
>RCNH01000851.1_pt1 | contig 11489 bp, 10 predicted proteins | sample 2041161 | NCBI WGS metagenome assembly RCNH01 (sample SAMN09708215, study PRJNA481090) | Feces metagenome, whole genome shotgun sequencing project. | biome: feces | host: Leptonychotes weddellii | place: Antarctica: Sion Island | collected 2010-03-01
GTTTTCCAGAGTGTATATTGGTTTAAATAATTTGAGAGCGCCATTCATAACAAAATGGAGCGTATAAGAGTAAAATCGCAAGGATGCAAAAAGAAAACGAGGAGTGTTACGATGGATTCAAATCAAGGTAGTCCTTATTTTAGCATTATCGTTCCGATATATAATGTGGAAAAATATTTGCCAAGATGTGTGGAAAGCTTACTGAAGCAGACCTATACAGATTTCGAGGCAATTTTAGTAGATGATGGCTCAGGTGATAGCAGTTCTGCTATTTGTGATCAGTTTGCGGAATCTGATGTGAGAATCAAAGTGATCCACAAAGAAAATGGTGGCTTGGTAAGTGCAAGAAAAGCCGGAATTCAAACAGCAAAAGGAAGATATGTATTAAATGTTGACGGAGATGATAGCTTAGCGCCAGAGCTCCTCCAAAAAATAAATGAGGTTGCAGAGAAATATGCACCGGATGTCATAGCATTCCAATATGTTGAGAAGCGCGAAAACGGAGACGAGCGGGTATGTGGAAGCAGTTTGGAAGAGGGAATGTATACCGGCTCTAAGCTGAGAGAGATAAGCAGCCGTTTGGTATGCGATAGAAAAAAAGGCACATTGAATGTAGGATGCATCATGCCGTCCATTTGCATGAAAGCAGTGAACAGAGAGTTGTTGCTTTCAAAACAGCTGGAAGTTCCGGTTCAGCTGGCAAATGGTGAGGATATGGCGGTGACAATTCCGGTAATCTGTGCGTGCAGCTCGCTTTACGAACTGAAATTCAATGGATACTATTATTATCAATATGACAGTTCGATGATTCATTCGTTCCGACCGGATGAAATTAAAAAGAACGTGGCACTGGTTGAATTTTTAGGTCGGCATACAGCAAATGTTCCTCCGGAAAATCTGAAATCATATTTTTATTATCTTTATTTCCAGTATGTTGTACAGGCTGCTCGTTTTTACACCAAATTCAAAGATTTCCATCAGAGCTTTAAAGCAAATCTTCCGCGTGACGCAATTGCAATGCTAAAGCAATGCAGCCCATGGCTGACAAGCAAAAAAGACCGGATATACTTTTTCCTGATTCGGCATCAGCTTCTCTTTCCCATTTGGATTTACTATAATAAATTGAAACCAAAGCAGAAAATAATTAAAAAGGAAGAAATCTAATGCGAACAAAAAATGCAGTGCTGAATATGATTTTCACATTACTGAAGCAGCTTGTTGTTGCACTGTCCGGGCTGATTTTACCGCGCCTGATGATCGGCCAATATGGTTCGGAAGCAAACGGCATGATAGGCTCAATTACGCAGTTCCTTTCCTATATTATGTTGATGGAAGCGGGAGTAGGAGGCGTGATCAACGCGTCGCTGTATAAGCCGCTGCATGAAAAGGATATGCATAAGGTAAGCGGCGTGCTTGCAGCAGCAAAACAGTTCTATCGTAAAATCGGCCTGATGTCCATTATTTACATCATTACACTCTGCGTTGTTTATCCTACAGTAGTTAAAAGCTCGTACAGCACTCCATATATTGTTTTACTGATTATCATTCTTGCAGTCGGAACACTGATGCAATATTTTGTTTCCTTGCCCTACATTTCTTTGATAAAATCAAGTCAGAGACTGTGGGTGCTTTCGCTTATTACGATTATTGTACAGGTTCTGACGCTGATTTTCTCTGCACTTCTGATTTATGCAGATGCCAGCATTCATGTTGTAAAGTGCGCTGCATGTATAGTTGGACTGCTGACACCACTCCTTGTAACACTTTATGTCCACAAACATTACGTTCTTCCCAAGACTGCTCCGGATAATGATGCAATTAAGCAGCGGTGGAATGGATTGGGACATCATATCGCGTATTTTATTCATCTCAATACGGATATTGCAATCATTACATTATTTATGGATCTGAGCCATGTTTCTATCTATATGGTGTATCATTCGATTGTTGCAGCTATCCAGAGCCTGATCATAGCAGTATCGGACAGTTGTTCGGCGGCGTTCGGAGATTTGCTTGCAGAAGGTGATGACGAAAAAACAAACCATAATTTTGACCGCTTTGAATTTGTACAAACAAGTCTGACGACTGTATTATACACGATTACGGTTATTATGCTGGTTCCGTTTGTCCGTATTTATACAAAGGGAATCCATGATGCAGACTATATCCAACCGCTTTTTGCAACTATAATAGTACTGGCAGAAGCAGTGTACTGTGTCCGTCTTATTTACAGCACGGTATTGCTGAGCGCCAATAAGTACAAAGAAACACAGGGACACGCTTGGGCAGAAGCGGGAATCAATATCGTGCTTTCGGTTCTCCTTGTAAAGCCGTTAGGTCTGATCGGCATCGCGATCGGCACGCTTGCGGGAATGACGGCTCGCGGAATATTGGATGCTCGTTTCCTTTCAAGAAAAATTCTGCGGCGCCCGCTTTGTAAATCGGGTAAAAATATTTTTGTGAGCGTTGGTGTTGCTGTGGTATCAATTTTGTGCTGCAAGCTGATTCCTATTGCTCCGCAGTCGTTGATTATGTGGATATTTATGGCGGCATGTGTTTCCGTTATTGTATTCTTGATAGCAGCAGCAATTTACTCCGTTTTTTACAAGGATCAGGTTCGGGATATTCTGGCTGTTGCCAAAAAGATGATTAAGAGGTAAACAAATGAAAAAAATTGGGATTGTCACATGGCATAGTATTCCGAATCACGGTGGAATGCTGCAGATGTATGGCTTGTACAAAACATTTCAGGCGCTTCAAACAGAACCTCTATTTGTACTGTATAAAAAAGTTTCTAACGAGAGCAGCCTTCCGCATAAAATGTCTTTTCTTGATAAAGTAGTTCGATACAGCCATTTGGACAGCTGGCGCAGCAAAATAAATTATCGGACAGACAATGGGTTTAATAAGGAAAAGCGGGAGCAGATGCTTTCGTTTCAGTCCGATGTGTTCAATACAGCATCCGACTTTTCGGACTGTGATGCTGCCTGCGTCGGAAGCGATGAAGTGTTCAGCGTTGTTTCGGGATTTACTCCAGAATTTTTTGGCGAGAATATTGAAGCCCCGGTTTTTAGCTATGCGGGCTCCTGCGGGCAGACTGACCTGCAATTAGTTGAAGAGCTTGGATTAACACAGCGGATGAAGCAGGACTTTTTGTCATTTAAAGCACTTTCAGTACGTGACGAAAATTCTGCAAAACTGGTGCATCAACTGACAGAGAAAATTGCGCCGATCCATATTGACCCAGTGCTGTTGTATGGATACAAAGATATTGTCGATCATGTTCCGCATAAAAGCAAAAAGGAAATCATTTTGTATTCCTATGATGAGAGTATGAATACGGGAAAAGTAATTCATACAATAAAAAGAATTGCACGGCATAAAAAAGATAAGGTGTTATCGGCTGGCTTTCATCATTATTGGTGTGATGAATCGCAGAACTTTATGCCTTTTGATCTTATAAAAGAATTCTGTGCTGCTGAAGGCGTTATAACAGATACTTTCCATGGTGCGGTTATTTCTGTTATTACACACAGCCAATTTGCTGTAATGGTCAGAAGCGAGTTTAACTCGCATAAAATTATTGGCTTGCTGAAGCTTCTTCATCTGGAAGATCGGCTGGCAGACAATTTGACTGATCTGGAGAAAATTTTAGATATGCCGATCGATTATCAACAAGTAGAAGAACGGTTGGAATATCTGCGCGGTCAGTCAATGGAATACCTGCGGAAATGTATTGCCGAGGTGTGATTTTGAATGAATAAAATCGAATTATGTGCGCCAGAACAGTGTACAGGGTGTGGAGCGTGTAAGGCTGTTTGTCCGAAAAATGCGATTGTGTTTGAGCAGAATGATCTGGGGTATGTATTGCCTGACATTTTGCAAGACAACTGTATTCATTGCGGAAGATGTATGCATGCCTGCCCGGTGCTGAATCTTGTTGAAAAAAGAATGCCCCAAAAAGTATATGCTGCTTACTATGACGATGAACGCAGGGTTTTATCTGCTTCGGGTGGTGTGTCAGCGGCGCTGGCGGAATCTTCGCTGATGAAAGAAAAAGTTGCGTGCGGAGCGGTTTGGCGTGCAGGATCATTTGAGGAAGGAAACGCAGAAGTTCGGCATGAACTAATCAACTCCGTTCCGGAGATTTCCCGCATTCAAGGATCAAAGTATGTGCAGAGCGATACGAGTGATGCCTACCAAAAAATTGAAGAGATACTTAAACAGGGGAAATCGGTGCTGTATTTTGGAACACCATGCCAGGTTGCAGGGCTTATCAGTGCAGTGTCGGAAAAATACCGTGAGCAGCTGTATACGGTGGATATTATCTGTCACGGTGTATGCGGAAAAGGTCTTTTCAGAGATTACATCAATTATTTGCGCAGCAAAAAAAATGTGGTTGCGTTTGATTTCCGGGATAAAACATATGGTTGGGGACTGAACTGCAAGATTACAGAAAAAAGCAAAAAAGGAAACCTGGTCGACTGCGTTATGTCCTGTATATTCTCTTCCTACTATCAGATCTTTTTAAAAGGCAATATGTACAGGGAAAACTGCTACTCTTGCCAATATGCGTGCCATGAACGGTGCTCAGATCTGACAATCGGCGATTACTGGGGCGTTGAAGAAGAACATCCTGAAATATGCACAGTATATGATGTTCGCAAAGGAATTTCCTGCATTCTTGTTAATACTGAAAAAGGTCAGCAGCTGCTGAAAGAAACCCCTTCTTTAAAGCTTTTTGAGAGCAGCCTTGAAAAAGTGTGCAAAAATAACGGGCAGCTCAACAACCCCAGTAAGCCAGGCACTATGAGGGAAATTTATACAAGGTTGTACAGGGAAAACGGGTATGAAGCGGTAGACAAATACTTTAACCGGCATGAAATCCCTAAAAAGAAAAAAGTTCGCTGGCAATTATCACGTATTAAAAGAAAGCTGAAACAGCTAACAACAAATTTAAAGTAAGCGGTTAAAAGCGGTTTTGCCTGTGGGGTTACAGTGGGCGGGTATTTCCGTGTCACATCCGATAGTGAAGAGCTTGTGGGTTGTCCGGTTTGCAGCTTTGTAGTATTCAATGTTCTCGGTCGTGACGTTGCGAACTATAAAATCTGCTTTTCGGGTGCAGCAAATAAGGAGTGATCATAACGATGAAGAAAGTGATGTTTGTCTTTGGCACTAGACCAGAAGCAATCAAAATGTGCCCACTGGTAAACGAACTAAAAGCAAGAAAAAATGTGGAAACAGTCGTGTGCGTGACAGGGCAGCATCGCCAGATGTTGGATCAGGTGCTGGAAACGTTTAAGGTGATTCCTGATTTTGACCTGTCTATTATGAAGGACAAGCAGACCCTTTTCGATATTACAACGAACATCCTGAACCGTATTAAGACAGTACTGGAAGCGGTTAAGCCGGATGTGGTTTTGGTTCATGGAGATACATCCACGACTTTTGCAACGGCTCTGGCCTGCTTTTACTTGCAGATTCCGGTAGGACATGTGGAAGCGGGACTTCGCACCTATGACATTTACTCCCCATATCCGGAGGAGTTTAACCGCCAGGCGGTATCAGTTATTTCGCAATACAATTTTGCTCCGACAGAACGTGCAAAGGAAAATCTTTTAAAAGAGGGCAGAAATCCTGATAAAATCTGGGTGACCGGCAACACAGTCATTGATGCGCTCCAAACTACGGTGAGGGACGACTATACACATCCGGAGCTGGACTGGGCAAAAGGGAGCCGTTTGATTTTCATTACTGCTCACCGCCGGGAAAATTTAGGCGAACCGATGCATCATATGTTTCGGGCGATTCGCCGTGTAATGGAAGAGCATCCGGATGTTAAAGCTCTGTATCCTATTCATATGAACCCCATTGTGCGCAAGGCTGCGGATGAAGAACTGGGTAATTTTGATCGCATTCATATTATCGACCCAGTAGAGGTATTTGATTGCCATAATATTATGGCCCGTTCCTACCTGATTCTCACTGACAGCGGCGGAATTCAGGAGGAAGCTCCTTCTCTTGGTAAACCGGTTTTGGTCATGCGTGATACAACAGAGCGCCCGGAAGGAATTGCGGCCGGTACACTTAAATTAGTTGGTACCGATGAAGAGGTAATTTATCGCAGCTTCAAGGAACTTTTGGAAAATCAGGCGGCCTACGATTCTATGGCAAAGGCCAATAATCCTTATGGAGATGGTCACGCCTGCGAGCGCATTGCGAATATTTTGACAGGTGAAAACAGTTGCATTTAAAGTAGTCGGCAACTGCGGTAAAGATGCATTCCTGTCCAAAGGAGTTTTGCTGTGAAGAAAAAACGATCCAGACGGATTGCGGCCATAATGCTGGCTGCGGCTGTGGCATTTTTAATCTATGCATTATCGCATCCGGAAACAAGCTGGCCGTGGGGCAATGGTATATCGTACATTTTGTATGGCACTTATGTTGTGATTATGGCGGTTTTGTTTGTCAGTTCATTGGCTTGTCTGAGAAAAGGCGCAAAGATTCTGCTGGCATTGCTCATCGCTGCTGTAATATTTTGCATTGCGGGAGTTCTTGCATATCCTTATTTTGCAGGGCCCGAGTATCTTTATTTTCGCTTTTGAGTGATATCTGAAAAAGTGCATATCTGTAAATGAAAGAGGGAGGACATCGCATCTGGATGTCCTCCCTTTCCTGTGCATGGCAAAACAGTCCGGCTTTTTTCAGCATATCCCCAGCAGTTCCCATATTCCCAAAAGAACCATGAGCCAGTTGGCGCAGCGTTCTGTGCTGGTTCCGGCAGTGGATGCAAAATGACTGCGGCCAAGGCGATTCCCGCCCCATAAAAACAACAGGCTGCATCCAAAGCTGAGTAAAGCTGCCGGAACAGGCTGCAGCCCGGTCATACTGGCGCCAACGCCCAGCCCTACATTGTTAAGAGCAAGGCCGCAGCCCAGCAGAGCAGCACTGCGCTGTGCGATGATTATAACGGGACCGCTTTCCTTGGCAGATACCGTATCCTCAGTGCCGGGGCAGGCCAGGCCCCACAGCCCCATGCTCAGAATAATGCCACCGCCCAATATGCGGGCTGTTTCGGGGGAAATATAAGCTGTGAGCCTGCAGCCCATCAGCATGGAAAGCGCCGTGCCAAGCAGGGTAATCAATCCGACCATCAGGTTTGCTGCCCAGCCAATGCGCGTTCGTCGCAGCCCAAGACTCAGGCCCACCGCAAAGCCGTCTACGGTTGAGCAGGCTGCGAATGTAATTGCGGGCAAAAAATTCATCGCTCCGCCTCCTTCCTGCGGCCGCAGCCGCTCCCTTATCTTAGTGAAGGACAGAGAAAATTGTTCCGACACAATAAATTCGTGGCTTTCTGCACATACTAAGCATCGAAACAACGGTCCTGCCGCGGGGCAGAGTGCCGGAGGGAGGCTGTGCAAGATGGCAAAATGGGCAAAACGGATGGTGTGTGTACTGCTGGCAGCTGTGCTCGCACTGGGAGGCGGTGTACTATGGCTCCGAAATAAACTGCCGGATACATTTATGGTTCCGCAGGGACAGGAACTGCGTCTGGCACAAATGCCCTGGCTTCGTCCGGCAGTGCCTTCGGGAATCAGCGGAGTGGGAGCGCCGGCATCCATCGGCAGCACCAATACCACGCTGAGCTTGTGGGGAGTAGTGCCGGTAAAACAGGTTCGTGTGGTGCCGGTGAAGCAGCGTGTGGTGGACGTGTGTGGTACACCCTTTGGCATCAAGATGTTTTCCGATGGCGCTTTGGTGGTTGGATTTACGGACATCCGTACCAAGCAGGGCTACGCAAATCCGGCAAAACAGGCGGGACTCAAGCTTGGAGACCGCGTTCTTTCCATTGGCGGCAGGGCAACACGCAGCAACGAGGATGTAAAAGCCGCTATTCGTAAAAGCTGCGGCGAGCCGGTTTCGGTGGTGTACAGTCGGGATGGAGCTCACTGCACGGTTATGCTGCATCCGGTGCTGGATGAGCAGGCGGATGAGTATCGCGCCGGAATGTGGGTGCGGGATTCCTCGGCGGGAATCGGCACGCTGACCTTCGCGGATAATCAGGCGGGGATTTACGGGGGCTTGGGACATTCGATCAGCGACGTGGACACCGGAGAATGTATCGCCCTGCGCACCGGTGAGGTTGTGCCGGTGGAGATTACCGGATACGTAGTTGGTAAATCCGGCAGCCCGGGCGAATTAAAGGGGAACTTTACCAGCAGCATTGCCCTGGGAAATATTTTGCAGAATGGCCCAACCGGAGTTTATGGCAAACTGCGCACTTACGTAAAAGGTAAACCGATGGAAGTGGCGCATCCGCAGGAGGTAAAACTCGGCCCCGCACAGATGATTACCACAATCGAAGGGAAGGAGCCGAAAACCTATGAGGTTTCCATTGAGAAAGTTTCCATGAATGCAGGAGATCCAAACCGAAACATCGTGGTGAGGGTGGTAGATCCGGAATTGTTGCAGGCAACCGGGGGCATATTGCAGGGGATGAGCGGCAGCCCCATTGTGCAAAACGGACGGCTTATTGCAGCGGTGACACATGTTCTGGTAAACAATCCAGATCGGGGATTCGCTATTTTTGCTCAGACAATGCTGGAAAGTGCTGATGCAGTTGTCCAAGAGGCAGCTGGATAAATGGAAAAAACTGGAATAAATTGCATGGAAACTATTGCACTAACTGGAAAAATATGGTAAAATATCCATCGTTAAGGGAATTTGAACAATGAAACAGGAGGAACAAACGATGGAAAAGATCAGCTTTTTGATGTCCGATACAGAACCTCAGGTAACGGCGCGCTGCTGTGCCGCATTGCAGCAGCAGGGCGTGGAAACGTCCGTTTGCCCCAAGGATGGTCATCAGGTGCTCAAAGCATTGCTGGAACGCCGTCCGGATGTGGTTCTGCTGGATACCTTTATGCCGGGTCTGGACGCTATTGCGGTAAAACAGCGCTATGACCGTCAGGTTGGCGGAACCGACACAGCCTTCTTTGTGACCGGAGCATTCCAGAGCGAAATGCTGGAGCAGGAACTTCTGGATGCCGGGTTCAATGGTTGTTTCCTTAAGCCCTTTGACGAGCAGATGCTGGCAGACCGCGTAGTGCAGGTGGCGGGTCATTGTGCCGTTTCCATGCAGCGGGATGATGACGAAGTGGAAGTTACAGAGATTCTGCACCAGATCGGCGTTCCGGCACATATTAAGGGGTATCAGTTCCTGCGGGATGCCATTTTGCTGACAATGGAGCAGCCGGAATATATCAACGCAGTGACCAAACAGCTCTACCCTGAAATTGCCAAGAAAAACGGGACCACGGCCAGCCGGGTAGAACGCGCCATCCGTCACGCCATTGAAGTGGCCTGGGATCGGGGCGATGTGGATACACTCAACAGTTATTTTGGCTATACGATTCACAATCTGCGCGGCAAGCCTACCAACTCGGAGTTTATTGCCATGATTGCAGACCGGATGCGCTTGCAGAAAAAGAAAAAGTATGCCATCTGATTGTGAAATAAGCGGTTTTGCAGGACTGAACATTGCAGCAAATACCGGCAATGCCGCAGCAAAACAGGCCATCCCGCCGAAACACCTCGGTGGAATGGCCTGTTGTTTTTTGTCGCTTTTGTGGATTTTTAAGAATAAAAAATGTATAATGTGGTCATAGAAATACTGGTTTTGCCCGGCAAATTCGGTTCATGTTTGCGGGCGGCTGTTTTGAGAGGTGCACAATGGAAAAGACAGTGACAGCGGTCATTGTGGCCGCAGGCTCTTCCACTCGCATGGGGTTCAATAAACTGGCTTACAGTTGGGATGGAAAGAGCGTTTTGCGCCGCAGTGTGGAGGCGTTTGACGGTCATCCCATGATTTCGGATCTGGTGGTAGTAACCGGAGAAGACGATACGCTTGCCCGTCAGGCGGTGCAGAACTGCAAAAAGCCCTGCCGGCTGGTGCGCGGCGGTGCAACTCGCGCAATCAGTGTGTGCAGCGGTGTACAGGCAGCGCAGGGCCAGATGGTGGCCATTCACGATGCGGCACGTCCGTTTGTGAGTGAAACTGTGATCACGCAGGCGCTGGAAAAGGCTGCGCAGATGGGTGCGGCAGCCCCGGCTGTTCTGGTAAAGGATACCATCAAGGTGGTCGGTGCAGACGGATGCATTGTAGATACACCGGATCGCAGCACGCTGTATGCGGTGCAGACCCCTCAGTGCTTTGACAGAGCACTGTATCTGCGGGCTGTGCAGGCGGCAGGAGATGCGGAAGCTACCGATGACTGTCAGCTGGTGGAGCGGCTTGGTTTGCCGGTGGCATTAACGCAGGGCAGCTATGAAAATTATAAAATCACCACCCCAGAGGATCTGAAGGAGGAAAAAGCGATGCGCATTGGCCATGGTTACGATGTACACAAGCTGGTAGAAGGCCGGGACTTGATTTTGGGCGGTGTGAAAATTCCCTATGAAAAGGGATTGCTGGGCCATTCAGACGCCGACGTGCTGGCTCATGCTATCACGGATGCTCTGTTCGGTGCGGCAGCAATGGGGGATATCGGCCAGCATTTCCCGGACTCGGATCCTGCCTATAAGGGCGCGGACAGTCTGGAGCTGCTGCGTCAGTGCGTAGCCCTGCTGCACAAGGCAGGTTATAAGGTGGAAAATGTGGACTCCACGATTTTGTGTCAGGCCCCGAAACTTGCAGGGCATATCCCCGCTATGCGGCAGAATCTGGCCGATGCAATGGGCCTTGATGTGGAACAGGTCAGTGTAAAGGCTACCACGGAAGAACACCTTGGATTTACCGGCGAAGGCCTGGGAATTGCAGCACACGCAGTAGCATTGCTGTGCCGATAATTTACAGAGTTTTCACGCCATGCCGGGTTTTCAAAAGCGTTAAATCATGGTATACTTAACTGATATGATTTCCTGTGAATGACAGCTGTTTGCATGATCCCAAGCCTCAGAACAGACACGCAGGGAAACAGGAAGGAGGAAGCCCTTTGTCGGGTTTGCAAGAATTGATGGATAAAGTGTTGGCTAACTTCCGGGCCATATTGCCGGCGGATATTTTAGATATTCTGATTGTGGCATTTGTAATTTACGAGGTACTGCGGCTGGTACGCCGCACAAGAGCCGGCCAGCTGGCCAAGGGAGCAATTGTGCTCTTGCTGGTGTTCATGCTGGCAAAAGCGTTCAATCTGCGCACGGTGTCCTGGCTGCTGGACAGCTTGCTGCAGGTGGGCTTTATTGCGCTGGTAATCATATTCCAGCCGGAATTGCGCCGGGCGCTGGAACAAATGGGCCGCACAGACCGCTGGGCGGCAAATCTTTTCCGCAGTCATCGTATGGATGACACCCTGCGCGGCAAATGGCAGACCGCCATGGTGGCAATCTGCGATGCAGCTGAGCAGCTCAGTGATACCTGCACCGGCGCTTTGATTGTGCTGGAACGCCATTCCAATCTGTCGGAGATCATCCGGACAGGTACTCCCCTG
>RCNH01000852.1_pt1 | contig 11454 bp, 6 predicted proteins | sample 2041161 | NCBI WGS metagenome assembly RCNH01 (sample SAMN09708215, study PRJNA481090) | Feces metagenome, whole genome shotgun sequencing project. | biome: feces | host: Leptonychotes weddellii | place: Antarctica: Sion Island | collected 2010-03-01
TAGACACCCAATGTGCTGCATACATTTGCCCATACAAAATTCCATGCCGCACCTGCAGTCCAGTCAAGCGGTCATAGCTCCAATCCGTTGTCCATTCCGAGCCGGTCAAACGCCAGGAATCGGTGCTCAAATGCAAGTGCTTGAATACCAGCTGATCCAGGGCAGTCCAATAAGGAGCCTCATCCAAATAAGGAACAAAGGTATCGTCCAGCTGATAGATCCGATAAGGGCCATGGTAATAACGGATGGGGATCTCCACAGGCCGCCAGGAATAGCCATCCACCTGATCGCAGCTGCTTAATGCAGCTGTTGTGGTCTGTGCCTGGCCCGCGTCGTCGGTATAGCTGATATCCTTATGCGGGGGTGGGGTGGGCTTGCTGACCGTGTAGCCGTGATCCAAGCTGCCCACCACTAAGGGATCGATTTCCCGATATCGCACGGATGCCAGCCGCAGAGTATGGCAGATGCCGTCTTTCTCCACCGAGATCGTTTCCGGCACCTGTTTTTTTGTTAGGTCGGGAAAGGCTTTGGATTCTGTGATTTCTCCAATAGGCTCTGCTGCGGTTCGATACCAAAGCCAGCCGTCCCTCAACAAAAAAAATGGGGCCTGCTCCTGGGGGGAGAAGACCTGTACAAATTCTTCTTTTGGCGGTGTCGCAGTGGCACCGCCTGTTTGGGGAAACACCTTAGAATCAAAGCGCTGGGAATCAAGAGGAGAAAAGACCTTAATCAGACCCACAGGCTCATTGGGTGGTGTTTCGTCCAAGCATAGCCAAAAATCACTGGAAATGGTGGGGTGCTCTGTTGTTGCGGTATCCACTCTATCGGACACCGATGCCCGCACCTCGCTTTCACCTGATGCCAGCACAGGAGTGCAAAGCACTGGCAGGATGAGGCATCCTGCCAGGAAGGTTTTGAATTGCACGTTTTCCCCTCCCAACTAGCTTAAAATTGTGAGTAGGATCTGTCCGGCCGCCTGGCCGACCTCTCGATCATTCGAATCATAGGCGGTAAACAGTGCGGTGGCCGGGTACTGGCCCTGTGCCAAAGCAGTATCCAGTCGATCCCTGTCAATGTGTGAATCGACTGGCATTGGGCCGGAGCGATAAACCACCTGGCCTGTTTCGTTCAAGGTGATGGTCACCCGCTGGGTGTAATGGTTGTTGGGGTGGTTTTCGATCTTCAGGTCTCCCTCACTGCTGCCATTCAAAAAAATGGGCTGGGCGTTGATGGAGATATGCAGGCTGCCTTTTTCAACGATCTCATCCAATGCCGCCTGGATCTCATCATTACTCTTGCCATCCAGCTGCCCAAGCTCTGCTTTGATCTCTTCCTCCAAAAAAGCAGCCTGGGTTTGTAATGTGGTTTGCCGCAGCAGCACCAGGGCCATCAGCAGCACCATAGGGATCAGCCAATAAAGATGTTTGTATTTTGCATAGTTCATGATCTGCAATGCCCTTTCTTACTTGCGGTTCGTCTGTGTGCTGTGGCTGGGATCGGTGCTGGTCTGGCTGTCATTGGCTCCAAAAATCGGCACCAGGGTGTAGCGGATCTGTACCACACTGGTGCTGCCCGGCTCATTGACGTTGCCGCCCGCAATCCGTGCGCCCACCATCATACCCAGGCTTTTTGCATCAGCGGGCTTTACCTTGCCTGCCGCATCTACAGCGGCCGCATCCGGCGCGGCCAGATACCAGCCACGCTCTGTGATATCCAAAGGAGCGCTGGCATTGGCCAGATCAATGGCAGAGGCATCGCTCAATGCGGCCTGCGGTGCCAGTGTCATGGCAATCTCGCCAGCCTTAAAGTCTGCCGGACGAGTGCTGCTGCTCACCACTCGCCATGTGGCGGGGACTGCCTGCAGCTCGGATACCTTCACAGCCATGCCGTCCCATTTTTTATTGTTCCGTGCAGTAGCTCCCACAGAAAAAGACTTGCCAAAGGTAAAGCCCTCATAAATAAAATCAGTGTTCAGCGGAAAAAGCGGATCGATCTTGTCCACACTGACCCGGAAGGCGTCGCCATCCAATACACCTGCGGCTTTAAAATCCCACTGCACCTTGCCCTTCGCATCCACATAAGCAAACACATACATTTCCCCGGTGGCGTTGATGTGCTTGTCTTTGATCACGATGCGCTCCCACTCCGGGCCCATAACCTCGGAGGGGGCCGAATACCAGTAGCGGTACTCGTTGGTCTGCTTGTTATATGCAATGGAGTGCAGCTCTTCGTCGCTGTGGTTTTCATCGTAAATTTTGGCGTAGTGTGTGACCTTCACGATGTCCACGATGGTGGCTTCATTGCCTGCATTTTTGACCGAGGTATTTTTCAGCATATAGCTGTCAGGCTGGGGGGTGATTACGCTGCCGGATGCACGGTAGCCATACATACAAACATACATAGGCACCGTTACAGACAGCTGATATCCGGCCTTGGTGGCTACTGTAATATCATAGCCGACCCGCTGATCGTCGCTGGCACCAGGGATCACCACCTCATGATCCGGGGTGTCGGGGCCGATGCCGTTTTCGATGTTCATGTGGAATTGTGTAGAAAGCGTGGGATCTGTGTTATCCGCAGTGTCCACCTCGCCGGACACCGTGGCCCCGTCCGCTGTGCCATGCGTCCACCACAATGTGCCATCCTGGCCCTGCGCACAAAGAGAAAGATCGACAAAGTGGAGCTGCTGCCCAGCAGTAAGGTAGACACCGTAAGAAATATCGTCCTTGTTGTAGGAGCTGCCCTTGATGTAGGCAGAGGGTACGGCGATCCACCCGCTGCCATCGTCACGGTCTGCAAACTCCACCGTGCCGGAGCTTGTTACACGGTAAAAGCTCCGGCTGCCTACAGGGTATACCTTTTTGGAACCCTGCATCCCGACCTCTGTGCCATCCGGCGCATGATGGTAAGCCTCGTTTGGATGAGGAATGGCCCGTTCCACCGAGGCTGCAAATGCCATCGGGCTTAAACAGCAGGATGCAAGCATAAGTGCAGCGGCACAGCTTAAAAAGCGTTCTTTTTGGTTCATGATAAATCTCCTTTATTGTTTTTTTTCGCAAAGTGTAAAGATCACTTTGGCAATCGGTGTTTCGCCTGCGGCATTGACATTGCCGCCTGCAATACGGCAGCTTAATGGCAGCTCCAGATATCCGTCCTTGTCCGCGATCCAGCGCTGGGGAGCAAGCGGGGTGTTGTCGCCATTTTGCAAAGGAGTGTCCAGGAGCTTCATGCGGATCTCTCCGGCCTGAAGCTGCTCCGGGGCCGAGCTGGTAACACGCCAGGCATCCTCGGATACATGGATGTTGGTGACCTGAATTGGTGCCGTGGAAGCATTGGTGATCCCGTATCTGCTGGGAGCCACCACGCTGCCATCCCCACGATATCCGTACAGGCATACATACATGGGTACTGTAGCAGACAGCTGGAACCGCAGCGGCGGATGAACCCGCAGCACTCCCGGCTCCACCAGCAGCTCATAGTTTTTGGTCTGACCATTGGGGCCAGGCACAGTCCCAACCGTCAGCAGGGGCTTTGCCTGCTCCTGGTTCAGCGTAACCAGATAGCCGCTTAAAGGAAAGTGCTCTGTCCCGGCAGAAAAGCCGTGATGCTTTTCGCAAAATGGGCAGGGCTGAAGCTGGGGATTCTGTACGCTCAAATCGTATATGGCCGCAGAATCAGCGGTGCAGTCCGTCCGATAGGGAAGATTGCTTTTGCCCTCTGCGTTCTTGGTCAAGGGATCGAGCTGTCCGTTTCCACGATCTAAATAAACCGTGCTGGCCACTGTGTCATTGTTCAGCAGCCGCAGATCAGAATAGCTCCTGTCCCTGTCACTGCCGATCACCGCAGTAGTTCCATCGGCCTGCTCCAGCTTAAAGGTGGCATGAAATACGGGATTTTCACTGCCTTGCATTTTGTCACTGTCCTCCACCGCAACGATCAGCTTTCGCGGTGTGATGGTAACAGCTCCAGGTTGATCCATCAGGATGTAATTGGATAAAACAGGATAATTTTTTTCGTTCAGTCCCTCATAGGAAACCTCATACTCGCCTACAGGACTGGATCGATCCAGCTTCGGATACTTGAAAGAGCTTCGGGCCGGGTCGAGCACCAGAGTGTCACTGCCACACAAAGAAGAGAGCTCCAGGTCGGTTCCCGCACCAGCATCCTTTGCGGTATAGCGATTTGCTGCCTTGAACTCGGTAACAGGCGGCTCACCGTAAAGGCTGGTGTGATTGCTCACAGCAGCCAGCAGGGGCTGGCGGTAGATCGCGCCGGAATAAAGCTCTTTGGCAATAAAATAATCTCCTTGATCGTTGTGGATCAAAGAGATCGGTGCTGTTCGTGTGATGGGATTTTCTTTCAGTCGGTTCAAGCGATTCGGCAATACCTTGCCATCAGCGGTCAGCTGTTCTCCGGCTGCCGAGGTCTGGTAGGCTCCCTGATAGCTTTTTTTATCCACCCAAACTGCGTCGCCTGACACTATATTGTCAATAAGAATGTCTGTGATCACAGCATCCTTGGTGCCGTTATAGACCCGGATGTTGCGGGGGCGATCCTGGATTGGCTCCTGGTACAGACTGTGCACCGTAAGCGGCCTGGGCGTGATTTTGAAATCCTCGGAGATCGGCCCGGTGACCCTTACCTCTCGTCCATTGGGATACTGCCGATACACCTCGTATTTTGCCAGTACATCGGGGTCGAAGGTCACAACACAGGTATAGTCGTTCTGGTGGATACAATGCGATTTCATGTCGGGGTTCCTGGTTGCCGCAGTGGTTTCGCTGCCATTTTTCACGCGATATTGCATCGTCATACGGTGAGTGATATCCTCTGGGCCAGACACCATTTGCAAATAGGCCCGGCTCTGCTGGCCGTCATACACTCTTTCCGGGTCTGCGGTGAGCTTCACCACTGCCCGGCTGCGCTGGGTCGTGCAATCGGAAATATCACTGTAGGCCACTGCGGTTTTGTTGGTGCGCTCAAAGGTTCTGCGCGCATAGCCTGTGATGGCTCGAATTTCGCCATACGGCGCGTTGGTGTGGCTCTTGCAGCGTATCCACACGGCGTCAGAAAAGAGGTCTTTTACATCAAAGCGATAACGGTCTCCTTCTTGGCTGCTCCAGGAGCATAGTGGCTTTGTCATATCAGCTTCAGGGTTTTCTTGGAACAGCATACCCTCTCCTGGGTTTTCGAAGGTGCCAGGTCTGCCTTGGACGATGATATAGTCATAGGGAGAGATGGAAAAGGTGCCTGTCATGGATACACGGTTATTTCCGCTTGAATCGACGCGATCATACTCTTTGTTTCGCACCGAGCACCCTGCAAGCAGATCCACGATCTTTAATGCGTCATCGTCGTTCTCTGAAATGTACCATTCAATGTCCTTGCGCAAAAAGCTGGTAGGCGGCTGATGGGATACAAAGGTCACCGCACTGCGCAAAAGGTCTTGCCAGACCTTTTCATCCAGGGCTTTGCCAGAGGTGGACTTGAATTCCCACAGATCCGGCTTGCCCTCCATTTTTTTGGCGGTGATCCCAGCAGCCCGGAAAGCAGCTTCATCCACCTGCAGCTCGTCCGTAGTGTGCTTTAGCTGAATGGCACCCATGCGGGCACCATTGGGAGCGAAGACCTCCAGATCAGGGAAGCTCCAGATGCCGCCCTGATTCGGCACACAGGTGGGAGCCTTGACGCCTTCATGGGGCACAATGTCGATTGTATAGCCTACAAACAGCTCCGAGAGCGGGGAAGCAGTCTCCAGGGTCGTTTCAGAATCTCCCTTACCAAAGACGTTCGTTGCCTTGGCATCAAAATAAAAATGTGTGTCTCCCACATCCATGGCAGTGCTTGGATAGCTTATCTTGATGGTGCTTTCCACCATTTGCCAGGCTGCGGCCTTGTCAGGAGAAGCAGGTCTGGTGATAGGCTTGCCCTTCCCGTCGCTCATGACCGGGGCGCTGGTTGTGACTTGAAGCTTTAGCTTCGGAGCACGATACTGCTGCCGGATTGTCTGCATCCCTGGCAGCTCCTTCCACACATACTTGTTACCGTCCCAGGAGCTTTGTGCTATGGGGATCGGCCCCTTTACGATGCCTGGACGCGCTTCCCATACAATCGTGGGCGGGGGAGCTTTGCCATCAGCCAGCGTGGGCCGATACTCGATTTTCGTTCGATACTCGGCTTCGTTGTTGCCGTTGTTGTCCTTTCCCTTGTCCTTGGGATAGGACATCCCATACTTTTGCGGCCATTCGCTTCCAGGCAGTGCGTCCGTGACTTTTGAGCCGTATTTATCAATGCTCTGCACCCAGAGCTTTTGCTTTTCTGGCGTGATGGAGATTTTGGTTTCCGGCGATTTTATCGTAAGCACAGCACCGCGCCCATGGGTGTTCTGGGTTGTATCCTGCTGCACACCCCTGCGCCCCTCGTATTGCAGCCGCAGCTCAATGCCGTGCAGCTTGATGGGCGCATTCACGATTTCCAGCGTACTATATGTGCCAGTAGTCATGGGATCGTTGGTCTGCTTGTAGCCCTCATAGATCGTTCGGTATTGGAAGGGCAGACCAGCTTCGGCAGCGTTGGTGCCAGGGCTTCGGTGATCCCCGGAAGGCAGTGTATGCCATTCCTTTTGCTGTGGCCACTTGTACTGCCAGACCATTTTATCTTCGGGGTAGGGGCTTGCAGCCAAAACCGCTGCGGTGAACCGTGCCTCCTGGCTCAACCAGATCGTGCGATCCTCCGGCGGCAATGGCGAATAATCCAGCAGAAACAGCGGGCGGGTTTCGCTGCTGTTCCAAAAGTCCTGCGGAACAAGCCCCGCCACGGTGCCGTATTCCACCACCTCTGTGCCATCCGGGCGGTACACCCTGGCCCGCAGGATGCTGTTGGGGCTTGCAGCACTGTAAAGACAGGGCAGGTTAGATAGTACATATTTGGAATCCATATTCACCTCGCAGCTGTATTCTGCATCTGCGGGCAAAAATTTGGGATTGTCCCGGCCAAGGAGCTTGACGGTGTAGCCGTAGTAGCTTTGGGATGTACCAAACAAAGAATTAAGGTCACCCACGATGCGGGCCACACCCGTGGTGCGGGTGTCCCCCTGATACACCGGCACAGTTCCCTTGGCGGGATCAGTGCCAAGGTTCCAGCCTGGCGTATGCTGGTCAAACACCTTGCGGCGCTCCTGGGCAAGCCCAGAATGATACCGCACCGCATGACTATCGGCATCAAAGTGGCCAGTAAAGCCCTTAATGGGCTGCCAGCCTGCCGGAAGCTCAATGTCCTGTGCCAGAATATAGCAGCCATTGATGGGGTAGGTGTGCTGGTGGCGGGGATCTCCTACCCTGGCCAGCTCCTCGGCCGAAAAAATTCGGCGCACAAAATGCACATTTTCATTCCCGCCCTGCTTGCTTTGGCAGACCTGGCATTGCTGCCGTTGGCTGATATAAAATATGGTGTTGGCCAGGATACGGCATTCATTCACACGGGCTGTATCCTTGTTTTGGTTGGTATGCCCGATCTGGCTCATGGCCAGGTTGCCGTTGGTGGTCAGATAAAAGTTGTTGGTGCCTGTCAGTCCGTCTTCCTTTGTGTCGGTGATAAGCCGTCCAGAGCCTCGGTCTCCCAAGCTGTTACTGGCGTAATTCAGCCAGATCGTGCCATAGGCCACCTGCTGGTTGGTGTGGGTGCCAGTGGCTTCAATTTCAAAGCCTGGAACAAACAAATTTCCCTGATAGCTGGTGGTGTACGGATAGTTGGTGGGGGCCCGATCCCGCACGTTTTTGGCGGGGTCGCCTGCCACGCCCCGCTGCACACGCAAAATACTGGTTCCATGCAGATCGCCGTACAAAGTAGATTTATCCCGGTAGTCCCCGCCGCACAAAATCATGCTGGGGGCCATGTAGGGATTTGCGACACTGTAATGCTCATTGCGGCCCATCAGCCAGGCCATGTTGTAGGCCCCATCGATCAGGGTGTTTACCTTGTGGTAAGGGGTCACAGTGCTGTTGGGGTCTGGTGTGTAGTTGGGGTCTGCTGCCACACCACCATAGCCATAGATCATATCATGGCCGATCATAAAGCCGTAGCCCTCACCAATGTAGCGGCTCAGCTCCCAGGCGGCAGCGCCCGAAAGATCCGGCTCGTCAAAGGTGGCAGCTCCGATGATCACAGCATCATAGATGTAATCGCCCTCGGCATTGGTAAGATGGCTAGAAGCCTGTTTGTTGAAATTGTCAATGGGTGCTTTAACAAGAGTGATGTGTCCACCATCTGGGGTGTTGCCATCCGGGATCACCGTATTCAAATAAGCGCCATAGAAGCTGCCGCCTGTATCCGGCACCCAGGCATTGAAAACCTTGATTGCTTTTTTGTACAAGGTGGCTTTCCCGGTTTGATAGTCTGTGCCTGTGTAGGCGGGGATATCAATTTGGGTGCCTGGCCCGCTCTGCCCCTGCCAGCGCACATAGATGGTGCGCCCATACCAGGCAGAAAGCACTTCCATTTTTCCATCAGTCAGCTTTGTGAACAAATACGGACTTCCGTTTGATCTTCTTCCTCCATTAAGTCGTGTCCAATAGGCATTGTTGGCAGCTGCCCCATCATGGGCCAGGTAAGCATCCTTGCTAATGTACTCCATGCGGGGGTCAAGCCCCTCCAGCCATTGCAGATCGTCCGACAGGCCCACCTCTGGGGCAGCGCTGGAAGGAGCCGCAAAAACCTGGATCTCGTTTGGGCTGGTCGGCTCCGGCAGCTCCACATAAACTGTATCAGAAATCAGCTGCTCGGCCTTTTTTTCTGTTTCGTCCATTGGCTCGGAAGCGCCAGAAGCATCCTCCAGCAAGGCCCTGTCAGAAGCATCCTCCGGCAAGGCTTCGGCCTTGTTTGCGTCATCCCCTGGCAGGGTGATCACACAGCGGTAGCTGGTATAGGCATCCTCGGCGGTCACCTCATGATGCAGGCTGCTTTCAGTGGCTCCCTCCAGCGGCTCCCATTGGCCCACGGTCGGGCCGTCCGCTTCGTCAGGCTCCAGCACATAGTTGTGAGTACCGTTTTCAATTTCCACCACCGGAGCGGCCCGATCATCCTCGGCGGCCTGCCGGGCCAGCTGATCGAAATACATTTCGATCCCTGGCCATTTGGCATCTGGATTTTGCGCCAAAAGCTCTGCTTCTGAAATGCCCTCCAAGGGGAAATAATAATCGGTGCTTTCACCCTCCCCATAGGGATAGATGGCCTTTTCCTCCGGGTCTTCCAAGGGTGGGGTATACAGCTGCTCCCATTGAAAAAGGGTTCCCTGGGGCAGTCGGTTAAGCTGTACCTCAAAGGTAACGGCTTGCCCTACCTCGGCTTTTATGGGCTGCGTGACCTGCTCAATTGTCACAGGTGCTTCGGCTGGTTCCGGCTCTGCGCTGGGTTCCGGCTCTGCGCTGGGTTCCGGCTCTGCGCTGGGTTCCGGCTCTGCGCTGGGCTTCGGCTCTGCGCTGGGCTTCGGCTCTGCGCTGGGTTCCGGCATTGCGCTGGGCTTCGGCTCTGCGCTGGGTTCCGGCATTGCGCTGGGTTCCGGCTCTGCGGTCGGCTCTGGCTCTGCGCTGGGCTTCGGCTCTGCACTGGGTTCCGGCTCTGCACTTGCTTCTGGCGCTGTGGTGGGTATCGGGTCAACATCCGCAGCAAAAGCCGTGGGTGTCACCAGCGAAAGCGCCAGCACTGCCGCCAAAAGGCCGGATAGGATTCGTTTGCTTTTTTTCACGTTTGTCCTCCTTTTTTAAAAAATGATCTATATAAAAAGCCCGCCAAAATGGCAGGCTTGTAACAAAAGAAAAAGACCGACTGGTTTTTAGTCGGTCTTTCAAGTGCTATGCTTAGTCCTCTGGTAAGGTTCCATCGACCCCAGCATTTGGGTCGAACTCCACAGGGGGAGACCATTCTGGAGCGGGATTAGGCTGCGGCGCAGGTGCAGGAGCAGGCTCTGGTGCAGGCGGCACAGGATCAGGCTGCGGAGCAGGAGCCGGAGCAGGTGCAGGTGCCGGAGCGGGTGCAGGTGCCGGAGCGGGATCAGGCTGCGGCGCGGGAGCCGGAGCAGCAGCGGGGGTATTGCTGCCCTGCTGTGGCGCTGTGTCCTTGCTGCCGCCCTGGACTGCGTTGCCCTTGTCCTGGGACGCTGCATCCTTGCCGCCGCCCTGGACTGCGTTGCCCTTATCCTGGGGCGCTGCATCCTTGCCGCCGCCCTGGACTGTGTTGCCCTTATCCTGGGACGCTGCGGCCTTGCCGCTGTCCTGGTCTGCGGTATTGGCTTCTTTCTTTGTGTTGTCCGGCTTCTTCTCCACTGGCACGTTGACCGAAAGCTCGGTTTCTGCCTTTATGCTGCCATCCGCAGCCATATAGGTGATTACTGCCTTGCCGCCGCTCACAGCAGTGACCAGCCCGGCATCATCCACCGTGGCTGTTTGTGGGGCGCTGCTCTGCCAGGTAAACCCGGCTTTCTGCACCGCCTTGTCCAGCTGCTCCGGCGTTGCCGTTTTGTCTGTTTCAAAGGTTGGGGTCAGGGTCAGGGTGTCGCCCTTGGTCATGGTCTGGCTGCTGGGCAGCTTCACCGAGGTGATCTTCACCCCACGGGGCATAAACACAAGAATCAGTACCAGGGCCAACACCACGGCCCCGGCCACTGCCGCAAAAAGCTTTTTGTTTTTCATAAGATACCCTCCTCTTAAAGTCATTATAGGAAAATTTTGCAAGCATTTCAATAGGTCAAATCACGTCTTTTTGTAGGGAGGTACGACCGATGGTCGCACCCGGAAAACCTAGCAATCCTGCGGGTTTGCGAGTTTGGAGGCGTGATTTTTTTGTTGCCCATGATGTATCTGCGCTTGGCTCCGGCACTGCGCTTGGCCCCGGTATGGCGCTTGGCTCTGGGCTGCCTTGTGCGGCAAAGGCCGTAGGCGTTACCAGCGAAAGTGCCAGCACCACCGCCAAAAGGCAGGCTTGGAACAAATTTTTCTTTTGTTTCGTCGGGCTCGATGATCGTCATGGTGGCTCACTCCTTTTGCTCATACAGTGGCACATACCCACATTGCACCCGATACCAGCCTTTGACCTCTTCACCTTGCTCCACGGGTTTGCCGCTTTTACGGCGCTGGCTCATGCTTTGCAGGTGGGCCGCCGCTCCCCTGGCGGAACGATCTTCCCGACTGTAAATTGGCAGCCCAGTCTTTTTTATGTCCTCTGCCTTATAGGCGCTGTAATGCTCATGGTGTCGCACATATACACCATTTACCATCAGGTGTTTACAATCCATTGCGTTTTCTCCTTTTGAAATGATAATAGGAAATTTATAGCATAATTACAAACAGCAAATTTCGTTTTGGGATACGACCGATGGTCGCACCTAGAAAACCTAGTAATCCTGCGGGTTTGCGGGATTTATGGTTCGATTTTTCCAATAGATTTGCACCACTTTTGAAA
>RCNH01000854.1_pt1 | contig 11438 bp, 10 predicted proteins | sample 2041161 | NCBI WGS metagenome assembly RCNH01 (sample SAMN09708215, study PRJNA481090) | Feces metagenome, whole genome shotgun sequencing project. | biome: feces | host: Leptonychotes weddellii | place: Antarctica: Sion Island | collected 2010-03-01
AAAATGAACACTAAATTTATGTAGAAATCACTGTATTTTGTTTCCTTATATACAATACGCCTCATAATCTGTACCATATCCGCGATATGCTACAAATATTGAACCATATAAAGTAAAGAGGTGTTCCATGAAAAAAGTTATAGCCATCCTTACTACTGGCTTATTAATTGCGGTATTGACCGTTGGCTGTGGTCAAAAATCCAGCGAACCAGCGCCAAACGGCAACTTAAGTTCCTTTACTGCACAAGATATTCAAGGCAATACCGTAACACAAGACATCCTTGCAAATTACGATATAACCATGATCAATATATGGACCACCTGGTGTGGATTTTGCGTACAGGAAATGCCTGAACTACAGGAAGTATCCCAAAATGCTCCTGCTAATGTAAACGTCATCACTATTTGTGTTGACGCTGCAGATGAAGCTGAGCTCGCAAAACATATCCTTGCCGACAGCGGCGCCACCTTCACCACATTGATAGGAAATAAAGAGCTTGGCGATAAGCTTACCAATTATGTTTCTGGTTACCCTACCACCGTGTTTGTAGACAGCAAGGGAAATTTAGTCGGTAAAGCAATCTCTGGTGCTCCTGGACGTCCTGGCCAAATCACCGACGGTTACCTTAAGTTCATTGATGAAAACTTACAGCTAGTAGGAGCATAGCGTGTCCACTAACACAAAACATTTCATAATCGCAACGGTTGTTATGGCTATTGCAATTATGTTCATTATTGTTGGAATATTTCGCTCAGAACATCTTGTTGTCCTCCAGAAGGCCTCTAGTATCTGTTTTGAGTGTATAGGAATTGGATAATGCAGAAGTCGTTTAAGAAACACAATCGCATACGTCTCGCCATTCAGGTAGCCTCTACCGCAATAGTTAATGGTTACGCCGCTGGCTTTATACATGGGAAAATTTTTACCGGAGAAACCAAAGCGCTTTGTGTTCCTGTCCTCAATTGCTATTCATGCCCAGGTGCTTTGGGAGCCTGTCCTATAGGTGCTCTGCAGGCAGTCCTTGGTGGTAATAAGCATTCCGTTTCATTTTACGTACTGGGATTTCTTATGCTGTTTGGCATTATACTTGGACGATTAATGTGCGGTTTTTTATGCCCTTTTGGCCTTGTACAAGACCTTTTATATAAGATTCATACACGAAAGTTTACTGTCCCTGCTCGCATTGACCGTATATTGCGCCCTATTAAATACATAATGCTTATCGGACTTGTTATTGCAGCGCCTCTTATTTTTACCAATACATACGGCATTGCAGAACCCTACTTCTGTAAACTTATATGCCCTGCTGGCGTATTGCAAGGCGCATTGCCACTAATGTCTATAAACGAAGGGCTCCGAGCTGCGGCAGGTTTATTATTCAGCTGGAAATTTGCACTGTTATGTATCGTAATCATTACATCAATTGTGATCTCCCGTCCATTCTGCAAGTACGTGTGCCCCTTAGGAGCATTCTATGGACTGTTTAACAAATTCAGCTTATATCAAATGTCCTGCAATAAAAGCACCTGTATTCAGTGCGGTACCTGTAAATCTGTCTGTCTTATGGATATCGATATCACAGAATACGCAAACAGCACTGAATGTATCCGCTGCGGTCGATGTAAAGCCTCCTGCCCCACACATTCTATTACGGCCGGATTCATTACACCACTTACCCCTATAAAGACTCAACAAGAAGCAACATCAGACACAGATCAAATCTAACGCTTGTTCGCAAAACCGCTTCAGTCTTTGTATTCACAAACGTACATGTTGATTTTGAAGCCTGTATTTATCCGGATAGGCATTAGATTTAGCCATAAGCCCCTAGTCTATAAAAGGGACTTACCATGCGATAAGTCCCTTTTCAGTCGAATAATTCATTTGGCTTTCATATCAAAATGTACGATTTAAACCGCTACATCCCCACGACGGCTCATAGCCTCATCATAATCCTTGGTACCAACAAACACCTCATGAGTATATGGATTGACACCAAGTTTCTTGGCACGATATACGATATAGGCAAATGCAGCGATATTTACAACAAGAGCAATGATGGAAATAATTAAGTTTATAGTTGGGTTGTTCACAGACTGAACAGCAAATACAGAATCGTCCAAGAACAACGGAAAGACCTGAGCGAACATGCACCAAATTGCTAAAGTGTTAGCGCGGTTCATAATCCAGCCGCCCTTATTCCAAAATGCATTTGCTACGGTAGGAGCAAGCAACAAAGCCAAACCGCAATACCAGGCATGAGTAGGCAAACAATTATAAGTGTAGCAGAAGTTCCAAAGGTCATAAGCCAAAATAAAGACCCACGTCATGTCGGGCCATAACATGTCCTGCTTTTTCCTAGATACATAAATGCCCCACCAACCGGTCATGCAGGCAATATTTATCAAACCAGCAACGCCATTAAAAATGTTATGCCATCCGCCATACAGCAAAACACCCTCAACAGAAATGAAACTCGTCTGCCAGCCACGAATAGCACTCTCAAAATCACTTACAACTGCGATTAAAATATTAATAGCAACAATTACAAATGGGAAGCATTTAAACCACTCCACTTTACCAAGGTATCCCCATTTATACTTCAATACCATAAAGCCAATACAACCAGCAGTTGCTGCATACAGCTTGGCATAGTGGAACCAGCTACCCATATGAATGTACGTTGGGTTGTTAAGCGCCCAAGCCGCACCCATAGATGCACCGATTTGAATAGCAATAAAATAAACGGTTAATAGCGCAGGAACACCTACAAAACAAAACAGGCCACCTGCTTTAGAGCGTCGAGCTAATTCGTTTGCTAAAATCAAACCAACAAAAACTAATACCCATCCCAACCATTGGTATAAGGCATCATCACCGTAGACATCAAATAGCATGAGATTCTCCCATCTTAAAGCTAAACCAAAAGGCCTAATTCACCTCCTCGCGATGCCATGACTTGCGCCGCCAGACGCATTACATCATTGCTATTGATGCGAAGAATACACAGGTTTATCTCAATCATTCAATTATGCTTTTACACAACTCTTAAATGTGAGAAACGCTACAGTCTGAAGTTTTAACATTATGTAATTACCGTTAAAAAAAGATATGAAACACGCTACTCAAGAAATGTTCGCGCAAAAACGTCTATCTGATGAGTAGCTTCTATAGAACAATCAAGCTGAACAATATGTCCGGCTTCAGGGATTATAATAAGCATAAAGCCCGTTTCTTCATGCCATGCATCACATAATTCAGAAACATTGCCAATAGTGTCTTGGCCACCACATATAAGCACAACCGGACATGTAATAGAGATGTCATGATTATTTTTCCTAAACGCATACTCATAATCTTGCATGATACGTATATATGACTTCTTCTCAAACCTTGACAGTACTGAAAGCATACGCTCATAGCCCTCAGATGTAGCAGTAGCTGTAATTGCTGCCACTGTACGCAACGCAACCCACGGCACATATTTCCCACGAGCAATAGCTTTAGCTCGTGACTTAAAATCAGCCTCTGTATAGAATTTTTCACCGTAAGGGCTTGCAGCAATACCCATAAATCCGCTCACCAAATCAGGATACTCATCCATAAACGCTTGAGCCACATAGCAACCATACGACTGGCCTACCGCCACAAAGCCCTCAACGCCCTCAGCTTGAACAATTTGATACACAACCTCGACTAACTCATCCATACACACGGGCTTGCCATACTCAGACCTCCCATGCCCTGGCGCATCCCAAGCAATAACGTTGTAATCATCCTGCAACGCCTTAACTTGATCATTAAAGACCGTATGATCAAGAGCAAGCCCATGCATAAAAAAGAGCGTCAGAGCCGACGAATCCCATGTATCGCTTACCCAATACGATACGGTTCCGTATACGCTCTGAACACTCTTTCTTTTCATATGCCTAACTTCAGCTCATAAGAAGCAACACATATCATGCGCCACTAATCCATGGCACATACATCTTGTATTGAAGTTACCTAGTTCAACTTATCTTTCACCATGGTAAGGGCAATCTTTTGACGCTTCTTATCTACGCCTGTAACCCATACCGTTACATTGTCGCCCACACTGACAACATCGCTTGGATGACTAACATATTTATTAGAAAGTTTGGAAATATGTACCAAGCCATCCTGGTGAACACCCACATCAACAAAAGCGCCAAAGTCTACTACATTACGTACGACACCCATAAGTTCCATGCCAATTTCCAGATCTTCAATGCTACGAGCTACCTGACTAAATACAACTTCCGGAGCATCATCACGAGGGTCACGACCAGGCTTTTCAAGTTCGGAGACAATATCTTTAAGCGTGAATATACCGCAGCCCAAATCATTGGCAGCATCAGTTAAGCTACCTACACGTTTGGCAATATCAGCAATACCGCCAGTCTTTAATGCATCAGCATCCACATCAGCACGAGTCAATAATGCCTGAGCAGCTTCATAGCTTTCAGGATGAACACTTGTAGCATCAAGTGGGTTTTTACCACCAGAGATTCGCAAGAATCCAGCACAATTCAAAAACGCTTTAGGACCAAGCTTTGGCACCTTTTTGAGCTGCTTTCTATCCGTAAAAGCACCGTTCTCTTCGCGATAATCTACGATATTCTTAGCAAGCGAAGGGGTGATGCCGGAAACGTAAGATAACAAGCTTGCACTTGCTGTATTCAAATCAACACCTACACGATTTACTACATCTTCTACTACATTGCCCAAGGCAATAGAAAGCTCTTTTTGATCAAGATCATGCTGATACTGGCCAACACCAATAGACTGAGGTGGAATCTTTACCAATTCAGCAAGCGGATCTTGCAAACGGCGGCCCAAGCTCATGGCGCCACGAGTCGTAACATCTAAGTCAGGATACTCCTGGCTTGCAAGCTCAGATGCTGAGTAAACTGACGCGCCAGCCTCGTTAACAATGGTATAACGCAAATCCATCCCAGACTCAGCAATAAACTGACTTACGACCTCTTCCGTTTCGCGACTAGCAGTACCATTGCCCACAACAATCGTATTGATATTATGCTTGCGTACCAATCGAGCCAGCTCGCGCTTGGTACCCGCGATATCCTTACGCGGAGGCGTTGGGTACATGATGGTATGATCGAGTAGTTTGCCATACTCATCCAACACAGCAACCTTACAACCTGCACGATATCCCGGGTCAAGAGCAATAACACGAGCACCACGAACTGGACGCTGTAACAACAAATTCTCTGTGTTTTTGGCAAAAATTTTAATAGCGTCCATCTGCGCACGAACCGTTAAGCTTGCACGTAATTCACGTTCAAGAGACGGCTCCATTAAGCGTTTATAACCATCAGCAATAGCATCCTCAAAAACCTGTTTAAACGCACCACGACGTCGTGGATAACGACGCATCAAACGCTCTGTCGCAGCTTCAGTCTCAATACAAGCATGAACTCGCAACTTTCCTTCTTTTTCACCACGATTGATAGCCAATACACGATGGTTCGGAACACTGCGTACCGCCTCAGCAAACTCGTTATACGAGTCATACTGCAAATCAGCCTCATCAAGCATGGACTCAGACGTAAGAACTGCCGTCCTCTCAGCAAAATCACGCATATCTGCTACATTCTCAGGATCTTCTGCCACCATTTCGGCCACAATATCCTGCGCACCAGCCAATGCCTTTTCAGCAGAATCATATCCTGCCTCAGCATTGATATAGTTCTTAGCAACCGTCAATGGGTTCTCGCTGTGATCAGGCTGCATTAAAATCAAGTTTGCCAATGGTTCAAGGCCCGCTTCACGAGCCTTAGATGCACGTGTTGTACGCTTTTTACGATACGGCTTATACAAGTCCTCTACACGCTGCAGTGTGGTTGCACTCTCAATATCAGCACGCAATTCATCAGTCAATTTACCCTGTACATCGATAAGTAGCATAACATCGCTTTTACGCTGCTCAAGATTACGCAAGTACGATAAACGGTCAGCAAGTTGGCGCAATATTACATCATCCATGCCACCCGTAACGTCCTTTCGGTAACGAGCGATAAAAGGAATAGTTGCGCCCTCGTCAATAAGTTCAACCGTTGCCTGAATATGAGCAATTTTAAGTCCCGATTCCTCCGCCAATGCAGCAAGGATCTTATGATATATCGCATCCTGAGACGCAGTACCTTCTGGCTGTTTTTCTTCCATGAATCCATGACTCCTTAAAGTTTCTATGGCGTTTCATAATAATGCAAAACCATGCCACAAGATTAAACTTCGTGCTGTTTCCATACTCTATAAGTCGTATCTTCCATGTTAAGAGATCACAGTTCTTTTAAAACACCATCGCATACTCGATTGTCCATCTAGCCATTACAAAATCGCACACCTGACAACCGTATGCACCTGTAACCAACAAAAAATCCCCGAGCACACGCCCGGGGAATCCTGATAACTATTTTGATGCTCAAAAATCTTACTTACCATAAGCCTCTTCAACGGTCCAGTAATCAGCAATATTGCCAACAAGATCAATGCCTGGCTTTAAGGTACGACCACCTGACTGCCAACCAGAAGGAGTCACTTCTGTAGCACCAGTAGCACGAACGTGCTGGTAAGCCTGAATCTGACGTAAAGCTTCAGTAACATTACGCCCAACAGGAGGAGTCAGAACTTCCATAGCTACAATGACACCATCAGGATCAATCAAGAAACGGCCACGAACATCTACGCCAGCCTCACGATCGTAAACGCCATACATTTCACCAATAGCACCTGAAGAGTCAGACACCATAGGAAATGGAACGTCGCAACCAGCGATTTTCTTGATCTCATTGTCATTCCAAATTTTATGAACAAACTGGCTATCAACAGACATGGAAATAACCTGAACGTCCAAATCTTCAAATTTCTGGTTTTGTGCTGCGACCGCAGCGATTTCGGTTCCTCAAACGAATGTAAAGTCACCTGGATAGAAGCAGAGCATAGTCCACTTACCAAGATAGTCCTTCAAATCAATCTGAGTAAAGTCACCATTGTAAAATGCTGGTGCTTTAAACTGTGGAGCTTGTTTGCCTACTAAAATCATAGACTTCTTCTCCTCCTTTGCTGGTACTTCTTGTACGACAGCCTCTTCCTGCTTGGGAATTTCAGGAACAGGTCGTTCACATGCTGCACCCATGTCATACCTCCCGTCTGGTAATAAAGACACTCTGTGCTAGACCCATTGTATTACAATGTAAAAAATATGAGCTAAGCTTGCCGCTAAATTTATATGTCACCATAAAAGTATCATATATCCGATTTCCACATACAATCCTTCATCGACAATACCAATGGTGCATCAAATCTATCGCTCTGACACGGATAATCACTTCGGTAGTGTGAACCTCTACTTTCCTTACGCATAGAAGCCGCCGCGATAATTGCACGAGCGGTTGTAAGCTGCGCGCGAATTCGCTTAGCTGCTGCGATATCGCAAGCATACGGTTGCGTAGAATCAGACGCGCTCAAGCGCAACTCCTTTTCCAAAAAATCAATCGTACGCAACACTGAAGCAAGACCTGTTTCATTTCTATCAATAATGACGTTTTGAGACATCGCGCCCTGCAGTCGAGCAATCATGTCGTTATAATGTGTACACGATTCAACCGCCATATCATATGTGGCAATGAGCTGTCGGTTTTCATGTAGCGCCGCCGACAATCCCGCGCGCGCACCAAAAACAAGGCCATTGGCTGTAGAGAGCCCACCGATACGATCAGCCCCATGCATACCACCTGTTACCTCACCTGCAGCATACAGACCCTCAACACCCGTCCAGCCTTGAGCATTAATCCGAATTCCGCCATTAGCAGCATGTGCAAAAGGAGCAATGAATACATTATCTCGATATGTTAAATCACAAGTCTCTTTTAGCCAATCGAAATACGTAACAATAAACTCTGGAGGATTATCAGTTATTGCTTGCTGATAAGAAACACGAACTCCCTCAGGATGCTTTTTAGCATAATCATGTATGGCTAAGTCTATCTCACGAGAAGCTAAACGAGATGTAAATGGTCCATGAGATGAACGAATATCCAACAACTCCTGATCATTTAAGGCGCAATCTCCCATTTTAAGCCTCTTATCACCTGCATACAGACACGTATAACGAAATGCCTTCTCATTAAAAATAGTCTGATACGCTGGGTGCACATACCCAGGCATAACCTGCATAAATTCCATATTTATAAGACGTGCGCCCACATTTAATGCCAGCGCCTGACCTATTCCTGCTACATCATTGGTGCACAAATGATGTTCAAACAGCCCACCATATCCACCCGTAGCCAAAACAACAGAACACGCTGAAATATAGTGCAGGGCATTATCACCGTACAACACAGCTCCATGAACGCGGTCATCCTGCTTGCACAATTCCACAACCTCATAGTGATCAAGCACCATTACCCGATAACGTGAAAGCTCACGTTCAAACGTTTCTTTCATACTGTCAAACGTTAAACCATGCCAGCTTCTCTGTTTGTAATCAAAACACGGAATGAATTCTTTTTCTGCCGCATTTTGAGCAGCCTTAAGCTGAACGCCACGTGCGCTTATGTCCTTAATTGCAGGATTTATACCCTTTACGAACGTAGTAACTAACTCAGAGTCCACCATATTACACCCAACAGACGTAATAGTTTCAATCAAATCAGCCTCATCGTTTTCATCAACAGGGCCAATAAGACCTAACCCCCATGTTCCTGGATAAAAACTCGACCCTGAGAATAGCGAACCTTTGCATACCAATAAGACATTCTTATTCTGTTTAGCTGCCGCAATAGCAGCTGATATGCCTGCAATGCCAGACCCTATAACTAGCACATCGCACGCATATTTAGCTTCAAGATGAAGCGTCTCTTTTCTATAGTTACATTGTTGATTGAACATATATTCCCCTTAAGCGCATGACATTAAGCACAGGCTAGTTACTTTAATTCTGCATCTAAACTTTCTGCAGGATAGCTATGTTACAAATCGTTTTCAAGACACCTTAAACCTTCTTTTAATAACGCTAGGTTTCTTGAACCGTGTGTGTTTCCCATCACGAGAAACACATATCACCACACCCTGAAAGTCAACCAATTCCGTTAGCTATCTGGTGAATCTATAAAGCAATAATATGTACACTATTTTTCTTCTTCTCTATTAACTACAATAAATATACATGCTGCAATCCTTTAACAATAAGCCTTATATAGGATGCTTAATATCATTTAAGTACACACGCACCAAATGCAAACACGCTCTATATACTTTACATACGGGGGTATTGTTTTGAAAATCGTATTAGTCATCGACCAATTCGATAATAGCAATAATGGAACAACTATTACTGCTCGTCGTTTCGCGGAACAATTGAGACGCCGTGGTCATGAAGTAACCGTCATAGCTGCAGGTACCCCAGAACCTAACAAAGTTGTCGTCCCAAAACACAGAATTCCCCTATTCCAACACCTAATCGAATCTCAAGGAATGTATTTTGCAAAACCTCTAGATAAGGCATATTATCAGGCTTTCAAAGATGCTGATATTGTCCATTTTTTCATGCCGTTTCGTTTCTGCCGTCGTGGCGAAAGCTTGGCTCGACAAATGCATATACCTACAGTGGCAGCATTTCATGTGCAGCCCCAAAACATCACCTATACCCTTTTTTTAGGTCGAACGAAATGTGTCAACGAATGGCTCTATAACTGGTTTTACAACATCTTTTACAACCGCTTCAACTATATACATTGCCCTAGTCAATTTATTGCAGACGAGCTAGAGGCGCATAACTATGGTGCACATTGTTGCGTTATCAGCAACGGAGTTGATAATGTATTTACTCCATCCAAATCGCCCTGCAAGAACAACAACGAAACCATACGCATTCTCATGATTGGAAGACTTTCTCGTGAAAAAAGACAGGACCTAATCATCAAAGCTGCCAATCTAAGTAAATATCGAGATAAAATTCAGCTCATTTTTGCTGGCAAGGGCCCTAGTCTTTCTCATTATCAAAAGCTTAGTACGCCGCTACCACATAAACCAATTTTTGACTTTTACTCTGAAAAAGACCTCGTGCGTCTAATTCATTGCTGTGATCTTTATGTTCATGCAAGCGACATCGAAATAGAAGGCATTTCCTGTATGGAAGCGTTTTCTAGTGGATTGGTACCTATAATTTCTAATTCACCGTTATCAGCAACACGTCAGTTCTCCTTAGACCCACGTTGCCTATTTGAAGCAGGAAGCGCCCAGTCATTAGCTGAGCAAATTGATTACTGGATTGAACATCCCAAAGAAAAGCAAAAACTTTCACAAAAATACGCAGAATACGGCGATAGGATGCGTGTTAAACAATGCGTAATTAAAACTGAAAAATTGTATCAGGAAGTTATTAACGACTTTAAGAAGAACGGTCCTCGCCAAGTCACGGAACATAAACTAAAGCGCTGGACGCACCCTGATCCCAACAAAGCTGCCGCCCAATACCGCACTGGATGGAAAGGAAAGGAAGTAATACGTGGTTTAATAACCAACATACTATCACCCATACTCTACCTGATAGATTCATTATTCTGGGGATTTAGCATAGAGGGTCGAAAAAACCTTAAGACCGTCAATGGTGGAGCCATCACCGTCATGAACCATATTCACCCTATGGATTGCACCATGGTTAAGCTAGCTACATTTCCGCATAGAACATATTTTACAAGTATGCCTGAAAATATCGCACTGCCCTTTGTCGGTTGGCTAATAAAATGGCTCGGCGCTATACCGCTACCTCGAAAAATATCAGGCAAGGCTGATTTAGAACGCCGTATTGAAAAAGGAGTCGATAACGGTGACTGGATTCATTACTTTGCTGAAGGCTTATTGGTTCGCTATCACGAAGAAGTCAGGCCATTTTTTGGAGGTGCCTTTTTACCAGCCGTCAGATCTGGCTGCCCTGTAATCCCCATGCGACTAATCTGCCAAAAACCTCACGGAATTCGCAAACTCTGGCGTAAGAAACCATTCCTTCATCTAATTATTGGCGAACCTTTATACAGCAACCCTGATTTGAAAGGTAGTAAAGCTGTAAAAGAGCTAAGCGAGCGCACCTATCAAGCTGTAGCTGAACTCGGACAGCACCAAGACTAAATCCATAGCCCTAAAGGTTAAGTGTCGTTATTTAATCATGTCATTAAACAACACAATGGATACTATGATCATTATTTTTTAGGGCTAAAGCAGAAATCACATTTTTCGCCACCCTTAGCAATCATCGTACTGTAGTCGAGATGAATGCCCATCATTTCGGTGGAAAAGACTATGAAGTTTCCTAATAAAAGCCTTTAGCAGTAAAAACGTACTTGTTATCTATGAGCCAATATCGAATGAAAAATCAAGAGCAGCCCCGAAG
>RCNH01002542.1_pt1 | contig 11407 bp, 8 predicted proteins | sample 2041161 | NCBI WGS metagenome assembly RCNH01 (sample SAMN09708215, study PRJNA481090) | Feces metagenome, whole genome shotgun sequencing project. | biome: feces | host: Leptonychotes weddellii | place: Antarctica: Sion Island | collected 2010-03-01
ACTTTCGAAATTACGAATTTGTCTGTCACTAATCTATTTGATTACAGTATCCGATTTTCAAGGTACACAATCTTGTGTGCTTGCAAGCGCTTTTGATGTCGCTTGCGTGCTTGATATATATTACGCACCATGCCCTCCGATTGCAAGCAAAACCCCAATCTTTTTTAAAATAAATTTTATGAGAGCAAAAGATCAGAGAAATACGAATGGTTGAAATTGCAAGAATCAATGCTTGACCTGTAATAAGATTGCAAAATTAGGAATTTTATTTCATATTGTTTGGCTACACAACTTGTTCACATACTCTGAAATACTTGTGATGAGAGATTTTCTTTACGACAAATATCAAAGATTGATCCAATTTCTTCGCAGAATGAGACCTTCTAAACCCCACCGAGCCACAAAGGGCAAAACCATTTCTTTATAAGAAGTAAACACACATTCACATGACGTCCTCATGCATCATATAAACTACGAACTTGTATGGTTGATTATTAAAGAATGTACCATCTCACTACCTGAGGATATTAAGTACGGTAGAATGATTTAAGAAAAAGAGGAGGTAACTGTGTTTTCTAATACATATGTAATGGGACTTGTTTGTATTGCCTTGGGCTACTGCTTTGGAGTAGTTCTAACTGCGGGAATCGTGGTAAAGAAACGCTATAACACATCAGTGTTTGAGGTGGGCTCTAAAAACCCTGGCATGGCAAACGTTGCAATAGAGTACGGAATGAAGCCAGCTTATATGGTTGTAGCAGGAGATGCTATTAAGGTTATTATTCCAACAATTATTGCGCGCCTTTTATTCCCAGATACCTCTTATATGCTTACAACATTGTTGGTAGGACTTGGATCTACCCTTGGTCACAACTATCCTTTCTGGCATAAGTTTAAGGGTGGCGAAGGTGTTATGACCACCTGTACAGCAATTATTCTTGCCTCCCCTGGATATGGAATCCTCTCCGTCTTACTCGGAGGAGTATTCGTACTTTTGACTCAATTCCTCAATCCAGCAGCAGTTGTAATCTGTCTGTTCTTCAGCCTCTTCACCTATTTCAACGGTACAACCGCTGAATTTATCATCACAGTTATCTATACCGTTATGATGATCATTGCTAACTACGCTTGCATCGCCAAGCTCTTCACCGATCAGCGTGAAGGCGAGAAAGTCGATGTTGGAGGCGCTATCATGAGGGCCCTCAAAGCCAAGTTCAGCAAAAACTAACGACATACCAAAGGCAGCTACGTATTGTAGCTGCCTTTTCTTGTGCGAAATATGAGGATGGGAGCGAGGGCTGAGGTACACGACCTGCAGGCTTACTACGATATGAAACATTGCGACAACCTGCAGCCTAGCGACAACTCCAATCCTCCCTAAAACACAAAGAAGGAGCCGCAAAGATGCGACTCCTTCTTTCATATTACATTAGTTGTTCATTGCCTGGCGCTCTTCCAAAAGCTCACGCATTGCCTGTTGAACAGCGTGTTCTTTATTGGTGCCGATGGTCTTCTTTGCAATCTGCTTGATAGCATAGCGAGCGTTGCCCATAGCGCGACTCTCTCCTACCATACGCAAGATCTCGTAGTCATTCATTGCGTCTCCGAAGGCCATAACCTCGGAAGCATCTACGTTGTAGTAATCCATGACCTGCTTGATACCGGTTGCTTTATTGACACCGCGCTGGATAGGGTCAATCCATGCCTGACCAGACGGTGCAAAGACAAACTCATCTCCAAGCTCGCGGGTAAGCGCATAGGTCATATCCATCAAGTGCTCTTTGCAACTGCAATAGACATCTGCCTTAATGATCGAAACATCAGGACTTGGTGCCTCATAGATACGATGGGCATTAGGGAGATCTTTGTCGATCTCGCGCTCGTAGACATCATAATCGTCAAGGAGATATGAATTCTTACGGTCAAACAATACGAGGTGGAGGCAGTCGAACTTCTTGATTACTTTCTCAAGACGCTTGATAGCTGCATGGGAATATACCTCACGGTCGAGGACCTCTCCTCCGACATATACCTGAGTACCATTTGAAGCTACGTAATCAATTTCATCTTTGATTGGAGCGAAGAACTCAGAGAGGGTGTCATAGCGACGACCTGAAGAAACGACGAAGTGAATGCCTTCCTTCTTAAGAGCTCGAACAAGCTCGTAGGTCTCTTCAGGAACCTGAGAATTCTCATCCAATAGGGTTCCGTCCATATCGGATGCAATAAGCTTAATCATATATACCTCCAACTATGTTTATGAGCAGTGAATCTCTACGCCCTTTAGTATATGCGTAGAGCCTTCAAGCACAAAGGACTATTCGCTGCTCGTTGATAATTATTCTTAACACTTATATTACGTATAGTAACCAGAATGAACAGTGACTAAACCACTAACATATAAACTATTTAATATTTAAACCCCGGGCATCCATCTCTAGCTCGAAGAAATCCCGGAAATCCAACACCAGCTAAGTGAAATCCCGCGCATACGAAGGCATACCTGCGAATCCCTCATATCCGAAAGTAGCCCCATGGATACCTCCATGGGGCTACGTATATTACATAGTTTGTTCTTTAGCGAAGAGCCCTACAAGATTCTCAAGAATATCGACAGTCGTATCCATTGCCCTTACAGGGATGAACTCATTGACGGAGTGAGCCAAGCATCCACCTGTTGCAATGTTTGGACATGGAAGACCACGGAAAGTAAGCTGAGCACCATCGGTACCACCACGAATAGCTACTACACGAGGCTCAATGTCTGCCATCTTGTATGCAGTCAAAGCATTATCGATGAGGAACTGACATCCCTCAAACTTCTCTGCCATATTGCGGTATTCCTGTTTGAAAGTAAGGGTAATAACCTCAGCCCCAAGCTTCTCATTGACAGCTAGAGCTGCACGGTGCAAAAGGTGCTGCCTATACTCGAAAAGCTTTGCATCATGGTCACGAACGATATAAGACATCTGTGCCTCTGAAGCACTTCCGCTAATATCGTTAGGATGGAAAAATCCCTCATAGCCCTCAGTATACTCAGGCCTATCAAGTGCAGGAAGCATACGGTCAAACTCGTGAAGTGCAGAGATAGCATTGATCATAATGCCCTTTGCCATTCCCGGATGCACCATAACGCCCTTTGCCTTTACGACAACAGAGCATGCATTGAAGCACTCGTAGTTAAATTCGCCGATCTCCTCGCCATCGATGGTGTAGCACCACTGAGCTCCGAAAGACTCAAGATCCAAAAGCTCAGCTCCGTGTCCGATTTCCTCATCAGGAACGAAGGCAATCTTGAGAGTAGGGTGCTTGATGGACGGATCTTCTCCCAGACGAACGAGCAAAGAAATAATCTCTGCCACTCCTGCCTTATCATCAGCAGAAAGCAAGGTTGTACCATCAGAGCAAATAATATCCTCCCCTACAAACTCATTGAGGTAAGGACACATTGCAGGATCTGCTGCAACTTCAACACCGTCGACAACACCAGCTACAAGCTTTCCACCTTCATAGTGAACGATGTGAGGCTTAACGCCTTCGCCCGGAGCATCAGGAGCGGTATCGATATGTGCGCAAAGTCCCAAAGCAGGAAGATCTTCAAGACCCTCAGATGCAGGGAAACTTGCAGTTACATATGCATGTTCATCAACAACAACGTTTTCGCATCCAACCTCCTTGAGGTCTTCTGCCAACATATCAGCCATAGCAAATTGGTTCTTCGAAGAAGGAACCTGCTGCTCATTATTTGGATCTGAGGTCGAGAAAACAGTAACGTAGCGCATGAAGCGTTCTGTACAATCGGACATTAAAACCTCCTCAGGTTATATATCTATATGCGTGTTTTTTTGGCTTTCCCACAAGATTTGGAAAAGCAATGAGTCACTAATAGATGTACCATAGATGTATATCGCTAGTTTATAGTATTTAGCGACATTGTACGTATCAAATTTATAAATGTTGGGAGTAAGCATGCAAATGACAAACACGAAGGGGTTGAGACAAGTAGACAACATTGAAGCATTTGTCCCAAAGCCCAATCGTTCGCTGCGCATAACATGCTATCTTCTCAATGTTTTCGCAGTTATTAGCTTCATCATTACCGCAATCATCCTTGTTGAATTCGCCCTGTTTGACTCAGTGCACCTGCAGGAGCTCACGGCAACAACCGGCATCATCTACGACGCCGAATCAATTGCCACCATGGTTTCTTTCGAGCTTGCCGTAAGCTTCATGGTCTCCATCCTCTCCTATTTCGCAGGACGCGATGGATTGAAGCTCCTCGATTCAAAGAGTGCCAACAACTACAAGGAAGTTGCTAACTGCCAGGCTATCATCATTGGCGATGTGGGACTTACCCTCATCAGCACTGTCATGATTGCCCTGCTTTTGGGACACACTCACCTCGCTGAGCTTTTCCCTTTCATCATTTTCCTGATCCTTCCGGTTATGTACTACCGCGGAGTTAGCAAAGAAAAGCGTACAGGATTTTGGCGAGGCATTAAGAAGCCAGAGATCAAAGCACGCGAGATTCCTTCCATGGATCAGCTTAACCGTGCATACTACATCTCTGAGACTGACGGAATGCTCTATCCTGCAAAGAACTTCGATGACGCAGACGTTCAGATCTTGAGTCTCGAAGAGTTCTTAGAGATAAACGGAGAGAGTCCTATCGCCCAGCACATCGAGCGCTCCTTTGAGTCCGTTCACCACTGTGCAGCCAACACCTACGGCGAGTTCCTCTACGGAGCGATTGTAATTCCGGTAGAAGAGTTCGATGCAACCGACGGTTCCTACGACCACGACATTGCTTTCGTATGGCTTCTGACCCGCGATCACATGTACTTCATCACCGACGATCCTGAAGACGTAATGCTTCTCGAGCGCGCCTTTGCCGATCAGTCGCTTCGCAAGTCAAACTGTGCAGCGGTGCTTTTCGAAGTCTTGTACTACGTTATCCGAAACGATAACAACTACCTCATCGACCTCGAGCGACGCCTCGATCAACTTGAGGATAAGATGAGCTCCGACGTCAATGAAATCCCTCAGGACTTCTCAGAGTATGTTGCTCAGACACGTACTGACCTGTGCGCAGTTGAAGGCTTCTACAAGCAGCTTGCAGATATGGCTGAGGATATTGAAACCTCCCCTGCATTCATCTTGTCCAAGGAAGCTCGAGAGCTTTATTCCTCACTCGACAATAAAGCAACGCGCCTTGCAAACGATACCCATATGATGCGCGAATACATTTTGCAGATTCGAAGCATCTACCAAGAAAAGATTAACGTTAAGCAAAACAACGTTATCTCTGTTCTTACCATCGTTACCTCGATCTTCATGCCTTTGACCTTGCTTACTGGATGGTATGGAATGAACTTCGAGAACATGCCTGAGCTCCACCAGCCATATGCCTACTTCGCTATGATTATCCTTGCAGTCTTGATCGTGACTGTTGAAATCGTCTTCTTTAAGAAGAAGCGCTGGTTTTAGGCTCAATGCCCCTCTGCCGGGAGCTATGGTTCAAACTTACATACGATATAACAAACCCTCATACGCAAACTACCTGCGTATGAGGGTTTTTCTTTGCCTAAGATCATCAAGCGAAAGGAATTAGGCCCTTTGACCTAACAGAACCTACCGTTGCCCCAAAAGGCCTAGGCTTTCATATTCTCCGTCCTATACTAGAGGAAGGTGTACACATGGGTGTACAGGCTTACTCAGAAGGAGGATATATGTATAAACGTAGTTCTTCAAAAGACCTTGAGCTCAAGATTCTCAACGCGAGATCGTGGAAGCGAAAGTATTCTAAATCTCGCCATCATCGCGGCACTTCTTGGATTTAGTGCCACTCCTGCAACTCAGGTATTTGCAGAACCAGCAGACACTGCTACCACAGTAACTGTCACCGATGATCAAGCAGGTGATACCACCAACGATCAAACCGATGACACCACCACAAAACCAACTGAAGTTGTCACAAACACCGAAGCCGATAATCCACCGGCAGACAACACTCAGGCTGACCCTAACACTCCAGCTGATACCGCAGCTGATACCACAACCACCAATCCAGCTGACGCCACAACTGACACTACAGCTGACACCACAACCACCAACCCAGCTGACGCCACAACTGACGCTACAGCTGATACCCCAGCTCCAGCAGAAACCCCTGCAAAGAAGGCTGATGAATTCATCGCTCAAAACCCAGGTGACGCTCTTGGAACTGACATCATCTTCGACTTCAATGAGGACGGAAAGACCGACACCGCCGACTGGATTGCCTACATGGAGTGGGCAAAGACCTACAAGGCATTCGACTTCGATCTTGCAACAGGCGACCTTGGAGACTCTCACAACGGAGGACTTCAGATTACCGGTGCTACCGAGTACCTCATCAATGGCGTAGCTAAGCCAATCGACTCCATCGACACAAACCTCGATGTATCCAAGCTCACCTCTTACTACCTCACCAACCTTAAACAATCTACCAGTATCAAGAGCCAGTCCCCTTGGGGATCTTGCTGGGCATTTGCTAACACCTCAGCTCTCGAGTCTGCAATCTTGAAGGCAAAGGCTGAGCAGGCAGGCATGGATCAGACCAAGATCGACCCTAAGCTCCACGAGAAACCAATGTTCAACAAGGGCGAAAACTACGGCGTAGACCTCGCAGAGCTTCAGCTTTCCTGGTACATCTACTGCCTCCAGAATGAAGCACTTGCTGGATCTCAGGCAGGTGAAGGAATCATCGACGTACTTCCTCCAGATAACGATCACGCAGATCAGCTCAACGCTGGCGGATGGGGATCTATGGGAGAGGTATTGTATGGCGTATGGCAAGGAATTGCCAACGAGTCTGATGTTCCATACTGGCCAAGCTCAATCGCCAAGGAAGACCTCGAGAACGTATACAAGGGACTCGAGAAGCGTCGCGCTAAGTTCGAGAAAGCCGCACAGGATTCAACCGACCCTGAGGATAAGAAGTGGTACGAAGAGCAGGTAAAGTATATCGATTCTGCTGTTGAGTCTATGAAGAAGAACAACGGCATTCCTGAGAAGAGCTTCGAGCATCTCCAGGCAATCCGTCGCTTCGCATCAGACTTCAACTGGGCTCCAGCTAAGACCTATGCAGATGGTCTCGAGCAGCCTGCTCACCTCAAGAACATTCACTTCTTGCCAGATGCAAACCTCCTCGTTCCAGACAAGAACGACAAGCTCGTATGGAAGGGCCAAAACGAGAAGTACATCAATACCGTAAAGCAGGCATTGGTCAAGTACGGTGAGGTCCACATCGGATACCAGGCAGATCAGTTCAGGCCAGACCAGGAAGGCAAATCTGATTACATCAATAAAGACTATGCAGCACAGTACTGCGACACCGACAACGTCGAGGTCACCCATGCTGTATCCATTGTTGGATGGGATGACAACTTCGACGCAAAGAAGTTCGCAGCTGGTGCCAATGATGTAAGCAACCTTAAAAACGGTGCATGGCTTGTAAAGAACTCCTGGGGACAAAACTGGGGAATCAAAGACGATGAAGGAAATCAGACCGGATACTTCTGGCTTTCTTACTACGACAAATCCATCAACACCCCTGTTGCTTTCGAGGTAGATCTTGCTAAGGAAGATGGAACCTTCAGCTACGACAACAACTACAGCTATGACTACAACGTCAATGAGTCTAACTCTACGTTTATTCTTCACGTAGCAGACCCTGACACCACGATTGCAAATGTCTTTAAGGCCAAGGGTGCAGAGCAGCTTCATGCAGTATCTGTACGTACCTCTGCTTCCGACTCCCATGTAGTAACTAACATCTACATCCTTGAGGAAGGCGAGACCCCAGAAAATCTCAAGGAAGGACGCAAGGCTGACGCAACGCTCGTAAACGATATTACAACTCCTGGTTTCCACACCCTTGAGCTCGCAACCCCACTTACACTCAAGGCTAACCAGCGCTTTGCTATCACTCAGAGCATCACCGCCAAGGAGGGCGAGAAGACCGTAAGTTTCCTTAACCTTGAGACCAACATGGCTCCAGACAGCCTTGTATACCGCAACGATATGGGTGAGGTTGTATACTGCGTCTACGATGAGGACGGGAACCTCAAGCTCAACGACGACGGAACCGTATTCAACGATCCTGAACATGGAAAGCCTCTCTTCTTGGGCGAGTCCATGGGATTCCTCAAGCCAACCGTTGTTGCAAATGACGGAGAGACCTTTATCCGCATCAAGACCAAGGATGGATACCGTTGGGTAACCCCTGCTACTTTGAGTGCAAGCATCAATGAGGGCAAGACCTTCGCATTCGGCAATGGCCTTATTAAGGCATTTACCGTAAACATTCCTGAGTACAAGATCATTACGACTGACGGTAAAGCTACTACCGATCTTGAGTACGACGGAACTGAAGAAGAAGGAGTATTCGTATCCGATGGAGAGTATTCTCTTCTCGAGGAAGTTCGCATTGATGACAAGGTGCTCGACAAGGACGACTACACCGCAGAACCTGGTTCTACCATTGTTAGGGTAAAGAAGGCTGTATTAGATAGGCTTGGAATGGGAGATCACGTCCTTTCCATGCACTATAAGAACGGTGCTGTTGCAACTTCTAAGTTCAAGAAGGTAGCTAAGCCAGCTACAGGTGCTGATACATCCAAGGTAACTCCTGCTGACAAGGGCAAGGAAACCCCTAAGGACACCGCAGTAACTCCTGTGGTTGATACTCAAGACCAGGATGCTAAGGATACTCAGGATAAGCAGACCGACAATACAACTGATGAGAAGAAGGATGCAAGTGCAGCACAGGAGGTAAAGAAGACAACCGTAGCAAAGAAAGCCAACGGTCTTCCTACTACCGCTGATGCAACATTCTTTATGCCGGCAGCTGAAATCATGGTACTTGGCGCTGGAATGTTCTTTACTGGAAAGAAAAAGAAGAATCAGTAATACATTTTGTTAGATAAAAAGCCGGGTGGAATACTCCATCCGGCTTTTTGTTTACAGATGCACCCTATCTCTCACCTGCTCATTTATATTTATATCTAAAATTATCAACTAAATTTCATCTTTGTAAGATATCTGTAAGACATTTTTGTTGCATAACTGACATACTAGAGGTATAAGACATAAACCCCGTAAAGGAGGAGCCATGAAACACATAGATCCGAGCCATGTCTTTGAAATCAAACAGCTTGGGCGAAGCGTTACCTTCCAGGAAATACTCGATTCAGTCGATCCACAGGAGCGCCCACAGACCGACGACCAACTCAAAGAGCTTTTGTGGTGCTTTGAGATAGACCCAAGTGAAGTGTTTGGTGAGGATGAATAATCTCGATAACAGGTACAAAAAATGCACCTTCTGCAAAGCGCAGAGGGTGCATTGCTGTATTTAGGATAGATAGCCATCCAAAAGAGTATAGAGCTCCTTGGAATCTGTTGCCTGTCTCAAGCTTTCAACGTATTCCTCATTAGCAAATACGCCCATGAGTTTCTGTAAGAGTCCCACCTGGTCTTCCTCATGGCGAATGCCGAGGTTTACGACAAACTCAGCTTCAACGGGATCTCCCGCCTCTGCCATAAATTCAAAGACTACTGGATTCTCAAGCTTAACCAAAGCGATATAAGGCTTCTGGATGTGAATAGGATCGGTGTGAGGAATAGCGATTCCTACTGTATCGAATCCAAGTCCTGTAGGATAGGCTTTCTCGCGTCTTACGATTGCCTCGAGCCAAGTAGGCTGGATGTATGCTTTATGGGTCAAATCATCGTTGAGCATATCGAAGAGCTCATCTGATGTTGAAGGATGAAGATCGGTGTAGATTAATTCTTCTTGTAACAAACTCATGTACAACCTCACATGTTTCATGTATTAGTACCCTCACTATACTGCATCCTCAACATCCCTGTTCAAACAATCAATTCGTTCATACAAAAAGCTCCCGGACCAAACCGAGAGCTTTATTGCTAAAGAGGAAGCACGAAGCATCCATCTTCTGTATTGATGATTTTAAGATCGACGTCATAGACCTCTTTCAGAAGGTCGTTGTCGATAACCTGGCATGGATTTCCCGCACAGACTACCTCACCCTTTGAAAGCGCGATGACATCGTCGCTGTAGTAAAGAGCCTGGTTGATGTCATGCAAGACCATGATGATCGTCTTTCCAAACTCCTCATTCAAGCGGCGCACAAGGCGAAGAACCTGGAGCTGATAGCGAACGTCGAGGAAGGTCGTAGGCTCATCGAGGAATAAGACATCGGTGTCTTGAGCCAGAGCCATTGCAATCCAAACGCGCTGCATCTGACCACCTGAGAGCCCTGAGATAGGTCTATCCTCGTACTTCTTGGTGTTAGTTACCTCAAGTGCCCACTCAATGCAACGGACGTCCTCTTCAGTCTCCCCTGCCTGGCAGAGCAAGGAGTGCTTGTGAGGGATACGACCGTAGGACACGAGCTTCTTTACGGTGATATCAGAAGGTGCAACATTTCTCTGATGAACGGTAGCCACGCGGCGTGCAAATTCCTTCAGAGGAATATTGTCGACATTCTCACCCTTAAGGGAAATGGTTCCCGAATCAGGAGTCAGGTTTTTGGTAATCAAATTGAAGAGCGTGGACTTACCGCATCCATTAGCTCCCAGGAAAGTAGTTACCTTTCCTTCTTTGATTGAAAGATTTAAATCCTCGAAGATCTGATGCTCTTCATCATAGGCAAAACGCAGATTCTCGATGCTAATCAAATTAGTTTCCTGCTGCATAGTTGCCTCCCTTGTGGCGAAGAAGTGCTACGAAGAAAGGACCTCCAACAACACTCATAATGATCATTGGACTGATCTCGTAAGGTGCAACGATAACGCGTCCTGTGGTATCTGCCAAAAGCAATACGAGAGCTCCGAGCAAGATTGAGAATGGAATGACAACCTTATGATCGCTTCCTACGAAGATGCGAGCAATATGAGGAACAATCAGACCCAAAAAGCTAATAGGGCCAATAACAGCAGTTGAAACACTGGCCAAAAGGACAGCTACGATGCTGACACCCAAGCGAGTGCGTCCTACATTGACACCCAAAGATCGAATGGTCTTATCGTCAAGTGCCAAGACGTTACAGTGAGTAGCCACAAGCAAGCTTGCCGTGAGACCCAAAGCAACATAGACAGCCAAAAGCTCACAGTCAGACCAGGTCTTCATGGAGATGTTTGCATTTACAATACTTGCAACTCCTGAAAGCTGACTTCCTGTTCCTGCATTGAAGGCACTGAGCAATCCGGTAAACATAGCGTTGATAGCAACACCAACCAAGATGATACGGATTGGACTCAAGCCATCCTTGTAGGAAAGTGAATATACGAGGAAGAATGCAAAGATTCCTCCCAAGAAAGCAAAGACAGGAACGAAGTAAAA
>RCNH01000856.1_pt1 | contig 11405 bp, 8 predicted proteins | sample 2041161 | NCBI WGS metagenome assembly RCNH01 (sample SAMN09708215, study PRJNA481090) | Feces metagenome, whole genome shotgun sequencing project. | biome: feces | host: Leptonychotes weddellii | place: Antarctica: Sion Island | collected 2010-03-01
CGCAAGCTCACCTTCAGGTGTCGGCTCACGATGCGGAGGGCGTCATCGGCGAAGGCACACACATCCGCTACATTGTGGACCGTGCGAAATTCATGTCGAAGGTGAAGTAGGCCTCGCAACACGCAACTACAAGAGGTCGGGACAGAGCGTTCCGACCTTTTTTGTTGTCGTGTGCGCCCCGTTCCGCAATCGGCAGAGGGGTGTTGAGAGCGTCAAAATCGTTTTCCCGTCACGAAGCGTCTTCCCAAAAACCGTGAAATCATCACGGAGAAAACCTTAAACACCACCCCGTTGAGTGGTGATGTGGCTTATAAAATTGTGCTAAATTTGGAGTGCAGGCTTGGATTTTGATTTTTTTTACTTATCTTTGCATCGCTTTCGAGCAATTGTTTGAGCTGTGGTGTAATGGTAACACAGCAGATTTTGGTTCTGTCGTTCTGGGTTCGAGTCCCGGCAGCTCAACAGGAAAAGGTGATTCTCTTTGGAGAGTCACCTTTTTTCTTTTTACTTCGTCTCGTACGAAAAAAGACCGTCACCCGATGTGTGACGGTCTTCTGTTTGTCTTTTTTGCGTAGGGCAACGGGTGACGGCAAGCCACCCCACCACAATGTTATCCGCGTTTGCAGATGGCTTTGAAGTCGCAATATTCGCAACTCTTCTCGTCCTCACACTGCACAAAGGGAGTATCCAAATTATACATCTCCTCGAAAGTCGAGCGCAACAGCGTCTCGAACTCCTCCGCGTATTCGGAATAAGGCACTCCACTGCGCCCCTTGCCCTTGTCTTTGATTTGGGGCGAGTAGTCGTTGCCCGACATCTGACGCACGTAGAACAACTGCGGCTCCACATCGCAATGGCGCGTATGGTAGAGCATCAGCGAATAGAGCAGTGTCTGGAGGATATTGTCCAAACGCTCGTGTCCTTCACCGTGGAACAGCGCATCGAGACTCGCAAATTCGAGGTGCGGAGAGCCTGTCTTGTAGTCCACCACGCGCAACGAGCCGTTATCCAGCTTGTCGATACGGTCGGCACGACCCTCGAATTTGAGGTTCAGCGTCTTTCCGCCCACCTCGATGGGGAAGGTGCACGCCACCTCGTCCTCCAAGCCCAGCACCGTGAAATCGTCATGATTGGCATCGTACTTCATCACGCCATGACGGAGGTAGTTGGTCACGATGTTGTGCACCAGCAGGAGGTTACCCGAATAGTCGGCTCTCGAAGCCCCCTCGAAACGCAGATAGTTGCGGTTGATGGACTCCTCCACCGCCTGCTCAATCTCCTTGAGCGAGATGTGTTTCAGCACCATGCCCGGATGGTTTTCGTTCAGCACACGCGAGTAGATGATTTGCGCGGCATCGTGGAATATCGTACCGAACATCGAGTTATCCACATCATCGGTCAGCTCGTCATCGCGCACCTTGATTTTCGCCAGATACTTGAAGTAGAACTTCAGCGGGCAGGTGACATAGGTCGTGAATGCCGAGGGCGAGAATGCAGGGCGTTTCTCCCCGTTGGCATAGGCGAGGAGTCGCTCCACCATGTCGCCCTTCTTCTCCACCGAGATGCCCTTCACCTCCGCGAGGTTCACATCGACACCCACATCGAGTTTATGGATATCGAAGCCGCTCTCATACTCCAGCTGGCGGATATATCGGCTCGGCTCACCGGTCGATTTATCGTCGGCGTGCGAGCAATAGAGCATATAGACCCGTTTGGCACGCTGTATCAGACGGTAGAAGTAGTAGGCATAGACACCCTCGTGGTGCTCGGGCGTGGGCATGCCGAACGCCGAACGCAGGTTGTAGGGAATGAACGACGCCTGCTCCATGTGGTTGCCGGGGAAGTTGTCATCGGTCATCGAGAGAATGATGACATTCTCGAAGTCGAGGTTACGGGTCTCGAGGATACCCATCACCTGAATACCCAACAGAGGTTCACCCTCGTAGGGGATACGAATGGTTTGCAGGTGACGGCGCAGCAGCGAGGAGTAAATCTCGCGCGAGACCTCTATTTCGCACTTGTCGAGCGAGTTGCGCAACTTGACGATTTCATCGGAGATGATGGCCAGGAACTCCACGCGCTCGCGTGCCTCCTCGTCATAGTCGCCGCCCGTCAAGGCATTGGCCACCGACAGCAGATAGTCCGACAGCTGTTGCCAATCCTCGGCAGGGGTGAAGATGGTCTTCAGCAGGTCGCTCTTTTCGCCCAGCCACTCTGCATCGACATAGATACGGCGGTCCTCCGCGATTTGGGCAGACACCGCCACCATGAGTTTGTCGTTGTCCGCCGCCACATAAGGGTGCGAAAGCAAGCCCTCGACATCGATATGATAGAAGCAATACGCCCCTCCCCTTCTGCGGGCATGGGACTGCAAGCCGAGCAATCGCTCGACAAAGGTATAGGCGAGGGTCTGCTTCAAGGGGTAACCCATCGTCACATTCACATCGCCCACCTCCTGCGGCAGGGCGTAAAGCAGGGGCGTCATGAGGTTCTCGTCCGTGAGAACGATGGCGGTCTCCTTATCCAGACGGGCATTGGGATTGTGGCTCTCCTCCGCCAATCTGTGTTGCAATTTCTTGAGTATCTCCGCCACATATTTACACTGCACGGCATTCGACACCGCCGCCACGGCGTGCAGTTCCTTGGGCTGCGAAAAATTCTTGCAGGGCAGATGCAGGGGCGATGGGAAGGCATTGATATTGTCGCGGAGGAACATACCGGCCTCCTGCTCGCTGTTGGCACAATAGTAGTGGTCGAAGTCCCAAAAGAAATCCGTCTCGGCATTATTGACCAGGAAGCGGAAGAGTATCTTCTCGCACTCCGACAGGGCGTTGAAGCCCGCCACCACGAATTTGCGGGGCTCGGAGAAGCGGAAGCTGCCCTCCAAGAGAGCATCGGCCGCCTCACGCTGAATCATACCGTTGTACGCCATGCCCAAACGGGTGAGGTGCTCGCGGTATTCGTTATAAATCGGGAGCAGGGTTTTCCAGATGTCGAGGAAGCGGCGTTTCTCTTCCGAGAGGTCGGTTTCGGGGCCCAGCGACATCCAGAACTGGATAATCTGCAACTGACTCTCGGTCAGGTACGACACATCGGCCTCCAGCTCCTTGATGTCGGAGATGTTGCGGAACAACTGCGAGGCGTCGATACGGTATTTGTCGATGGTGTCGAAGTCGGTGAGCAGCATATCACCCCAGAAGTAGAACTTGTCGAACGACTCCTTGTGATACTTCGAGTAGATTTTATACAACTCGGCGATGAGTCGCAGGCGGTCACCCCTGTGCAGTGATGACACCTCCGACATCAAATCGTCGATGGACTTCATGTCGGGTTGCCACATCGGCCGACGGGCGATGCGGTTGAGCGCGTCGATGAAGAAACGGCGCGCACGTAAAGAAGGAAAGAGGATAGTCCTTTCGGACAAATCCTCTCCATAGCGTTCGTAGAGGTGTTGAGCCACCTCGTCGAGAAATCCCACAACAGACATAATGACGGCTGTTACTGAATGATTCGGAAATCGCGACCCACCGACTTGTCGGGGACACGTATAATCATGGGCATACCGCGGTAGAGCACCGAAGAACCGCCCGAAGCACGACCCTCCAGACGCTCGGTGACGGTCAGTGTCACCGTCACTCCGTTCTGTGCCACCACCTTGGCGGACATCACCTCCATATTCTTCAAATCGGCCTTGCCGGTCGAAGCGGTGACATCGAGGTAACGGGCACTGCCGGTGAGGGTTGCCAGGCTCTCGCCCGACAAATCCATCTTCAAATCCTTGGCGGCCACCTCTGCCGAGAAGTCGGAACGCGCGCCGACATACAGGTCGATGACGGGGTCAGCCCACAGCTCCTCGAAAGTAACCTTGGCATCGGTCACCTTCAGCATACGGATGCTGTTGTACCATATCTTCACCGCCGTGCGCTTCTCGCGCTTGGGGTCGAACTTTTCGTTGATATACAGTACGCGGTCTCTGACCTCGGTAGTGAATTTCGAATTGACTGCGCCCTTGGTATCGTAGGCGATTTGGGGTGCCTCGCCCTCCTCGGCACGCGCAAAGACAAGGTCCACAGGTGCATTGATGACCACACGGTCAAACGACTGCAACCACGACACACGACTGAAATCAGCCACCACAGCGGCTGAATCCTTCACGGGAGCAGACTTCCCGACCGACGGTGAAATGGTGACCTGCGCCGAAGCCACAAACGAGAAAGAGAGCATCAAGAGGCTCAACATCAATTTTTTCATATTTTCATTCAATTTATTCCCGTTGCTAATTTACAAAAAAATACATAAATATCCGAATGCATGGCTCAAAATTCCGACCCTGCGCACCGCGAATATTTGCCTTCGAGCATCGGAAACAGGTTTTCAAATTCGACAAAAATTTACTATTTTTACTCTCCGATTACCAAACATCAACATCATGCGAGCCAAAATCCTCAATGCAAGTGCCGGGTCGGGTAAGACCTACCAGCTTGTCTATCAATACATCTACGATGTCATCAAAGAGCCGTCACTCTACCGCCATATTTTGGCAGTGACCTTCACCAACAAGGCCACCGAGGAGATGAAGACCCGAATCTTGAAGCGCGTGGACGAGCTGGCATCGAACAAACCCAGCGAGTACCTCTCCACGCTGGAGAGGGAGCTGCAACTCGACGAGCGCACCATACGCGACCGCGCCAAGGAGGTGCGCAACAGGATTTTGCACGACTACTCGCGTTTCACGGTGCTTACCATCGACAAATTCTTCCAGCGCATCATGCGCGCCTTCATCAAGGAGCTGGGCATCGACCTGAACTACAACATCGAGCTGGAGACCGCCAACCTGCTGACCAAGAGCACCGACTCGCTCATCGAGGAGGTGACCGTGAAGCAGGATTTGTTGCGATGGATGACCGAATTTACGGAGGAGCGACTCGAGAACAGCGACAAGTGGGACATTCGCGACAGCATACGACTGCTGGGCAAGGAGCTTTTCAAGGAGGAGAACCGCGCCAACATCATCAACGCCAAATCCAAGGACGAGTTGCGCGACATAGTCGAACGCATGACCCAACGTGTGAAGCAGTCCCATGCCCGGTTGCAGAAGGTCGCTCAAGAGGCGGTATCGCTGCTCGACTCCCTGCAACTGAACTACACCCACTTCAAGGGCGGCGCGACACGCAGCATTGCCAAGATATTCTACACCATTGCTTCGGGCGAGATAAAGTCACCGAGCGATGCTTCACGCAAGAATTTCGACGACCCCAAGGAGTGGTGCACCGCCAAGACTCCTGCCGAGGGTGTCTCCATCGTACCCCGTTTGCAGGGCTACTTTGCAGACATCTGCAAGATATACGACACCACGGAGCGCGAGGCCAACACGTGCAGTCTTATCCGTGAGAACTACCGCAGTTTCGCCCTGCTGTCCGACCTCTACGAGCAGGTGCAGGAGATGTGCAACCGTCAGAACATCATGCTGTTGTCGGAGACCAAGCACATTTTGGCGGAGTTCATCGGCAACAACGATGCCCCCTTCATCTATGAAAAGGTGGGCAACCGTTACAGCCGCTTCATGATAGACGAATTTCAGGACACCTCGACCAAGGAGTGGGAGAACTTTCTGCCCCTCTTGCAGAATGCCATGTCGCAGAGCGAGGAGTCATCGGTCTTCATCGTGGGCGACATCAAGCAATCCATCTACCGCTGGCGTGGTGGCGACTGGCGCATTCTCCACAGCAAGGCTCGGCACGCGCTGGGCGAGGAGGACACCGAAATCAAGGTGTTGGAGGAGAACTACCGCAGTGAGAAAAATGTGGTGGAGTTCAACAACGGCATCATCGGCCGCATGGTGGAGATAGACTCCAAGGCGTTGGAGATGACCCTCAAAAGTGCCGTTGAGAAGGGAACACTCAGCAAAGAGTCGGCCGATGAATTGAGCGTGACCCTCACCAATGCCTACTACCGACACGCTCAGCAACCCTGTCACACCTCGCAGAACGAGGGTTACATCTCGGTAGAGACCTTCGAGGAGGAACCGCCCGTCATCGAGTGCATCAAATCGCTCATCGACAAGGGCTACAAGCCCTCCGACATCATGATTCTGGTGCGCAAGGCCAGCGAGGGCAGTCGGGTCGCCACCCAGCTGCTCGACTTCAAACAACACAACAAAGACCCCCGATACCATTTCGATGTGATGACGCGCGAGGCACTCATCATCGGCAATGCCCCCATCTGCACCTTCATCATCGCCGCCTTGAAATTGGCCATCAGCCCCAAGGACCTGTTGAGTCGCGCCATCTACAACCACTACCTCCACCGCCCCTTCGATGAGGAGCTCTCGGAGAAGAAGCAACGTTTCTTCAACTCCATCAAGACCGTATCCCCCGAGGAGGCGTTCGAGAAGATTATCATCGAGCACGAGTTGCAGAGCGACAAGTTGCAGACGGCCTACATACAGGCACTCCACGAGCAAATCATAGCCTTCTGCTCCAAGAAGATTGCCGACATTGCCCTCTTCCTCGAATGGTGGGAGGAGCAGGGCGCACAGCAGTCCATATCGGTGGAGAAGAGCGAATCGACCATAGAAATCACCACCATACACAAGGCCAAGGGTTTGGAGCAGCGCGCTGTCATTCTCCCCTACTGTTCGTGGACGCTGCCCCCCGTATCGCAGGGACAGGTGCGCAACATCATCTGGGCGGAGGCACGTGACACGGATGACGAAATCGGTCGTCTGCCCGTCAAATATCAGAAGAAGATGGCTGACTCCCACTTCTCGGAGGACTACTACCGCGAGTTGGTATATTCTCATGTGGACAACATCAATCTGGTTTACGTGGCACTCACCCGTGCCAAGGAGTCGCTCCACATCTTCGTACCGGCGAAAAAGATGGAGAGCAAGTCGGGCATCAACAATGTAGGCGCGTTGCTGATGGCATCGCTTCAGAATTTGCAGGACGCGCCCGACAGCCACATGCCCCCCTGTTACAAGAGTTCTTCGGACGCAGGTCTGAAATTCGAATTTGGAGAGTTCACGGGTCCCGAAAAGCGAAAGAAAGAGGTGCACGGCAACTACATCGTCTTGGAGAACTACCTTTCAGAGGAGCCACAGCCCAAGTTGAAGCTCCCCTCGAAACGCTATCTCGAAGATGGCGAGCACGACATCATCTCGCCGCGCAACCTCGGTATCATGATGCACAAGGCCTTCGAGAATGCCGTGAACGAGGAGGATATTCTTACCGAAGTAGATAACATGGAGCGCGACGGCAAGCTCTCGGCAGAGGGAGCGACGGAGCTGAAGCAGCGCATCTCGGCAGCGATGAGTGACGAGCGTGTGCATGACTGGTTCCACGGCTCGTGGCGCAAGGTCATCAACGAGCAGGACATCATCATTCCCGGTTCGAGAGAGAGCAAGCGTCCCGACCGTGTGATGATTGACGGCGAGCGCGTGGTGATTGTGGATTACAAATTCGGCGACAACATCATCAAGGCACATGGCACGCAAATCAGCGACTACCTCGACCTGCTCCGTCAGATGGGCTACCCCCATCCAAAGGGTTATTTGTGGTATGTGAAGCTGGGTCGCATTGTCGAGGTGGAATAGTGGGCTTCATACCCTACTGCCAAATACATTAGGACACAAAAGGTCGGCACTCTCGTTGAAAGTGCCGACCTTTTTTATGGGTTGCCGATTTTGAGTAATGGGGAATATGTGGAACTGGCGATGCGAGTCTTTCCCTTTCACCTTCATTTCCACTCGTCTTCTTTTCATCGCGCCTGTCACGCCCTTTTTCTTCCCCCTCCTCGCCTACCGACAAAAAAATTTCCGAATACCTCGGCGAACCGAAGTATCCGGAAATTTATTTATTGAGGAATTTGTAATTACTCACCCAAAGCAAAACGCTTGTAAGCAACTACGGTAGCCTCGCTGTTTGCCTTCTTGATGTACTCGGCGATAGTCTCCTTCTCACCAACTACACACTGGTTCAACAGAGTGTTCTCCTCGAAGAACTTACGCATCTTACCCTCTGCAATCTTCTCGAGAATAGCCTCGGGCTTGTTGGCGTTCTTGGGATCCTGCTTCATAGCCTCTACTGCAATCTGACGCTCGTGTGCCACTACATCAGCGGGGCAGTCGTGCTCGTCGATTGAGATAGGAGCCATAGCGGTAGCCTGCATGGCAACAGTGTGTGCCACCTCGGCGGGAACCTCTACGTTGAAACCGATAACAGTACCGAGCTTCTTGTTGAAGTGAACGTACTCTGCGCAGAAACCTGCCTCGATACGTGCGTAGTAAGCCAGTTCGATCTTCTCACCGGTCTGACCCGACTTCTCGGTAACCATCTCCTCTACAGTGTGACCCTCGGCGTTCTTGGTTGCCAACAACGCGTCACGATCAGCTGCATCAGCTGCAACAGCGATATCGAGCATCTCGTTAGCAGAAGCTGTATACTCAGCGTTCTGTGCTACGAAGTCTGTCTCACATGCCAGGCAGAGGATATAAGCCTTCTGACCTACGACCTTAGTTACGACAACACCCTCGCTGGCGTTGCGGTCTGCACGCTTTGCAACAACGAGCTTACCCTTCTCGCGGATAATGTCCTGAGCTCGTGCATAATCACCTTCAGCCTCTACGAGGGCCTTCTTGCAGTCCATCATACCGGCACCGGTCATCTTACGGAGCTTCATCACATCAGCTGCTTTGATTTCCATAGTTCTTTGTGTTTTAAATTTGTTAATTTACTCTAATTGCTTACTCCTCGTCAGCGGGCTTCTCGAAGGGAGTCTCTACGGCAGCGACAACCTCGGCCAAAGTCTCCTCCTCAGCGTTGAAGTCAGCCTTAACGGCCTTCTTTACGCGGGGCTTCGACTCCTTCTTAGCCTGCTCGCCATTCTCCTGAGCCTCTTTCTCCTTCTCCAGCTTGCGCTCCTCTGCGCCCTCAGCGATAGCTGCGCACATAGCATCGAGAACTACGCCGATTGATTTGGTTGCATCGTCATTTGCAGGGATAACGTAATCAATGTTGGTCGGATCACAACAAGTATCAACCATTGCAAATACGGGGATGCTCAAACGCTTAGCCTCTTTTACTGCGTTAGCCTCCTTCTGAACGTCGATAACGAACAGAGCTGCGGGAAGACGAGTCAGGTCAGCGATAGAACCCAAGTTCTTCTCGAGCTTGGCGCGCTGACGCGAAATCTGGAGCTTCTCACGCTTAGAGAAATTATCAAATGTGCCGTCAGCAGTCATCTTGTCGATGGTTGCCATCTTCTTAACGGCCTTACGTATTGTGGGGAAGTTTGTAAGCATACCGCCTGCCCAACGCTCAGTAACGTAAGGCATACCTACGGCTGCTACCTTTTCGGCAACAATCTCCTTAGCTTGTTTCTTGGTGGCTACGAACAGCACTCTGCGACCACTCTTGGCAATCTGCTTGATGGCAGCGGCAGCCTCATCGATCTTCAGCACAGTCTTGTGCAAATCGATAATGTGGATGCCATTCTTCTCCATGAAGATATAGGGAGCCATTTTGGGATTCCACTTGCGCTTCAAGTGACCAAAGTGTGCGCCGGCCTCCAATAATGTATTAAAATCTGTACGTGACATTTTAATTCGAATCTGTTAAATAATTTTAATTCTCTTTTCTGCAACTCCTGCGGTAGCAAAACCCAACGGGTAGTGGTCCGAGGGAGTTTTCCGCGATTGTGGCAATCGGTAGGTAATACAAATAACAAATCTGCAGTCTTGCCGATTTCGAACCGCAATCGTACTTGCCGAAATTCCGGTCGTTCGTGATTAACGCTTGCTGAACTGGAACTTACGACGTGCTCCGGGCTGACCGGGCTTCTTACGCTCAACCTCGCGGGGATCACGAGTGAGGAATCCTGCCTTCTTCAAGGTAGGACGCATCTCAGCGTCGATCTCGCACAATGCACGTGCGATACCCAGACGAGCGGCCTCTGCCTGACCCTTGATACCACCACCGTCGAGGTTGATGGTTACATCATAGCTCTCCAAAGTGTTGGTAGCAACGAGGGGCTGCTTTACCTGGAACTGGAGAATTTCGAGAGGGAAATAGACAGCAAGCTCTTTGTGGTTGATTGTAATCTGTCCCTTACCCGGCTTCACGTATACGCGAGCCACAGCGGCCTTACGACGACCTACGGTGTTTACAACTTCCATAACTCTTACTTAATCTCGTTTAACTTAATAACCTTGGGGTTCTGTGCAGCGTGAGGGTGCTCATCGCCTACATATACCTTCAAATTTGCGAGCAGGTGCTCACCGAGGCGGGTCTTGGGAAGCATACCCTTAACTGCCTTCTCTACCAGTGCGGTAGGCTTCTTCGCCAAAAAGTCGGCGGGAGTAGTGTAGCGCTGGCCACCGGGATAACCTGTGTGACGCACATAAACCTTATCGGTCAATTTCTTGCCTGTGAGCTTCACCTTGTCAGCGTTGATAACGATAACATAGTCACCGCAATCTACGTGAGGAGTGTAGCAAGGCTTGTTCTTGCCGCGGAGGATCTTTGCGACCTGCGAAGCAAGACGTCCCAATACCTCGTTCGTAGCATCGATTACCACCCACTCTTTGGTGACAGTCTTTGCATTGGCCGAGATAGTCTTGTAGCTTAATGAATCCACTGTTTTTACGTTTAATTTAACTTGTTTGTAATCCGTTTCCCATATTTTATGGGTGCGCAAAGATACGAAAAGTTTTTACATTACACAAATTACTCCGAAAAAATTTTGCTTTTTCAGCGGGTTTCGACCCGATTATGCCCCACTCAAGTGGCTAATTCTCAATCGGTGTGTCGGGAATTACTATCGAGGGCGGTCTTTGCGATAATTTTTTCGCACGTCTCCCCCACACGCCAAAATCGTTCTTTTTATCCCCTCGCAAAGGGGCTTATCCGTGGGCGGTTTTCGGGAGTGGTTCGGGGCTCTTTTCGAGCGGCGTGCAGTGCAATGGCTGCGGGTATATCCTACACATTATATGTAGGAAGTGGAAAGTATCATGGCACGGGCATTTCTTGCTCGCAGGTCATCACGCACCAACGCCTATATGATATAAGTGACAGAGCAATCACGTGGGCAGGCATATTCAAGGTTGCGCCCGACACCCCACGCCCCTTCACACCAAAACACAAAAAAGCGTGGCAACCGATCGGGTTGCCACGCTCCATATATGTCCTTGCGATTAGCCGAGGAATGCCATCAGCATACCGGCTGCAACGGCTGAACCTACCACGCCGGCCACATTGGGACCCATGGCGTGCATGAGCAGGAAGTTCGAAGGATTCTCCTCCTGACCTACGGTCTGAGCCACACGTGCTGCCATGGGAACGGCAGAAACACCGGCTGCACCAATCAGAGGGTTAATCTTGTTCTCCTCCTTGACAAAGAGGTTCATG
>RCNH01000857.1_pt1 | contig 11393 bp, 5 predicted proteins | sample 2041161 | NCBI WGS metagenome assembly RCNH01 (sample SAMN09708215, study PRJNA481090) | Feces metagenome, whole genome shotgun sequencing project. | biome: feces | host: Leptonychotes weddellii | place: Antarctica: Sion Island | collected 2010-03-01
CTTGACCTGTGCGGTCATCTCAGCCAGAGCCTCATCAATGGTGCTCTGACCCAGCATGATCATGCTGTGCTGCTCACCCAGGATCTGGTTCACTTCAGCAACCTTGTCCACAACAGGACGATCCAGGCTGATGTTCTTAACCTTCAGAGCCTCAGCGGCACCCTCAGGCATACCCTCAGCGGTAGCAATCTTAGCGATAGCAGCCTCATCAGCACGGCCGGGGAACTTACCAACAGCTGCAAACTCAGCTGCGCCTTCCTCGCCGGTGAAGAACTTAACCAGCTCCCAAGCTGCATCAGCCTTGTTGCTTGCAGCGTTGATAGCCATCGGAGTAGCGGAACCGACAACATAGCCGGCCTCAACACCCTCAGCATGAGGCAGGGTTGCAATACCCCAGTTGACATTGGTCTCGCCCTTGTTGGCCTTGTCGATCATGGTAGCCATGAACCAAGTACCCATGGGCATCATAGCAACATTGCCCTGAGCAAAAGCGCCGGAGTAGTGGATCTTAGCAGCCTTCAGAGCGCCGTAATCCTGAATGGAGCCAGCCTCCTGCATACGCAGAACCATCTCATAGTAGGGCTTGAAGAAGTCGTAACCGGTCTCGTAATCCATGATGGTGTGCTTGCCATCCTGCAGAGCCCAGTTCATCACGCAAGCCTGCCAGGTGTGCAGATAAGCACCGTAGTTGCCGTTGTTGGTGAGCTCACCAGCCATCTTTTCGAAGTCGGCCCAAGTCCAATCGTTGGAAGGATACTCCATGTTGTTGGCATCGAAGATGTCCTTGTTGTAGTACATCACGTAGTAGTCGGTGCGAAGAGGCAGACCGTACTGCTTGCCGTCGAAGTTGAAGTTGTCGGCCAGACCATTGTAGGCATTCAGGTCAACATTGTCTGCTGCAATGCGATCGCTCAGATCCAGCAGCTGGTTCTTGTTAGCCAGAGTCTTGGTGGTGTCAGCATCCTTAACGATGATGACGTCCAAATCAGAACCGCCGTTCAGCATGGTGGTCAGCTTGGTGGTGTAGTCTGCTGCGGGGATGTCAATGACTTCCACCTTGATCTCAGGATGTGCAGCTTCGAATGCCTTCAAAGTGTTCTGCACGTCAGGGCTGGAGGTGAAGTCCCAAGTGGACATCTTCAGGGTAACCTGTCCGCCGTTGTCTGCAGGAGCAGAGCCCGGAGCGGTGCTTTCCGGAGCAGTGCTGCCGCCGCAAGCGGTCAGAACAGAAGCGGCCATTACTGCGCTCATGGTCAATGCTGCAATGCGTTTCATTTTCATAGTCATGTGTCTCCTTTTTCTTTTTTAGGCATGAGTCGAAGCTTAAAAAGCCTCTCTTGCCTTTCCTCACTTCCATTATACCGACCTCATACCCAAAATCCATCTTACTTTCTTGCGAACTTGCTATCGTATTTTAAAAATTTTGTTTTCAATATAATACTTTTTTTAGCTTTAATATTATTTTTTGATTCATTCACAATTCGTACACACCAGTGTCGTCATTTTAACATACTTCACCTAATTGCAGGGTCCAATCGTTTTGTTTATAATAGAAATATACGTTTTTTTATACGTATACTTACTTTTCGAACTCGTTTTCAAGGAGGATTCCATGCACCCATTCAAAAGCATCCGATGGCGTGTGATTTCCTGCACTGCAATTTGTGTTGCAGTTGTAGGCATTGCCAGCAATCTCTATATTTATAAGTATTTAAACGGTATCATTTCCGAAAAGATGTACCATATTGACGAGCTCAACCGGCAGGCAATTTCTCGTCAGCTGGATTCCAGACTGTCTGATGCTACTGCACTTTCTCTTCAGTGTGCAAACTTTTCCTCTTTGCAGTCAATGGCCGACCAGCGGCAGTTTTCGGGCACAAACAGCCTAACCGCACAGCAAACCATGGGCACTGCGATTTTAGCCAGTCCGATTCATCCTTATCTTAATAAGATGTTTTTGTATGACCATAACCAACTTTTGATTGAAGCAAACCAGCAGCATCACAACGGCAGTTTGGATGACCGCGTATCCCTTATTTCCAAGCCGTATTATACGGAACTTCTGGAATCCAGTTTAAACGGCGGCCGTTTGCAAATCGTTCCTGCCTCTGTTTCCAATAATCAGGCAGGTCCCTGTCTTGTTTCTCTGCAGGCCGTCACTCGCGGTCCTGCTCAAAACAGCCGTGTATGGCTTTACACCGAATTTTCCATTGACATGGTCACCGATATTCTGGATGATTATTTGCCGAGCGGTTTTTATTTTCTTCGCGGACCGAACAATGTGATCCTTCCCCGTGATCTCTCCCCTGAAGATTTATCGCACATTGATCTGAGCACTCTCAAGAGCGATGATACCTTCTCTTTGGGCGGAGATACTTGGCGGGTCGTTTCTTCGCCGCTTACCAATTTCCCGGAAATGCAGCTTTTCAGCTGTGTGAACGAATCCGCTCTTCTGCTGGATAATCAAAAGGTTTTTCACACGGTTCTGGTGGTTCTGGCCGGAAGTCTCGCCGCCGGCCTGATCATTACCATTCTTATGTCCCATATGCTCACAAAGCCCATTCTGCGCTTAACCGACAGAATCCGCCGGATCTCAGAAAACGACTTCTCCTTTGACCCCTCCATCGAAAAAGGCAGTGACGAGATTGCCAACATCGGCTGTGTGGTCAACGAAATGACCCTGTCGGTGCGGCATCTGCTGGACGAAACCCGAACGCAGGCCGAGCAAAAGCGCAAAATCGAACTTGCTATGCTGCAAAGTCAAGTCAACCCTCATTTTTTATACAACACACTGGATTCCATCCAATGGATGGCAGTGATTCAAAAAAATCCCGGCATTCAACAGATGGCCCGTTCCCTCTCCAATCTGTTAAAGCATATGGCAAAGGGCTACAACCACAAAATCCCTCTTTCGGAAGAACTCAGCCTTTTGAACGACTACCTCGGAATCATGTCCATCCGTTATATGGACACCTTTGATTTTATAAATGACATCCCCGAAGAATTCCTTTCCTATCCGATCATCAAGCTCACCTTGCAGCCTCTGGTGGAAAATGCGATTTTTCATGGAATTGAACCCACAGGACGATTCGGCACCATTCGGCTGTCTGCCGAGGAAGAGGGCAATGATCTTTTGATTACGGTGGAGGATGACGGCCAAGGTATGGACGAAGCAACCATTCATCGGGTGCTCACACAACATCCTCAAAACAATCACGGCGCTATGAACGGAATCGGCGTCAGCAATGTTAACGAACGTCTGCATTTGGTTTACGGCGAAGGCTACGGTTTAACCGTTCGTTCGGAGCCCGGTAAATACACGCGCATGACAGTGCGTATCCCTAAGGAGGAAACGAAATAAAATGTATCGTGTAATCTTAGTGGACGATGAACCCATTATCTTGTCCGGTATTAAATTCATGCTGGACTGGGCTTCTCAAAACTGTGAGATCGTCGGCACAGCCCGCAACGGGCAGCAAGCTTTGGAGCTGATCGACAAAATGGAGCCGGACATCGTGATCTGTGACATCCGAATGCCGGTCAAATCCGGCATTGAGCTTTTGGAAGAAGTGCACGACCGAGACAACGCCCCCATTTTCATCATGCTCACAAACTATGAGGAATTCGATCTTGCCCGTCAATCCATGCGGCTGCGGGCGGTGGATTATCTGTTAAAGAACCAGCTGGACCCGGCCGCTCTTGAAAAAAGTCTTCAGTGTGCCAAAGCCGAGTGCGATAAACGCGGCAAGCTGGCCCGTGCTTCCATCGAAGCGCACTATATGCAGACACAGCGCACCGAAGCGCTGCGTGCTGCGGCCCGAGACATCATCCGCAAGCCGGACAATCTGGCCGCTCAAGGCCTTCTGGTTCGGAACGGCGTGCTCTCCCGCTTCTGCACAATTCAGCTGCTTTTAGACTTATCCGCTCTGCCCACTACCCTGTCCACCTTCTCCCGCAAAGACCGCAGACAGCTGCTGGACTGGGAGTGCGATGTGGTTGAGAAGCTGGCACAGAACCTCTTTGAGCATTTTGTACTGGCGCTGCCCGACTACGAAGACCAAACTCTGATGCTGATTTGCTCTGAGCTCGATCAGGCACCCGATTTGGATCTTTTTTATCACAAACTATCGGATGCTTCTGCCAACACCACTCAGGTTCAGCTGGCACTGCTTTGTTCCGATCGCTTTGATGAACCCAGCCAGCTGGGCAAGTCGGTTCAGCAGCTCTCTTTGCTGCGGCAGCATTATTATTTGAACGGCGGCAATATTCTTACTTCTCCCGTCCTGCTGGGAGCTAATCCCACAGTCAAGCCGGTAGAGGTACATGATTTATGCAATCGGCTTGCGCTGGAACTGCGGGCAAAGAATAAATCGGCTGCACTGGAACTGCTGAAAAAAGCCAGCACGCTTTTAAAGAACACACCCCACCTGCGCCGAGAAGGAATCCACTGCTGCAGTGAGCTTTACAGCATTTGCAGCATGGTTCTTGCCCCCATGACCAACGAACCCAACGGTTTCTTTGCGGATACCGGTTCGATTCTTGCGGACATTCAAAGCCTTTCCACCCGTTCACAGGTATTGGATTGGCTGGTCATGCTGGGCCGCCAAGTAGATATGCAGCTGGACGTGCTGGGTTCCCGCTACAGCGACCCGCTGGAACGTGCCCGCCAGTATGTTCGTACCCATGTGGATGAGCGCATTCTTTTGCAGGATGCCGCTGCTGCTGCCGGTCTTTCGCCCAGTTATCTCTCCGCACTCTTTAAAAAAGAATACAACCAGAACTTCATGGATTTTGTAAACGAGACCAAGATGAACCGTGCCTGCCAGCTCATTCGAGAAGGCCGTTACCGGGTTTATGAGATTTCCTATATGCTCAGTTTTGAGAACGCATATTACTTCACGCGGGTGTTCCGCCGGCACGTGGGAATGACCCCCACCGAATATCAGCGAAGCCTTCGCCCTGAGGAGAAAGATTAAACCGCCCTTGAAACCTGTCGCAAGAACAGATATAATAAGGAACAGCAAAACTCATTAAATTGGAGGAACCATTATGAAACTGACTGTATCTGTAAAGAACGCTGCCGGCGAAGTTCTGGCAACCGCAACCGGTGAAAACCGCGTATTTCTGGAATATCGCGCTGCTTACCAGCCCGGCGATGTGCTGTGCCTGGAATCTGACGAGTCCGGCTATGTTGTTGCACAGCTGGAAGACTCTCTCGCTGAGACCTTTGGCCTGTTGAACGGCGAGGCTACCCTGCCTGTTCCCTTTGAGGAGCGCCGCATCTGCTATTCCAGCAAGTGCTTCACCGGTGAAGTTCACCTGCTGTGGGCTCGCACCGCTACCGACGCCGAGATCAGCGCTCGCCGCAATCTGGCTCTGAATCCCATGGACTGCCATGCAAACCACGGTATGTTCCCCCACGCTTTTGCAAACGTAGAGACCCGTGGCGAGGCCAGCTTTGAGGCTCGCAACGCAATCGACGGCATCTTTGCAAACGTCGGCCATGGTGTGTACCCCTACTCCAGCTGGGGCATCAACCGCGATCCCAACGCTGCTCTGACCATCGCCTTCGGCCGCGAAGTGACCGTTGACGAGGTTGTGATCACCCTGCGCAACGACTTCCCCCACGACAACTGGTGGCAGAGCGCTGTGATCCGTTTTGACGACGGCAGCAGCGAGAAGCTGTCCTTTGAGAAGGTAGATTATCCCCAGCACACCAAGATCGCTCCCCGCAAGGTTCGCACCGCAACTCTGGAGCAGCTGATCCAGTGCCCCGAAGATCCTTCTCCCTTCCCCGCTCTGACTCAGATCGAGCTGTGGGGCACCGAGGCTCGCTAAGACTCAGCGTACTGAGGGAATCTTTTTAAAGATTTGATTTCACACACAAAACGGTCTCCGCTTTATTCAGCGGAGACCGTTTTTGTTTGCTTATTCAGAAAACAAAAAAGAGATGCTGCTTTTAACGGCAGCATCTCTTTTGAATTCAATAAAGCCAATCAGATGGAGATGGTGTTTGCAACATCCAGCATCATGGTGTCGATGGTCTTGTGCATGGACAGAGCCACATTCACATCGTAGTCCACGATCTTATCAGCCGAAACTGCAACAACACGGTTCAGGATGCCCTTGTCCAGCAGATCAACAGCGTGATAGCCCATAGAAGAAGCAGTCACGCGGTCACGCAGAGTGGGAGAACCACCGCGCTGCACGTGGCCCAGAACGGTTGCACGAGAGTCGATGCCGGTAGTGGTCTGAATGTTGTGAGCCAGCTCCTGAGCATGGCCAACGCCCTCAGCAACAATCACGATGAAGTGCTTCTTACCGGTCTTCTGGGTGTACTGCATACGCTCCAGAATGTCACGATCAAAGTTGTAAGGACGCTCCGGAATCAAAATTGCCAGAGCACCGGTAGCAATGCCCACGTTCAGAGCAATGTAACCAGCGTTACGGCCCATAACCTCAACCACGCTGCAGCGGTCATGGCTCTGGGTGGTGTCACGCAGCTTATCGATCATTTCAACTGCAGTGTTCATTGCGGTATCGTAACCGATGGTGTACTCGCTGCAGGCGATATCGTTATCGATGGTGCAAGGAATGCCAATGCAGGGAATGCCCTGATTTGCAAGAGCCTTTGCGCCGCGGAAAGAACCGTCGCCGCCAATAACAACCATTGCATCAATTCCCAGTTCGCGGCACTTCTCAGCACCCTTCTTCTGGCCTTCGAGAGTCTTAAACTCCAAGCAGCGTGCAGTGTAAAGCACTGTACCGCCGCGGTGAATGATCTCGGAAACGCTGCGCAGGTTCATCTCGAACACTTCATCGTTCAAAAGACCGTTGAAGCCACGTTTGATACCAATTACCTTCATGCCACGGCTCAAAGCAGTACGCACAACTGCACGAACAGCTGCATTCATACCCGGAGCATCGCCGCCGCTAGTGAGCACGCCGATGGTTTTAATTCTATTAGTCATAAGAGAGCCTCCCAACAAAAGTCTCGATTTCGCTACTGCAATTATATCATTTACGCAACATAAATGCAAAACTTTGTTGTGTAAATCTTACCTCAAAATTTGCCTTTTCAGATCACTTTATGACGACAGCTTTTTGCCCAAGTATTCTTCGCAGTTCACTGCACAAAAGTTCGTTCTCCAGCGTCCAAAGATTCTTCGGTGCAAGGGTAAGTTGTTTCTTGTCCTCAAAATACATATAAACCGGAAAACTGCCTTCAAAGATGCTCAAAAGATTTTCCACCTTGTGAAATTCGGGGCAGTTTCGGCTGGACAATTTGAGATACAGGCCCTTCTTCTTTTGACCTTCCTGTTTTGGCTGATCCGGCTGGCTGGGTACCTGTCCTTTGGGGGTATATTCCGCAATGGGAACCACCGAATCTGCAATCAGCTTGGCGTTTTCCTCTTCTCGTGCGGACACACGGCCGGTAACCACCACAACTCCGTTTTCCACCAGCACGTCCCGGCAGTCGGCCAGCACTTTGGGAAACACGATAATTTCCATAGTGCCCGAAAGGTCTTCCACATTGGTAAACGCCATGGTACTGTTGGAACGGGTTGTCATGATCTTGGATTTGATGATCGCACAAGCCACATGAACGGTTTTTCCATCATATTGCCGGCCTTCTTCGCCCACAATATCCGCAATGCGGCAGCAGCCTGCCTTATTGATTTTTTCCCGGTAGGCATCCAAGGGGTGGCCGGAAAGATACAGTCCGCTCACCTCTTTTTCCATGGTGAGAAGTTCGCTCAAATTATACTCCGGAAGCGGTCGGATGTAATAATCCTCCATCTTTTCCGATTCCTCCATCTGGCCGAACAAATCCAGCTGTCCTTCCAGATTTTTGCGGCTGTCGGCCTCCACGCTCTTCAAAATGCCCTCAATGTTTTCGAGCAAAGCGTGACGGCTGGCACCGGCCCCGTCAAAAGCACCGCATTTGATCAGGCTCTCCACCGCACGGCGATTCAGTTCTGTGCCATACAAGCGGCGGCAGAAGTCATAGAGCGAGCTGAACGGCTTTTCCTTGCGACTGCTGACCACCGCTGCAATTAGGTTGCGTCCCACATTTTTGACTGCATTCAGGCCAAAGCGGATGCTGTCTCCGTCCACGGTAAATCCGCCGTAACTCACATTGATGTCGGGCGGCAGCAGCCGGATGCCCAAGCGCTGACATTCGCCGGTATACTCGATGACCTTATCGGTATTGTCCAGCACACTGGTGAGCAGGGCCGCCATAAACTCACGGGGATAGTGGCACTTGAGATACGCAGTCTGATACGCCACATAGGCATAGCAAGCGGCGTGCGACTTATTAAAGGCGTAAGACGCAAAGCTGCTCATATCATCGAATATTTGGTTGGCAACCTCTGCACTGATGCCATTTGCCACACATCCGGGGCATTCATGGCCCGGCTCTGTGCTGCCATTGACAAAATACTCCCGTTCCTTTTCCATAACGTCGTGCTTTTTCTTACTCATAGCACGGCGCACAAGGTCTGCCTGTCCCAGCGAGAAGCCTGCCAGCTCCCGGCAAATCTGCATGACCTGCTCCTGATAAACGATACATCCATTGGTAACGTCCAGAATATGGGCAAGCTGCGGTGTTTTATAGCGCACCTTGTCCGGTTCATGGCGATTGCGCAGATAGGTGGGGATGGAATCCATCGGGCCGGGGCGATACAAGCTGATCAGAGCGATGATGTCTTCCAGATTCTGCGGATGCAGGCCCAAAAGCACCTGTTTCATGCCGGTGCTTTCCAGCTGGAACACACCTTCTGTTTCACTCTGGCCCAGCATTGCATACGTGTCCGGATCTTCGTAAGAGATGGTTTCCATGGAGAATTCAGGCACTCTGCGGCGGATCATTTTCTCCGCGTCACTGATGACCGTTAAGGTGCGAAGGCCCAAAAAGTCCATTTTTAAAAGACCCAGCTCTTCGATGGTGGTCATGGTGAACTGTGTGACCGGAACACCGTCGTTTGAGGCCAGCGGAACGTACTCATCCGCAGCCTCACGGGTAATCACAACGCCTGCCGCATGGGTGGAAGCATGACGGGGCATTCCCTCGATTTTAATGGCGGTATCCACCAGCTCATGCACATCGGGATCGTTATCGTACAGGTTTTTCAGCTCAGCTGAAACCTCCAATGCCCGATGAAGGGTCATTTTGAGCTCCATCGGCACCAGCTTTGCCACCTTATCCACCTGTGCATAAGGCATATCCATCACTCGGCCCACATCGCGCAGGGCTGCACGAGCCGCCATGGTACCAAAGGTAATGATCTGGGCCACATGATCCGAACCGTATTTTCGGTTCACGTAATCAATCACTTCTTGGCGGCGCTCATAGCAGAAGTCCACGTCAAAGTCGGGCATACTCACGCGCTCGGGGTTCAAAAAGCGTTCAAACAGCAGATTGTAGCGGATGGGATCAATGTTTGTAATGCCCACACAATAGGCGGCAAGGCTGCCTGCGCCGCTTCCTCGTCCCGGGCCTACCGGGATGCCCTGACTCTTGGCATAGTTGATAAAGTCGAACACAATGAGGTAGTAGTTGGTATACCCCATATTTTTGATAACGCCGATCTCATAGTCCAGACGTGCCCGCATTTCATCGGTCACGCCGTCGCCGTATTGGCGGGCAAGGCCATCATAACAGAGTTTTTCAAAGTACTCCTGATTTTCCATGCCATCGGGGGCCTGAAAATACGGAAGCTTTGTTACACCGAACTCAAAATCGAAGTTGCACATCTCCGCGATTTTATTGGTGTTTTCGCAGGCATCCGGTGCCAGCGCGAACAGATCGTACATCTCTTCGGTGCTCTTGAGATAGAATTCTTCCGTCTCAAATTCCAGCTTATCCGCATCATTGATGGTTTTGCCGGTCTGAATACAGATCAAAATGCTCTGCATTTTGCTGTCTTCTTTGCGCAAATAATGTGCGTCGTTGGTGGCTACCAGAGGGATTCCGGTTTCCCGTGACAAACGAATCAGGCCCGGCAGCACTTGCCGCTGAGCCTCCAAACCATGATCCTGAATCTCGATATAATAGTTTCCCCGGCCAAACAGACCGTCAAAGTAAAGGGCAGTCTCCTTGGCTTTTTCGTAATCTCCGGCCAGAAGCGCCTGAGGCACCTCACCTGCAAGGCAAGCCGAAAGACATACAAGGCCCTCGTGGTGTTTTTCCAAAAGCTCCTTGTCGATGCGGGGCTTGGAATAAAAGCCCTCGGTAAAGCCGGCAGAAACCATTTTGATCAGGTTCTTATAGCCTGTCTCGTTTTTGCACAGCAGCACCAGATGGTGAGATCCGTCGATCCGGCTCACCTTATCAAAGCGGGTTCGGGTAGCCACATAGACCTCACAGCCAATAATGGGCTTGATCCCCGCCTTTTTTGCAGCCTTATAAAAGTCCACACAGCCATACATCACACCGTGGTCGGTGATTGCAATCGCAGTTTGGCCAAGCTCCTTCACCCGATCAAAAATCTTATCAATTCGGCAGGCGCCGTCCAGCAAACTGTATTCGGTATGGACGTGCAGATGTGTAAAATTTCTTTGCTGTTCAGCCATTCTTGCTCCTTTGCTGCATATCCTGAGCGATCTGCTCCAGCTTTTTCAGCCGATGTGACAGCCCGGACTTGCTGATGGGTTGTTCGCTTTTTTCTGCCAGCTGTGCCAGCGAAAGCTCCGGCCAATCAAGGCGCAGCTGCGCTGCCTGACGCAGCGGTTCACTGAGTGCGTCATAGGCATCCTGCTTTTTTAAGTACTCAATCGCCCGCACCACCTGAACGTTGGCGGTAACGATCTTATCCATGTTTGCGGTCTCACAGTTGGTGAGCCGGTTTGCTTTGTTGCGCAGCTCTTTGAGCATCTTGCTGTCCATAATGCGCATCGCACTGTTTCCCGCGCCCATAAAGGCCAAAAGCTCTTCCAGCTGTTCACTCGCCTTCACATAGACCACATTGAGGCCCTTGCGAATCGTTCGATGGGGACGGAACTCATATTCTCCCAGAATTGCCTCCAGATCCTTTGCCAGATTGTGGCGGGAACAAAGAAATTCCAGATTGTATTCCTTGCTGGGGTCGGTCATGGTGCCGCAGCATAAATAGGCGGCTGCCACAAACGCATGGGCGCAGTCCGGGCAGAGCAGCATCTGAGGATTGATGCGCAGATTGAACTGCTGCATGTCGCCGTGGAACATCTCAATCATTTTTGCCACTTCATGCGGCTCGCTCACCTTAAACTCATACATTGCACCGCTGGTGCGCTGTTTTTCGGTGATCTCGCCCACAATGCCGCACTGGGCAAAGCTGCGCTTTGCGTACTGAGCCACCGACTGAAGCTCCGTATTCAGCACAATGCCCCGCTCATCAAAATAACGGCCA
>RCNH01000858.1_pt1 | contig 11393 bp, 12 predicted proteins | sample 2041161 | NCBI WGS metagenome assembly RCNH01 (sample SAMN09708215, study PRJNA481090) | Feces metagenome, whole genome shotgun sequencing project. | biome: feces | host: Leptonychotes weddellii | place: Antarctica: Sion Island | collected 2010-03-01
CTCCCAACTTGCCTGCGCATTGTCTGCGGCGACTCGCCGAAAAAGAGACGGCCCGAAGGCCGTCTCTTTCTGAATACTGTATGTGCAGGATATGTAGATGGTAAGATTGGCAGTTGTACAGATCGGCGGAATTACTTGCCCGCCAGGATCTGAGCCAGAGCGGAATCGCGGTCGAGAATGATGGTCTTCTCGTCGCCGGACAGGCTCTGCTTCAGGGCATCCAGTGCCACGGTAAACTCGTAGAAGTCCTGCTTCTCGGGCGTGTCGTAGGCCTCTGCCAGCATACGCATGTACTCGGCCTCACCCTCGGCCTCCAGCTTGGCAGCCTCGGCCTTGGCGTTGGAAATGACGATGTTCACTTCCTTGTCCACGTTGTTGCGGATCAGGGAGGCATCGTAGTTGCCGTCGGCGGTGAACTTCTCCGCCATCTGGTTACGCTCGGAGACCATACGGGAGAACACAGCGTTCTCGTTGGACTCGGGCAGGTCAAACCGCTTGATCTTCACATCCTCCACGGCGATGCCGTAGCTTTCTGCCAGATTATCCACGGAGGTGGTGATGCCCTCGTAAATTTCGTTACGCTCGGCGCCATCGTCCATATTGATAATGTCAGCCTGTGCCAGCGTACCCATGACATTCTTCAGTGCATTATAGGTAATGGCATTCAGGCGCTCCTCGGCGACCAGCGTGGTGCCCAGAGTCTGGTAGAACTTCAGGGGATCCTCGATCCGCCACAGAATGTAGCAGTCGACGGTCATATTCTGCTTGTCGGAGGTCAGAACCTCACTGGGCGGAATATCATAGAGCATGGTGGCCTTGGGGAAATACTTAATGGTATCGAAGACAGGAACCTTGAAATGCAGGCCCGCCTGATTGGTTGTTTTGATGATCTGGGAGAATCGAACTGTACATGCGTACTGATTCTCCTGAACGGTAAAGGTACCGGTAAACGCCACAATCAGCAGCACAATCGCCAGCACCAGCGCAATTTTCTTGACTTTACTCATTATTCGGCACCTCCTTCAGCGCCATTCGCACCTTCCACAAACTTCTCCAGAGGCAGCAGCATCTGCACGTTTCCGTTTCCGGCGCCGGTATCGATGTAGAGCTTCACGTCGGGCAGGATATTCTGGATGGCCTCGTAGTACATGCGGGTCTTGGTGATTTCGGGATTCTGGGCGTATTCCTCGTACATGGCGTTGAACATGGCGACCTGCTCGACAGCCTCGTTGATACGCTTCTGCTTGAGGTATTCGGCGTTCTGAATCAGCTGGTCAGCCTCGGCCTGAGCCTTGGGCAGCTGGGCGTTCTGGTAGGCCTTGGCGTCATTGACCACGGTCTCGGCCTGCTGCTTGGCGGTTTCGACGGCCTTGAATGCCTCGATGACCTCATCCGTGGGAGGATCGGAGTCCTGAATCTTGACATCCACCAGCGTCAGGCCGATGTCATACTCCTCCAGGATCTCCGTCACCAGCTCCTTGACCTGCATCTGGATGTTCTCCTTGCCGTCGGTCAGGACAGCATCGACGCTGGTGGAGCCGACCACGTTGCGGACCTGGCTCTGGATGAGGTTTCTCAGGATCACCTGAGGATCGTTGGATGCGTAGAGATACTGCACGGGGTCGGAGATCTTGTACTCGACGAAGAACTCCACGTTGACGATGTTGTAGTCGCCGGTAATCATGCGGCTCTCGTCCTCGATGATGGAATAATCCATGGCGTCAGAGGTGGTGCCGTTGCGGTAGCCCAGCTCGATCTTCTGGTAGACGTTGACATCGACTTTCTTCACCTTCTGAATGCCAAACGGCAGACGGAAGTGGACACCGGCATCGGTGACGTCCGTCACCTTGCCGAAGGTGGTGACCACGGCCTGCTGCTTGTCATCAACGGTGTAGATGCTCGTCAGCAGTGCAAGGCCCAGAACCAGCACCAGAAGCACGATTCCCAGGGACTTGGTCACTTTTCTGATAAAATCCGCAAAGCCGGATGCGGGCTTATGCGGCGGGGTCTGAGGCTCGTCGTTGGACGGCTCCGGACTCCAGCGATAGGTTCCATCATTGTTTTCCATTCTGTTATTCTCCTTTTTGGGTGTTATTCAGGGAGGCAAACAGGCTCTGCGCCATCTGCTGCAGATCCGAGGCCTCCCAGGCAATCAGCATAATCAGCACCACCTGCTCCACCCGCTCCCGGGCACCGGGCTGGGGTTCGCGGTAATCGGCCAGAGCATCGCGGATCACCGCACGAAGCTCCTCCAGATCCATCTTCGGGCCGTCCACCCGGGCTGCCACGTGCAAGAATGCAAAGTAGAGCTCGGCATCGTCGATGGAGTCGTCAGACTCGTCGTCGAGATGGCCGTTGATGTAGGAGAGCAGCTCGCAGATCTGCTCCAGAGTCATGGTGCTTTTGAGCATGTTGATGATGATAATGCGGCACAGCTGCCGACAGGTATAGCGCTTGGCCACCGGGGGGGCCAGAAAGCCCCGCTTCACCCAGTTCTGCACGGTATAGGCCTCAAGGCCCGTCACCGCCGCCACCTGACTGCGGGCAATGCCGCCGCCGAGAAACATGGAGCAGATCTGATCCTCCACGATATCCGGCCGATCCCGGCGACCCGTCAGCGCCGTTCCGGGAATGTTCCATTCCATTGCTTCCACCTCCTGTAACGGATGATGAGATAGTATCATGCAGTCACGTGATTGTCAATGGCAGTCTGCTAACTTTGTATAGCTGCCTAATTTTGGAAATCAGGATTGTGCATTTTAGCAGAATCATCGGATTCAGGCCCGCTTTGAATCGTTTTATATACCGATTGTGTCGGTTTTGATTGACAAACGTCATGCCGCATTGTATGATAGATCAATACGGTGTGCGATTTCCATGCGGACCGCCAAAAGTCAAAAAAGGAGTTCCCTTCATTATGATTACAATCAATGCGTTGTTCGATCTGAACCATACCATTGCAAAAGATTATCTTTCCCGCTTCACTTATCCCTGGGAAGCCCTCGCCGGCATCACCGATCTGATCCGGAGCCTGTTTCCACAGCTCGGTGACGAGTATGTGGAAATGTTCCCCGAGGTATACGTCCACAAAACCGCAACGGTGGCCCCCTCGGCATCCATCACCGGCCCCTGCATCATCGGCCCCAACACCGAGATTCGCCACTGCGCCTACATCCGCGGCAGCGCCCTGATCGGGGAAAACTGCGTGGTGGGCAACTCCACCGAGGTCAAAAACGCCATCCTCTTCGATAACTGTCAGGTCCCCCACTTCAACTATGTGGGCGACAGCATCCTTGGCTTCAAGGTCCACATGGGCGGCGGTGCCATGACCTCCAACGTCCGCTCCGACCACGGCCCCGTCGTGGTCCATGCCGACGGCAAAAACTACGAAACCGGCCGCAAGAAGGTCGGCGCCATGCTGGGCGATTTTGTGGAGATCGGCGCGGACACCCTGACCAATCCCGGCACCATCGTCGGAAGACATTCCATCGTCTATCCCTCCATGAGCGTCCGCGGCTTCGTTCCCGAGGAAAGCATTCTCAAAAACACCGGTGTCATCGTGAAAAAGGAGCAGCGATAATGGGTAAATATTTCGGTACCGACGGCTTCCGCGGCGAAGCCAACTGCAATCTGACTGCCGACCACGCCTTCCGGGTAGGCCGGTTCCTGGGCTGGTACTTCTCCGTCCTGAAAGAACACGCCGGATGCGACGAATCCCCCCGCATTGTCATCGGCAAGGACACCCGCCGTTCCAGCTACATGTTTGAATATGCCCTGGTGGGCGGCCTCGTAGCCAGCGGCGCAGACGCCTATCTGCTCCATGTCACCACCACCCCCTCCGTTGCCTATGTGGCCCGCACGGAGGAATTCGACTGCGGCATCATGATCTCCGCCTCCCACAATCCCTACTACGACAACGGCATCAAGCTCATCAACAGCAACGGTGAAAAAATGGAGGAATCTGTCATCGAGCTGATCGAAGCCTATCTGGACGGTCACCTCAACTGCTTCGGTCAGGACTGGCCCGAGCTTCCCATGGCCCACCGGGAGAAAATCGGCAGAAGTGTTGACTATGTGGCAGGCAGAAACCGCTACATCGGCTATCTCATTTCCCTGGGCCTCTACTCCTTCAAGGGCATGAAGGTGGGTCTCGACTGCGCCAACGGCGCCAGCTGGAACATTGCCAAGAATGTCTTCGACGCGCTGGGCGCCAAGACCTACGTCATCAACGCCGAGCCCAACGGCTACAATATCAACGAAAACGCCGGCTCCACCCATATCGAGGCGCTGCAGCAGTTCGTCCTCGAAAACGGCCTCGACGTGGGCTTTGCCTACGACGGCGACGCCGACCGCTGCCTTGCCGTGGACGAGCGGGGCAACATCATCACCGGCGACCACATTCTTTATATCTGCGGCCGCTACATGAAGGAGCGGGGCAAGCTCCTCAACAACACCGTCGTCACCACCGTCATGTCCAACTTCGGCCTCTACAAGGCCTTCGACGAGGTGGGCATCGACTACGCAAAAACCAAGGTCGGCGACAAATACGTCTATGAATACATGAATACCCACGGCTGCCGCATCGGCGGCGAGCAGTCCGGCCACATCATCTTCTCCAAGTACGCCTCCACCGGCGACGGCATCCTCACGAGCCTCAAGCTCATGGAAGTGATGCTGGCGAAAAAGAAGAAGCTGAGCCAGCTCCACGAGGATCTTGTGATCTATCCGCAGGTGCTGCAGAATGTCCGGGTCCGGGACAAGGCCGCCGCGCAGGCCGATCCCGATGTGCGCTCCGCCGTTCAGGCCGTCAGCGAAGCCCTCGGCGACAGCGGACGGATTCTGGTCCGGGAATCCGGAACAGAGCCGGTGATCCGGGTGATGGTCGAGGCCGAATCCGATGAAATCTGCCACAGCTATGTGGATCAGGTGGTTGACGTAATCTGCCGCAAGGGCCACGCCGTTTCCTGATGAATTCCGCCGGGTGCCGTCTGCACCCGGCGTTTTTCGCATCTGACGGCTTCTGAAAGCCACACCTGCGCCGCAACTATTTCGCGTTTCAAAAGTTTTGCTTTACGAACCGCGTCCCATGCGCTACAATATGGACAGAACCAGAAAAGGAGGAACCGGACATGAGATGTCTCAAATGCAACCGGGAAACCGCAGACAATCAGGTCTTCTGCGACGAATGCCTCGCCCAGATGAAACAGCAGCCCATTAAGCCCGGTACCCCGATCACCCTGCCCAAGCGGCCGCCCTCCAAGCCCCGCACCAAGCCCCACCCGCAGGTCCGGCCCGAAGAGCAGATCGAAAAACTCGAAAAGCAGGTCTCCCATCTGCACCGCTGCATCACAGTGCTGCTGACACTGCTGCTGGTTGTCTCGGCAGTTTTTCTCTATTTCCTCTCCAACAACAGCTCCGATTTCGGCATCGGTCAGAACTATACCCCCATGGAAACCATGGCCCCCACCGAGACAAAATGATTGTTCCACGTGAAACATCTCCTGCCCGCAGCAGGGGATGTTTTTTTGTACTTCCCCCGTTTGTTCCACGTGAAACACCAGAAATCCATGGCCGGGTGTTGATTTGCCCGGAAAAAACTGTTATAATGGGTTCCAGCAATTTGGGAGGTTCCATATGGGAAAAATTTTCGCAATTGTAAATCAAAAGGGCGGCGTCGGTAAAACCACCACCGCAGTCAACCTGGCTGCTGCCCTGCATGATCTGGGCCTTCGGACCCTCGTATGCGATTTTGACCCTCAGGCCAACGCCACTTCCGGCTTAGGCATTGAAAAACGCAAGGTCGAAAAAACCGTATACGATGTCATCATTGACAACGTTTCCCCGAGAGATGTGATCATTCACACCGATTTCTCGGACGTGCTGCCCTCGTGCAGCGATCTGGCCGGTGCAGCCGTGGAGCTGATCTCCATGCCCGACCGGGAAAAACAGCTGAAAAAAGCCCTGAACGAAGTTCGGGCTGACTATGACTGCATCTTTATCGACTGTCCGCCCTCTCTGGAGCTTTTGACCCTCAATGCCCTGTGCGCCGCCGACGACATCGTGGTGCCGGTGCAGTGCGAGTACTACGCGCTGGAGGGTCTGGCTGACCTGATGACCACACTGCGGGCGGTCAAGAAAAAGCTGAACCCCAGACTGGATCTGTTCGGGGTCATCTTAACCATGTTCGACGGCAGAACCAACTTCTCCAATCAGGTTGCACAGGAGGTTCGCCGCCACTTCCCCGGCAAGGTATTTGCCAATGTCATTCCCCGAAACGTCCGTCTGGCGGAAGCGCCCAGCCATGGCATCCCCGTCATGAACTACGACCGCTCCAGCCGCGGCGCCAAGAGCTACAAGGCTCTGGCCGAGGAATTTCAGAAGAAACTCTAAGAAAGGATGATGCTTTTTGGCAAAATCAAAGGGTTTGGGCAAGGGAATCAACGCCCTTCTCGGTGACTTTGAGGAATCCATGGAGGACTCCTCTGCTTATAGAACCCTGCCGCTGCAAAAGATCGAGCCAAATCCGAATCAGCCCCGGAAAGATTTTGACCCGGAAGATCTCCAGGAACTTTCCGACTCCATCCAGGCCAATGGCCTCATTCAGCCGCTGACGGTACGGGAGCTGCCCTCGGGCTACTTCCAGATCATCGCCGGCGAGCGCCGCTGGCGCGCCTGCCGTCTGGCAGGAATCGCCGAGGTGCCCGTAGTCGTGATGGACGTCGATGACAAGAAGGCCATGGAGCTTGCCCTCATCGAAAACCTCCAGCGTCAGGACCTCAACCCCGTGGAAGAGGCCCTCGGCTACAAGATGCTCATGGAGGAATTCGGCATGACCCAGGAGGATACCGCCCATCAGGTGGGAAAGTCCCGGCCCGCTGTGGCAAACGCCCTGCGGCTGCTGAATCTTTCCCCGAAGGTGCTGGAGCTGCTCCGGGAGGGCAAAATCACCGCAGGACACGCCAAGGCAATCCTCTCCCTCAAGTCTGAGAAGAAGCAGGAGGAGGTTGCACAGAAGGTCACCGCGCTGGATCTGTCCGTCCGCCAGACGGAGATGATCTGCAAGAATCTCTCCAAGCAGCCCGCCCCGGAGCCCCGGAAAAACATCTTCACCGTGGACTATGTCGCCGAATGCGAGAAGTCGCTCTCCCGGCAGCTGGGCCGCGGCGTCAAGATCATCAACGGCAAGCGCAAGGGCAGGTTTGAACTGGAATTTTATGGGCAGGATGATCTGCAGGCCCTTCTGGACGCACTTATGACCCTAAAAGGAGCAGAGAAAAAATGACCCACGAAGACAAAGAGCCCCTGAACGACATCGATCTCGGCGAAGATCTTCCTGAGACCGATCTCAACGACACGGAACTGGACGATCTGGAGCTTCAGGACCTTCTCAAGGACCACGAGCCCTCCGACATGCCCGGCACACAGTCCGGTGCCCGCAGCCCCGACGCCAAGCAGTCCCCGACGGCTTCCCGTCCCACCCGCGCAGCCAAGAAGCGCGCTGCAGCCGCTGCTGCACGGCGCAAAAAGATGCTCCTGCAGGGTCTGGCCGGTGCCTGCGGCATCGCACTGCTCATCGGTCTGGGCTCTCTGTGCATCCGCGCCCACAAGGCCGGTGAATACGAAGCAGAGCTTCAGCAGCTCGAAGCGGAATACGCTTCCCTTTCGGCTGATAACGAAAAGATGAATCGCGAAAACGAGGAGCTTTCCCTGAAGGTCTACAACCTCGAGCACAATCTCGTGCAGATGGCAGGCTCCAACGAGTACATCGAAGGCGAGGCCGCCCTCTCCGACGCAGAGTCGCAGATTCTCTCCAACAAGCTCGACGCCTATACGCTGCTGGTCCAGGCGCAGGAGGCCCTGATTTTGGCCGACCACGACGCCCTCAAAAACATCATGGCAGAGCTGGGCGAAAAATACACCTATCTTGACGATAACGCAATGGAAGCGTACTATACCATTATGGAACAAATGGAACAGCCCAATCTGGGTGAATAAAAGGAGTTAGGAAACAATGCTGGATATCAAAAAGATCAAAGAAAATCCCGATGCAGTCAAGGAGGGCTTCCGCGCCAAGGAAGTCAGCTGGATCGACTGCGACGCTACCGTCGACCGCATCCTGGAGCTGGATGAGCAGCGCCGGAGCCTGATCACCGAGACCGAGGCCAAGAAGGCCCAGCAGAACAAGGTCTCCAAGCAGATCCCCGCCATGAAGAAGGCCGGTCAGGACTGCGCCCCCATCTTTGCCGAGATGGCTCAGCTCAAGAACGACATCGCTGCCGCCGGTGAAAAGCTGGACGCTGTCGAGGCCGAGTACCGCACCTGCATGCTGGCTCTGCCCAACCTGCCCGATCCCGACCTCAAGCCCGGCGGAAAGGAAAACAACGAGCCCCTGCGCTACTTCGGCGAGCCTCACAAGTTCGACTTCGAGCCCAAGCACCATGTGGATCTCTGCACCGACCTGGGCCTGATCGACTACGAGCGCGGTGTCAAGCTGGCAGGCGCCGGCAACTGGATGTACACCGGCATGGGCGCACGTCTGGAGTGGGCTCTGCTCAACTACTTCATCGACACCCACATCGCCGACGGCTACGAGTTCATCCTGCCCCCTCACATGCTGGAGTACCAGTGCGGTGAGACCGCAGGTCAGTTCCCCAAGTTCGCCGACGAGGTCTACAAGATCGCCAACCCCACCGACGACCGCACCCACTACATGCTGCCCACCGCAGAAGCTGCCCTCGCTTCCATCTACCGCGATGAGATCCTGACCGAGGCCGATCTGCCCAAGAAGTTCTTCGCTTACACCCCCTGCTTCCGTCGTGAAGCCGGTTCCCACCGTGCAGACGAGCGCGGCATGGTCCGCGGCCACCAGTTCAACAAGGTCGAGATGTTCCAGTTCTGCAAGCCCGAGGATTCCGACGCAGCCTTCGACGAGCTGGTCGCCAAGGCTGAGAACCTGGTCAAGGGCCTGGGCTTCCACTTCCGTACCGTCAAGCTGGCCGCAGGCGACTGCTCCGCTTCCATGGCCCGGACCTACGACATCGAGATCCAGATTCCTTCCATGAACGGCTACAAGGAAGTCTCCTCCGTCTCCAACGCCCGGGATTATCAGGCACGCCGCGGCAACATGCGCTTCCGCCGTGAAGCCACCGGCAAGCCCGAGTTTATGCACACCCTCAACGGCTCCGGCCTCGCTACCTCCAGAATCTTCCCCGCCATGGTCGAGCAGAACCAGAGAGCCGACGGCTCCATCGTGGTTCCCGAAGTCCTGAGAAAGTATCTGGGCGGCCTCGAGGTCATCGAGCGCAAGTAATCCCAAAATTCCCCACAGAGTTATGATATCCCTGTGGAAAAAACAGAGAAAGCAGAGAAACGAGGGATTTACAATGAAGAACCTGAAACCTTCCTGGTGGGACGAGTTCAAGACCTTCGCCATCAAGGGCAACGCCATGGCGCTGGCCGTCGGTACGATTATCGGCGGTGCCTTCGGCACCATCACCAAGAGCCTGACCAATGACATCATCATGCCCATCATTTCCATCTTCATGGGCGGCATGGATTTCTCCGAGCTCAAGCTCACATTGCCCCGGCTCTTCAGCGAGCCCGTGCTCGATGCCAGCGGCAATGTCATCCCCAATACCCTCAACTACGGCAACTTCATCTCCGCCATCATCAATTTCTTTATTCTGGCGATGGTGGTATTCTGGCTGGTCAAATCCCTCAATCGCCTCGCGGAGCTGGGACGCAGAAAGGAAGAGGAGGCCGCCGCGGCGGAATCTCCCAAACCTGAGCAGCCCAGCAAGGAGGAAGTCCTCCTCACCGAGATCCGTGATCTGCTGGCACAGAAAAACCAATAACCCCAATTATCCACAAAAGAGGTAGGTAAAAACCTACCTCTTTTCTATTGAAAGTTATCCAAATAGGATAATTTTATCGATAAATTCTTTGACAAATTATCGATGTCGATATATAATATTTGAAGCAAGCCCTGTCCATTATTTTGATCACAGCAAAAAGGAAGGATCAGATTATGTATAAGATCGTAACCAAAAGAGAGCTCAACTCCGCCGTTACCCTGATGGAAATTGAGGCCCCCTTCGTCGCTAAGAAGGCAAAGGCTGGCCAGTTCATCATCTTCCGTATCGACGAGAAGGGCGAGCGTGTGCCCCTGACCATCGCAGGCTATGACCGCGAAAAGGGTACCGTCACCATCATCTATCAGAAGGTCGGTTTCTCCACCATCGCTCTGGGCAACCTGAACGAGGGTGACTACATCCTCGACTTCGTCGGCCCCCTCGGCAAGCCCACTGAGGTCGAAGGCCACAAGCGTGTTTGTGTCATCGGCGGCGGCGTCGGCTGCGCTATCGCACTGCCCTCCGCACGCGCTTTCAAGGAAGCTGGTGCTGAAGTCACCGTTATTGTTGGTTTCCGCAGCAAGGACATCGTCATCCTCGAGGACGAGTTCAAGGCTGTTGCCGATCGCCTCATCATGATGACCGATGATGGCACCTATGGCCGTCACGGCCTGGTCACCCAGCCTCTGCAGGAGATGCTGGAAGCCGGCGAAACCTTCGACGAGGTTCTCGCAATCGGACCCATCCCCATGATGAAGTTCGTCTGCAAGACCACTGAGCCCTTCGGCGTCAAGACCATGGTTTCCCTCAACCCCATTATGGTCGATGGCACCGGTATGTGCGGCGGCTGCCGCGTCACCGTTGGCGGCGAAGTCAAGTTCGCTTGCGTCGACGGCCCCGAGTTCGATGGTCATCAGGTCGATTTCGCTGAGCTCATGAACCGTAACGGCGTTTACCGTGCTCGCGAGGCTGAAGTCACCGAGAAGCATGTCTGCCGCATGGAAGCCATGGGCAAGGCACTGATTAAGTAATATAGGAGGAAACTGCAATGGCTGCTAATATGACTCTGACTAAAACCCCCATGCCCGAGCAGGATCCCAAGGTCCGTGCCCGCAATTTTAAGGAAGTTACCCTGGGTTACACCCCCGAGATGGCTATGGAAGAAGCCGGCCGCTGCCTGGGCTGCAAGAACCCCAAGTGCGTCGAGGGCTGCCCTGTTAATGTCCGTATCCCCGAATTCATCACCAAGGTGAAGGAAGGCGACTTCAAGGCCGCTTACGAGATCATCACCTCCACCAACGCTCTGCCCGCTCTGTCCGGCCGTGTCTGCCCCCAGGAGACCCAGTGCGAGTCCCGCTGCGTCCGCGGCATCAAGGGTGAGCCCGTTGCCATCGGCCGTCTGGAGCGCTTCGTCGCTGACTGGTACCGTGAGAATGTCAACGCTATGCCCGAGAAGGTTCCCTCCAACGGCATGAAGGTCGCTGTTGTCGGTTCCGGCCCTGCTGGCCTGACCTGCGCTTCCGACCTGGCTGGCCGCGGCTA